>JAESGI010000280.1_pt1 | contig 24387 bp, 19 predicted proteins | sample 9269671 | NCBI WGS metagenome assembly JAESGI01 (sample SAMN14515641, study PRJNA621666) | algae metagenome | isolation source: Nostoc indistinguendum CM1-VF10 and co-occurring heterotrophs from gravelly... | place: USA: Clark Mountains, San Bernardino, California | collected 1998-06-05 | reverse complement strand
CGCGTCTGCTCCTATCTGCCGCTGCTGGGCCTGCTGACCATCCTGCTGCCGCGACTGCCGCAGCGCAGGTAAACCCGAGCGGCGCGGCTCATCGCGGATTGGCCGGGGTCGTAGGCCCAGCCTCCAAGAAAAAAGCTCCGGCCAACGGCCGGAGCTTTTCCATGTGTCACTGGCTGCTGCCGGGACGGCTCAGACGAACTGGCCGTGGCAGTGCTTGTACTTCTTGCCGGAACCGCAGGGGCAGGGCTCGTTGCGGCCGACCCTGCCCCAGCTCGCGGGGTCGTTCGGGTCGCGGTCGGCGACGGCGAGGTCGCCCTCGATGGCGGCGAATTGCGACTGGCCACCGAAGAGGCCGGCCGGCGGCGGCGGCAGTTCGCCTCCGGCCTGATCGAAGCCAGCGCCAGCCTGTTCGGGCGCGTCGAAACGCACTTCGATGCGCATCAGATTGCCGGTGACCTGCTCGCGCAGGCGGCCGATCAGGCCGTCGAACAGCTCGAAGGCTTCGGCCTTGTACTCGTTCAGCGGGTCGCGCTGGGCATAGCCGCGCCAGCCGATCACCTGCCGCAGATGGTCGAGGGTGACGAGATGCTCGCGCCAGAGATGGTCGAGCGTCTGCAGCAGCACCTGCTTCTCGACATAGGTCATCACCTCTTCGGTGTTGCGCTCGATGCGGGCGGCGTAGTCCTCGTCGGCGATCTTGCGGATGCGCTCGCGCAGTTCGGCGTCGGCGATGCCCTCTTCCTTGGCCCAGTCCTCGATCGGCAGGTCGAGGTTGAGATAGTTGGCGACGTCCTCGCGCAGGCCGGCGGCATCCCACTGCTCGGGATAGGCCTCCTCGGGGATGCGGCGCGAAACGGTATCCTCGACCACGCCATGGCGCATGTCGTCGATGGTCTCGCGCACGCTCGCCTCGCGCATGAAGTCGCGGCGCTGCTCGAACACGACCTTGCGCTGGTCGTTCATGACGTCGTCGTATTTCAGGATGTTCTTGCGGATGTCGAAGTTGCGCGCCTCGACCTTGCCCTGCGCCTTCTCGACCGCCTTGTTGATCCAGGGGTGGACGATGGCCTCGCCCTCCTGGAGGCCGAGCTTCTGCAGCATGCCGTCCATCCGGTCGGAGCCGAAGATGCGCATCAGGTCGTCCTGCAGCGACAGGAAGAACTTCGAGCGGCCGGGGTCGCCCTGGCGGCCGCCGCGGCCGCGCAGCTGGTTGTCGATGCGGCGGCTCTCGTGGCGCTCGGTGCCGATGATGTAGAGGCCGCCTGGGCGGGTCATCGTCTTGGCCGGGCGCGAGCCCTTGGCCGGTTCCAGCTCGATCGTCTCGGAAGCGTTGAGCACGATCTCCTTGAAGCGCGCGACCTCGGCCTCGATCTCCTTGATCTTCGCCTGCTTCTCCGGCCCGTCCTCCATGCCGGCGGTCTCATGGGCTACGCGCATCTCGACATTGCCGCCGAGTTTGATGTCGGTGCCGCGGCCGGCCATGTTGGTGGCGATGGTGATCGCGCCCGGCACGCCGGCCTCGGCGACGATGAAGGCTTCCTGCTCGTGGAAGCGGGCGTTCAGCACCGCGAACTGCTTGGCGCTCTTGCCCGAGCGGGCGGCGGAATAGAGCTTGTCGAGCGCGCCCGGCTGGGTGAAGTCGATCTGCTTGAAGCCGGCGGCGATCAGCATCTCGGCGACCATCTCGGACTTCTCGATCGAGGCGGTGCCGACCACGACGGGCTGCAGGCGCTCGCTGGCGCGTTCCAGCTCCTTGATGATCGACTGCACCTTCTCGGGGAAGGTGCGGTAGACCTCGTCATCATCGTCGATACGGGCGACGGGGACATTGGTCGGGATCTCGACCACTTCGAGCTTGTAGATCTGCTCGAACTCGTCGGCCTCGGTCGCGGCGGTGCCGGTCATGCCGGCGAGCTTCTTGTAGAGGCGGAAATAGTTCTGGAAGGTGATCGAGGCCAGCGTCGCGTTCTCGGGCTGGACGGTGACGCCCTCCTTGGCCTCGAGCGCCTGGTGCAGGCCTTCCGAATAACGCCGCCCCGGCATCATGCGGCCGCTGAACTCGTCGATGATCACGACCTCGTCGCCGCGGACGATGTAGTCCTTGTCGCGGGTGAACAGGGTGTGGGCCCGCAGCGCCTGGTTGACGTGGTGCACCAGCGTGACGTTGGCGGAGTCGTAGAGGTCGCCCTCCTTGAGCAGGTCGGCCTGGCGCAGCAGCTCCTCGATATGCTCGTTGCCGGCCTCGGTCAGCGCCACGGTGCGCTGCTTCTCGTCGACCTCGTAGTCACCGGGGACCAGTCCCGGCAGGACCTTGTCGATCGAGACGTAGAGATCGGACTTGTCGTCGAGCGGGCCGGAGATGATCAGCGGGGTGCGGGCCTCGTCGATCAGGATCGAGTCGACCTCGTCGACGATCGCGAAATGGTGGCCGCGCTGGGTCATCTGCGCGACCTCGTACTTCATGTTGTCGCGCAGATAGTCGAAGCCGAACTCGTTGTTGGTGCCGTAGGTGATGTCGCAGGCATAGGCGCGCTGGCGCTCCTCGTCGTCGAGGCCGTGCACGATGATGCCGACGCTGAGGCCGAGGAAGTTGTAGATCCGGCTCATCCACTCCGCGTCGCGGCGGGCGAGGTAGTCGTTGACGGTGACGACGTGCACGCCATTGCCGGCGAGGGCGTTGAGGTAGACCGGCAGCGTTGCGACCAGGGTCTTGCCTTCGCCGGTCTTCATCTCGGCGATGGCGCCCTCATGCAGCACCATGCCGCCGATCAGCTGCACGTCGTAGGGGCGCTGGCCGAGGATGCGCTTGGCGGCCTCGCGCACCGTCGCAAAGGCAGGGACCAGCAGCTCGTCGAGCGATTTTCCTTCGGCGATCTGCTTGCGGAAGGTTTCCGTGCGAGCCTTCAGCTCGTCATCCGAGAGCTTCGCGACCTCGGCTTCGAGGGCGTTGATGGCGGCGACACGGGGCTGGTAGCCTTTGACCCGCCGGTCGTTCGACGAGCCGAAGAGTTTCTTTGCGAGCGCGCCAAGCATGTCCGGTCTTTCCATGGGCGCTTCCGGCTGCGGGACCCGGCACGAGGCGGGCGTGGCCGAAAGCGGATAATCCTGAAATCACGCGCGTGTTTAGACGCGTGCGGGCGCGCGGTCCAGCGCGCGCTTGCTGTCGAAGAGGTTGCCGTTCCATCGGAGACGACGCTGCGCATGTGGGGGCGGGCGTCCCGCCTGCCAAGAGGAAGGCAGCGGCGAGAGGCCGCGGAACCTTCGATGTCGGTCGCGTTGATGTGCACGCGCTCTGCCTTGCCAAGGCCCTCATCAACTGGCACTCAGCCTGCCGATCCGTTTTTCGCGCCGTTCATCGAAAGGCCCTGACCCGATGGTTGTTTCCCGTCTCGCCGTGCTGTCGTTCAGCCTCGTGCTGGCCGCGGCTGCGCCGGCCTTTGCGCAGCAGGACAAGGTCGTCGCCAAGGTCGACGGCATCGAGATCACCGAGAGCGAGCTCGCACTCGCGGCCGACGATCTTGGCGAGCGCACCGCCCAGCTGCCCGAGGATCGCAAGCGCGAGGAACTGATCAATTTCCTGGTCGACCTCAAGCTCGGCGCCAAGGCTGCCAAGGCCGCCAAGATCGGCGAGAGCCCGGAATTCGCCAAGCGCCTGGCCTATAGCCGCGACAAGCTGCTGCTCGACGACTATCTGACGAGCGAATCCAAGAAGGCGGCGACGCAGGAAGCCGCCAAGAAGCTCTTCGACGACACCGTCAAGACGCTGAAGCCGGAAGAGGAAGTGCGCGCCCGTCATATCCTGGTGCCGGAGGAGGCCCAGGCCAAGGCGGCGCTGGAGCGGCTGAAGAAGGGCGAGGACTTCGCCAAGGTCGCCGGCGAGCTCTCCAAGGATCCGGGCTCGGGCAAGGAAGGCGGCGATCTCGGCTGGTTCGCCAAGGAGCGGATGGTGCCTGAGTTCGCCGAGGCCGCCTTCAAGCTCGAGAAGGGCCAGCTCTCCGAGCCGGTGAAGAGCCAGTTCGGCTGGCATGTGATCAAGCTCGAGGACAAGCGCACCAAGCCGCTGCCGACCTTCGACGAGGTCAAGCCGCAGATCGAGCAGTATCTTGTCCGCAAGGCGCAGCAGGACATCATCGTCGGCCTGCGCGACAAGGCCAAGGTCGAGCGCCTCGACCAGCCGGCCGCTGCGCCGGCGGCGCCGGCCGAGCCGAAGAAGCCCTGAGGCAGGCTTAGCGGGCGCCTCGGTAGAGGGGCGCCCGAAATGCCCGGGAGCCGGCCCGGGCATGATCTGCACGCCGGCATTGCCAGCTTGTTTTCCGGACGCTGCTGCGGCACATCGAAGCGCCTCAAAAGGAGACGCACCGATGGCCGGCAAGGATGTTCCCGTTTCCCCGCTCGCGCCGAAGCGCCAGCCCAAGGTTCCGGCGGTGCCGGGCGTGCGTTTCGCCACGGCGGAAGCCGGCATCCGCTACAAGGGCCGCACCGACGTGCTGCTGGTGCTGCTCGACGAGGGCTCGCAGGCCGCCGGCGTCTTCACCCGCTCGAAGTGCCCGTCCGCGCCGGTCGACTGGTGCCGGGCCAACCTGCCGCAGGGCACGGCCCGGGCCGTGGTGGTCAATTCCGGCAACGCCAATGCCTTCACCGGCCTGAAGGGCCGCGATTCCGTGGCACTGACCGCGAAGATCGCCGCCAAGGCCGCCGGCTGCAAGCCGGAGCAGGTCTTCATCGCCTCGACCGGCGTGATCGGCGAGCCGCTCGACGCGACCAAGTTCGAGGGCGTGCTGGCGGATTGCGCCGGGCGTGCCGCGGACGGGCCCTGGCTCGACGCCGCCAAGGCGATCATGACCACCGACACCTTCCCCAAGGCGGTCTCGCGCAAGGCCAAGATCGACGGGCATGAGGTGATCATCGCCGGCATCGCCAAGGGCGCCGGCATGATCGCGCCCGACATGGCGACGATGCTCTCCTTCGTCTTCACCGACGCGCCGATCGCCGCGCCGGCGCTGCAGGCCCTGCTCGGCAAGGGCGTCAAGGGCTCGTTCAACGCGATCACGGTCGACAGCGACACCTCGACCTCCGACACGCTGATGCTGTTCTCGACCGGCAAGGCGCGCGCGCGGGGCGTGCCCGAGATCACCGACCCCGCCGATCCCCGGCTCTCCGGCTTCAAGCGGGCGCTGAACGCGCTCCTGCTCGAGCTCTCTCATCTCGTCTGCAAGGACGGCGAGGGCGCGCGCAAGTTCGTCGAGATCCGGGTGCACGGCGCCGCTTCGTCGCGTTCGGCCAAGAAGGTCGCGCTCTCGATCGCCAATTCGCCGCTGGTCAAGACCGCGATCGCCGGCGAGGACGCCAATTGGGGCCGCATCGTCATGGCTGTCGGCAAGGCCGGCGAACCGGCGGACCGCGACCGGCTCGACATCTCCTTCGGCGGGATCATGGTGGCGCAGCAGGGCGCCCGCGCACCGTCCTATGACGAGGTCGCCGTCTCCAACTACATGAAGGGCGAGCATATCGTCATCACCACCGATCTCGGGCTCGGCCGGGGCAAGTCCACCGTGTGGACCTGCGATCTCACCAAGGCCTATGTCGAGATCAATGGTGACTATCGCTCCTGATCGGGCTGCCCAGGCGGGCCCGAGCCGGGCCTTCGTCATCGGCAACCTTCTCGGCTGCTCCTTCTTCTGGGGCTGCAGCTTCCTGTTCATCAAGCTGATGGCGGCCGACGTCGCGCCCTGGGCGATCGCGGCCGGCCGCGGTCTGCTCGGCGCCGCGACGCTGTCGCTCTTCGTGCTGGCGCGGCGGCAGAGCCCGCTGCCGCGCCGCCACGAGATCGGCCATTGGCTGGTGCTCGGCACCACTAATGGCTGGCTGCCGAACGTGCTGGTCGCCTATGCGCTGATCCAGCTCGCCAGCGGCCCGGCGGCGATGATCCAGGCGGCGGGGCCGCTGGTCACCGCCCTGTTCGCCCATATGCTGTTCGCGGAGGAGCGGCTCAGCCGGCGCCGGTTCGGCGGCATCCTGGTCGGCATGGCCGGCGTCGCCATCCTGATCGGCCCGCGGCTGGTCGAGGGCGGCGGCACGGCGCTCAGCGTGCTCGCCATGGTTGGCGTGATGCTCTGCTACGCGGTCGGCAATCTCTACACCCGCGCGGTTCCGGCCAAGGCCGGCGATCCGATCCGCCTCGCGCTCGGCCAGCAGGTCGTCTCCGGCTCGGGAGCGCTCCTGCTGACGCTCGTGTTCTCGGGCTGGGCGGCCCTGTCGGCGCTGCAGCCGCACTGGCAGGCGATGCTGGCGCTCGGGGTGCTCTCGACCGCGATCCCGATGACGATCTTCATGCGGTTGATCCGTGCCGCCGGGCCGACGCGGGCGGCGATGACCGGCTATCTCGTGCCGGTCGTCGCTACCGTCATGGGTGTGCTTGTGCTCGGCGAAACGCTGGAGTTGCGGCAGCTCGTCGGAGGCGTCATCATCCTCGCAGGCGTCTTCCTCGTGACGACGGCGCCGGCGGGGGCGAAAGCGGGATGAAAGCTGCGGCGTGTGTGCTGGGCCTTGCGGTCCTGCTGGGGGCCTGCGTCGAGCGCCGGCCAATGGCGAGTTCGTCCTTCTCGGCGGAAGAAGCGGCCTATGTCCGCAAGCCGGGGCACGGGGTCATTGTCGGTCACGCCTTCCGAACAAGGGCCAAGGGCCAGGTCGTCAACGCGGCCGGCGAGGTGGTGCGGCTGGTGCCGGCGACCGCCTATGCGAGCCAGCGCTTCGCTAGCCTCTACGGCCGCGCCAAGTTCATCCCGGCGGCCAGCTACCCGCAAGAGGAGCCGGATCCGCGCTACGCCGAGTACACGCGTACGACCAAGGCCGAGGCGAATGGCCGTTTTGCCTTCGACAAGGTGGCGCCGGGCCGCTATTTCGTCACCACCCAGGTGCTCTGGGGCGAGGAGGACGCGCTCTTTCGCGAGGGCGGTTCGGTCTATGACGAGGTGACGCTGACCGGCAAGGAAACCGAGCCGGTGCAGGTCATCCTTTCGGGAAAATGAGGCTTCGTGAAACTGCTGCTCGTCGTCGCGTGCGCGCTGGTCGATTCCGATAACCGCGTCCTCGTCACCCAGCGCCCCGAGGGCAAGGCCCTGGCAGGGCTGTGGGAGTTTCCGGGCGGCAAGCTCGAAGCCGGAGAGCGGCCGGAGCCGGCGCTGATCCGCGAGCTTTCCGAGGAGCTCGGCATTGAGGTCAAGGAAGCCTGCCTCGCACCGCTGACCTTCGCCAGCTACGCCTATCCCGAGTTCCACCTCCTGATGCCGCTCTATATCTGCCGGCGCTGGGAGGGTTCCGTCTCGTCACGCGAGGGGCAGGCGCTGAAATGGGTGCGTGCGAGCAAGCTGCGCGAGCTCGCCATGCCACCGGCCGACGAGCCTCTGATCCCGCATCTGATCGATCTGCTGGGAGCGTGAGCCGCTGCGACTGATGCCATTCGCGTCATGGTCGGGCTTGTCCCGACCATCCACGTCTTGGCTTCGCTTGTCAGGCTCGGTGCCCAAGACGTCGATGCTCGCCACAAGGGCGAGCATGACGTCGAGGTTTTCGTGAGGCCTGAAGCGCCCGCCGCTCAGCGCGGCAGGATGGTCTCGCCCATCAGGTGCTTGTCGATCGAATGCGCCATCTGGCGGCCCTCGCGGATCGCCCAGACCACGAGCGACTGGCCGCGACGCATGTCGCCGGCGGCGAAGACCTTCTCGACCGAGGTCTTGTAGGCCAGCATGTTGGCCTCGACATTTCCGCGTCCGTCGAGCTTGACGCCGAGCTTGGCGAGGAGCCCGTCATGGACCGGCGAGACGAAGCCCATGGCGAGCAGGACGAGATCGGCCTTGAGGTCGAACTCGGTGCCGGGGATCGGCTTGAAGCCGGCATCGACCTTGGCGCAATGCAGGCGCTTCACCTTGCCGTTCTCGCCTGAGAACTTCAGCGTGCCGATGGCGAAGTCGCGCTCGGCGCCTTCCTCATGGCTCGACGAAGTCCGCAGCTTCAGCGGCCAGTTCGGCCAGGTCAGCTGCTTGTTCTCCTTCTCGGGCGGCTGCGGCATGATCTCGATCTGGGTGACCGAGAGCGCGCCCTGGCGGACCGAAGTGCCGATGCAGTCGGAGCCGGTGTCGCCGCCGCCGATGACGACGACATGCTTGCCGCCGGCGAGGATCGGGCGGGCATTGCCTGTGGTTTCCGGCTCGCCGCCATTGCGACGGTTCTGCTGCGGCAGGAAGTCCATCGCGAACTGGACGCCGTCGAGATCGCGGCCCTCGATCGGCAGGTCGCGCGGCTTCTCGGCGCCGCCGGTCAGACCGATCGCGTCGTATTGCGCGAGCAGCTCCTGCGGGTCGATGTCGATGCCGACATTGACGCCGTAATGGAAGACGACGCCTTCGGCCTCCATCTGCTGAACGCGGCGCTCGACATGCGACTTCTCCATCTTGAAGTCGGGAATGCCGTAACGGAGAAGGCCGCCGGCACGCGCCTGGCGCTCATAGACATGGACCTCGTGGCCGGCGCGGGCGAGCTGCTGCGCGGCGGCGAGGCCAGCCGGGCCGGAGCCGATCAGGGCGACCTTCTTGTCCGTCTTGACCGCGGCCGGCTCGGGCTTGATCCAGCCTTCCTGCCAGCCCTTGTCGACGATGGCGCATTCGATCGACTTGATGGTGACCGGGGTATCCTCGAGGTTCAGCGTGCAGGACGCCTCGCAGGGTGCGGGGCAGACGCGGCCGGTGAACTCCGGGAAGTTGTTGGTCGAGTGCAGGTTGAGCAGCGCTTCGCGCCACTTGTCGTTGTAGACGAGGTCGTTCCAGTCCGGGATCTGGTTGTTCACCGGACAGCCATTGTGACAATACGGGATGCCGCAGTTCATGCAGCGCGCCGCCTGGTCACGGGTCGCCTCGGCGCCGAGCGGGATCACGAACTCCTTGTAGTTCCTGATCCGGTCGGAGGCCGGGAGATACTTCCGGTCGCGCCGGTCGATTTCGAGAAAGCCGGTTACCTTGCCCATCGTCTCACTCCGCCGCGACCGAGACGCCGGCCTGGGCCCGCTCGATTTCCATTAGTGCCCGCCGGTATTCGACCGGCATGACCTTGACGAATTTGGGCAGGTACTCCGCCCAGTTCTCCAGGATCGCCTGCGCCCGCGCCGACCCGGTGTACTTCAGGTGGTCGGCAATGAGCTGGTGCAGGCGCTCGGCGTCGTAGCCGGACATGTTGGCCATGACGTCGATGCGGCCCTTGAACTCGAGATCGCCGCCATGATGGTAGAGGCGCTGGGTCAGCTCCTCCTCCTCCGGCACCGGCTCGAGATCGACCATCGAGAGGTTGCAGCGCTTGGCGAAGCTCTTGTCCTCGTCGAGCACATAGGCGATGCCGCCCGACATGCCGGCCGCGAAGTTGCGCCCGGTCTGGCCGAGCACGACGACGACGCCGCCGGTCATGTATTCGCAGCCATGGTCGCCGGTGCCCTCGACCACCGCGATCGCGCCGGAATTGCGCACCGCGAAGCGTTCGCCGGCGACGCCGCGGAAATAGCACTCGCCGGAGATGGCGCCGTAGAGCACGGTGTTGCCGACGATGATCGCGTCCTCGGCGACGGCGCGAGACTTTGGATCGGGGCGGATGATCAGCTTGCCGCCGGAGAGGCCCTTGCCGACATAGTCGTTGGCCTGGCCGGTGAGGTCGAGCGTCAGGCCGCCGGCGACCCAGGCGCCGAAGCTCTGGCCGGCGGTGCCGGTGAGCTTCACCGTGATCGCATCGTCCGGAAGGCCGGCCGCGCCGTGGCGCTTGGCGATCTCGCCGGAGATCATCGCGCCGGTCGAGCGGTCGACATTGCGGATCGCGCTCTCGATCACCACCGGGGTGCCGGTATCGAGCGAGGCGCCGGCCTTGGCGATCAGCGTGCGGTCGAGCACCGACTCGATCGGATGGTTCTGGCGCTCGACATTGCGGATGGCGACGCCTGCGCCGGCTTCCGGCTTGTGGAAGATGCGGGCGAAGTCGAGCCCCTTGGCCTTCCAGTGGTCGATCGCCTGCTTCTTGTCGAGCCAGTCGGAGCGCCCGACGAGCTCGTCGAAGCTGCGCACGCCCATCGCGGCCATGATCTCGCGCACGTCCTCGGCGAGGAAGAAGAAGAAGTTGATGACGTGCTCGGGCTGGCCCTTGAAGCGCTTGCGCAGCACCGGGTCCTGCGTCGCGACGCCGACCGGGCAGGTGTTGAGATGGCATTTGCGCATCATGATGCAGCCGGCCGCGATCAGCGGAGCGGTGGCGAAGCCGAACTCGTCGGCGCCGAGCAGCGCGCCGATGACGACGTCGCGCCCGGTACGCAGGCCACCGTCGACCTGCAGCGCGATGCGGCCGCGCAGCTTGTTCATCACCAGGATCTGGTGGGTCTCGGCGAGGCCGATCTCCCAGGGCGAGCCGGCATGCTTGATCGAGGTCAGCGGCGAGGCGCCGGTGCCGCCCTCATAGCCGGCGATGGTGATGTGGTCGGCGCGGGCCTTGGCGACGCCGGCGGCGACGGTGCCGACGCCGAGCTCCGAGACCAGCTTGACCGAGACGTCGGCGGCCGGGTTGACGTTCTTCAGGTCGAAGATCAGCTGGGCCAGATCCTCGATCGAGTAGATGTCATGGTGCGGCGGCGGCGAGATCAGGCCGACGCCCGGGGTCGAATGCCGGACCTTGGCGATGCGGGCATCGACCTTGTGGCCCGGCAGCTGGCCGCCCTCGCCGGGCTTGGCGCCCTGCGAGACCTTGATCTGCATCATCGCCGAATTGACGAGATATTCGGTGGTGACGCCGAAGCGGCCGGAGGCGACCTGCTTGATCGCCGAGCGCATCGAGCGCCCGTCCGGCAGCGGCACGAAGCGTTCCGGCTCCTCGCCGCCCTCGCCGGTGTTGGACTTGCCGCCGATCGCGTTCATCGCCAGCGCCAGCGTCGAATGCGCCTCGTGGCTGATCGAGCCGAAGGACATGGCGCCGGTCGAGAAGCGCTTGACGATCGAGGCTGCGCTCTCGACCTCGTCGAGCGGCACCGCCCGGTGGCCGAGCTCTTCGGCCATCTTGACGTGGAACAGGCCGCGAATGGTCGAGAAGCGCTGGCTCTGGTCGTTGAGCAGGTCGGAATAGGCCTTGAACTTGTCGCGGGCATTGCCACGCACCGCATGCTGGAGCAGCGAGATGTTCTCCGGCGTCCAGGCATGGTCCTCGCCGCGGATGCGGTAGGCGTATTCGCCGCCGACATCGAGCGCATCGCGATAGACCGGCGAGTCGCCGAAGGCGTCGCGATGGCGGCGCACGGTCTCTTCGGCGATCTCGGCAAGGCCGACGCCCTCGATCGAGGAGATGGTGCCGCGGAAATACGCGTCGATGAACTCGCTGCGCAGGCCGACCGCGTCGAAGATCTGGGCGCCGCAATAGGATTGGTAGGTCGAGATGCCCATCTTCGACATGACCTTGAGCAGGCCCTTGCCGATCGACTTGATGAAGCGCTTGACGACCTCGTAGCGGTCGACCTCCGGCGGGAACTCGCCGGCCTCCAGTAGCGCCTCCATGGTCTCGAAGGCGAGATAAGGGTTGATCGCCTCGGCGCCGAAGCCGGCGAGCAGGGCGAAGTGGTGGATCTCGCGCGGCTCGCCGGATTCGACGACGAGGCCGACCGAGGTGCGCAGGCCCTTGCGGATCAGGTGATGGTGGACGGCTGCCGTCGCCAGCAGCGCCGGGATCGGGATGCGGTCGGCACCGACCTGCCGGTCGGAGAGGATGATGATGTTGTATCCACCATGCACCGCGGCCTCGGCGCGCTCGCAGAGCCGCGCGATCGCGCCTTCCATGCCGGTCGCGCCTTCGCGTGCCGGATAGGTGATGTCGATCGTCTTGGTGTCGAAGCGATCCTCGTAATGACCGATACAGCGGATCTTCTCGAGATCGTCATTGGTCAGGATCGGCTGGCGCACTTCCAGGCGCTTGCGCCGAGAGGTGCCTTCCAGATCGAGGATATTCGGCCGCGGCCCGATGAAGGAGAGGAGGCTCATCACGAGCTCCTCGCGGATCGGGTCGATCGCGGGGTTGGTGACCTGGGCGAAGTTCTGCTTGAAATAGGTGTAGAGCAGCTTCGACTTCGAGGAGAGCGCCGAGATCGGCGTGTCGGTGCCCATCGAGCCGACGGCTTCCTGGCCAGTCACCGCCATCGGCGCCATCAGAATCTTGGTGTCTTCCTGGGTGTAGCCGAAGGCCTGCTGGCGATCGAGCAAAGCGACGTCGGTGCGCGAGGCACGCGCCTCCACCGGCGGCAGCTCCTCCAGGACGATCTGGGTGCGCTTCAGCCAGTCCTTGTAGGGATTGGCCTGGCAGAGGCTCTGCTTGATCTCATCGTCGCCGATGATGCGGCCCTCTTCGAGATCGATCAGCAGCATCTTGCCGGGCTGGAGCCGCCACTTCTGGACGATCTTCTCCTCCGGGATCGGCAGCACGCCGAATTCCGAGGCGAGCACGACGAGCCCGTCATCGGTGACGAGGTAGCGGGCGGGACGCAGGCCGTTGCGATCGAGCGTCGCGCCGATCTGGCGACCGTCGGTGAAGGCGATCGCGGCCGGACCGTCCCACGGCTCCATCAACGCGGCATGGTACTCGTAGAAGGCGCGACGGCTCTCATCCATCAGCGGGTTGCCGGCCCAGGCCTCGGGCACCAGCATCATCATGGCGTGGGCGAGCGAGTAGCCGCCCTGGACCAGGAATTCGAGGGCGTTGTCGAAGCAGGCCGTGTCCGACTGGCCCTCATAGGAGATCGGCCAGAGCTTCGAGATGTCGGCGCCGAAGAGCTCGGAATCGACCGAAGCCTGGCGCGCCGCCATCCAGTTGACGTTGCCGCGCAGCGTGTTGATCTCGCCGTTATGGGCGACCATCCGGTAGGGATGGGCGAGGCGCCAGGACGGGAAGGTGTTGGTGGCGAAGCGCTGGTGGACGAGGGCGAGCGCGCTCTCGAAACGCGGATCGGTCAGGTCCTCGAAGTAGGAGCCGAGCTGGGTGACCAGCACCATGCCCTTGTAGACGATGGTCCGGCAGGAGAAGGAAACCGGATAATAGGTCGCGGTCGCCCGGTCCTGGCGCTTGTAGACCTTGTTCGAGACGGACTTCCTGAGGACGTAGACCTTGCGCTCGAAATCCTCCTCGTCGGCGATCTCGGCCGGACGGCCGACGAAGATCTGCCGGTGCGTCGGCTCGGTTTCCTTGACGGCCTCGCCGAGGTCGCTGTTGTCGACCGGCACGTCGCGCCAGCCGAGGAAGATCAGGCCTTCCTCCTCGACGGTCTGGGCGACGATCTCCTCGCAGACGGCGCGGTTCTCGGCGTCCTGCGGCATGAAGAACTGGCCGATGGCGTAATGGCCGGGCTCGGGCAGCTCGATGCCGATCTTCCCGCATTCTTCCTTGAAGAAGCGATGCGGGATCTGGGTGAGGATGCCGCAGCCATCGCCGAGCTTGGGATCGGCACCGACGGCGCCGCGATGGTCGATATTGTGCAGGATCTGCAGGCCTTGCGCGACGATCGCATGGCTCTTGCGGTTCTTCATGTCGGCGATGAAGCCGACGCCGCAGGCGTCCTTCTCATAGGAAGGATCGTAGAGGCCCTGGCGCTCCGGCATGGCGGGATCGCGCACGTCCGGGAAGCGCTCATTGGCGCCTTTGGCCAGGGGCTGTGCCACTACCAGGTTCGCTCCGCCGCGTTCGCGCATCGTCAACTCCGCTGCCGAAGGGGGCCGGCTTCCGCCAGCGCCCGTCAAAAATTCACACGGTTCCGTGCCGCCACCGGTCAGCCCTGCTCGCTTGCGAGGACCGGACCGGTTTCGTCTCGTTTTCGAAGGTCGCTTGCGCCTTTTAGTCCCGCGCCCGCGCCCTTCGCAGGCGCGCAGGCTGCTAGGCCCAGTCGCGCCTGGTCAGGCCGACGTTTTACGGGCGGCGCGTGCACGGATGGCTTCGGCGATATTGGCCATGCCTTCCGTCATGCTCCGCTCCATCGTTTGGCGATCACCCGGCCAAGCTCGCCGGTGCCGCTCACGTGAAAAATGGGACAGCATCACTGTCCTAACGTCTCGAACTTGCCAGAATTCCAATCTGGGCACAAGCGGCGATTTTGCGCTGCATCGAAATTTTATTGCTAATTGCGTGATCGCTTCGACATTTTCACATCATTGGCCGCCTCGGGCCAGCCCGGAAGTTGTTTCTTCGCCTTTGGCGTGCACTGCGGTGACGACATGGCGGTGCGGCGGCGAGAGGATGGCGCAGCATCGGTCGATCCCCGACAACAGCGTCCGGACCGGTTTGCGGAAGGGTGACATGAATTTCGTCAGCGACAATCTCGCCGGGGCGAGCGCTCCCGTCCTGCAGGCCATGCTGGCGGCCAATGACGGACTCGCCGCCGCCTATGGCAACGATGCCTGGACGAAGCGGGTCGAGTCCCTGTTCGCCGAACTGTTCGAGCGCGAGGTTGCGGTCTTCCTCGTCACATCAGGCACGGCGGCGAACGCGCTGGCGCTGGCGAGCCTGGTCCAGCCCTGGGGGGCGGTGCTCTGCCATCACGAGGCACATGTCGCGGCCGATGAATGCGGGGCGCCTGAATTCTTCGCCGGCGGCGCCAAGATCGTCGGCCTGCCGGGCGAGGGCTGCAAGCTCGCTCCGGAGGTGGTCACGGACCAGCTTGCGCGCATGCGGCCGGACTCGCTGCACCAGGTGCAGCCGCAGATGCTGTCGATCACGCAGGCGACCGAATGCGGGCTGGTTTATCGGCCGGACGAGATCGCGGCGCTGAAGGCGGCGATCGCGCCGCGCGGGCTCAAGTTGCACATGGACGGCGCACGCTTCGCCAATGCGGTCGCAGCGCTCGGCTGCTCGCCCGCCGAGATCACCTGGAAGGCGGGTGTCGACGTGCTCTCCTTCGGGGGCACCAAGAACGGCGCCTTCGCGGCCGAGGCGGTGGTGTTCTTCGATCCCGCCTGCGCGGCCGAGATGCTCTGGCGGCGCAAGCGCGCGGGGCACACCTTGTCCAAGGGCCGGCTGATCGGCGCCCAGTTCGAAGGCCTGCTGGCCGATGGCCATTGGCTGGAGCTCGCCGGCCACGCCAACGCCATGGCCGGCAAGCTGGCTGCCGGCATCGCTGCGCTCGGCAACACCCAGCTCGCCTGGGCCTGCGAGGCCAACGAGGTCTTCGCGATCCTGCCGGAGGCTCGCCGCGACCAGCTCAAGTCGCACGGCGTTCAGTTCATCGACTGGTCGGATGGAGCGCTGCCGGCAGGGCAGGGGCTGGCGCCGGGCGAGACGATCGGGCGCTTCGTCTGCTCCTTCGCGACGAGGCCGGAAGATGTCGAACGCCTGCTCGCAATCTTCGCGGAGGCCTGAAAAACCCGGGAATCACTGGATTGCGACCGGATTCATGCCGCAAGCACGCCGTAATCCTTACCGAGAACTGAAGCCTGAGATTCTGCCGCACAAGGACAGGACCATGGCACTTTTCACTTCGCCCGAGCGGGGCCCGCACGATCTGCGTCGCCGTCTCGCCGGGCTCGCCATTGCGGCTGCGACCCTGGCTTCGGCCGGCCCGGCGCTGGCCCAGATCGACGATTACGGCGGCGGCTACGCCTATTACAGCCGGGGCTATGATCGCGATTACGGCTATGGCCGGCGCTATGACTATGCGCCGCTTCCGGCTGCTCCGATCCCGCAGCGCGCCATCGGGCGGCTGGCGGCACGCGAGTTCGGGCTCGTCCGGGTCGACCGCACGATCGCGACGCGCTCCTCCTATGTCGTCGACGGCGCGGGCCGCGATGGCGCCAGGGTGCGCCTGATCCTCGACCGCTATAGCGGCGATCTGATCGACCGGATCGTGCTGGGAGCGCCGGCCCGCACCGCCCGGCTCGATCCGCAGATCGAACGGCCGGCGCAGCAGCTGATTCCGCGCCCGCCGCCGCGTCCGGCCGAATTGAAGCCGCCCGCCGAGGCGAGCGCTCCGGCGACCGTGGCGCCGCCTTCGCCCGCCGCTCCTCCCGCCCCGGCGGCGGTGCCGGCAAAGCCGCTCGCCGTGCCGACCGTGGCGCCCAAGGAGATCGGCAAGCCGGGGCTGGTCAATCCCCAGGATGTCCGCAATGCCGACGGGCCGGAGCTGGCGCCGCCGCTGGCTCGCGCCCATCCGAGCGGCATCCCGGTGCCCGACACCACCGTCCCGCCGGTGCGGATCGAGGGGACCAAGGCCGAGGCACCGAAGCCCGAGATGGTCCCGATCGCGCCGCTGAACTAAGGGGGCGGCCGGGCGCTCCGTAGCGATGGCGCCGCATAGAGAAAAGGCCTCCCCGGTTTCCCGGGGAGGCCTTCTTGTTTCTGCTGGGGCGCGGTCTGCGCCCTGCCGGCGGTTACGCCGCCTGCTTGGTCGCGACCTTGGCTTCGATCACCTTGGCGCCCTGCGCACCGATCGGAATCAGGCGCGGCTTCTTGGCCTCGGGGATCTCGCGGACGAGGTCGATATGGAGCAGGCCGTTCTCGAGGCTCGCGCCGGTCACCTGGACATAGTCCGCGAGCTGGAAACGACGCTCGAAAGCGCGCGCGGCGATGCCCTGATGCAGGACCTCGCGCTTCTCGGTACCCTCGGCGACTTTCTTCTCGCCACGGACGGTGAGGGCGTTCTCCTTGCTCTCGATGGCAAGGTCAGCCTCGGCGAAGCCGGCGACGGCGATCGAGATGCGGTAGGCGTTATCGGCGGTGCGCTCGATATTGTAGGGCGGATAGGTCGGCGCGTTGTCGACGCTGGTGGCCTGGTCGAGCAGCGAGAACAGGCGGTCGAAGCCGACGGTCGAGCGATAGAGCGGGGAAAGATCGTAGGAACGCATGATTGTCCTCCAAAGGAAGCGACAGAGTATTCAGCCCGCCTCGCCATGAGCGCGGGCCTCGGTTGCAGTCTCGCGCAGCCGGTCCCGGCCTGCGCATGACTGATCTGGGGGAGGGTTTCGGGCTTTTCAAGACCCCTGCGAGAGGGGCATAAGCAGCCTAACCGCCAGCTGGACGAGCCGATGGCCGAAGCCGAATTCTTCCACGACGCCGGCTATCCCGTTCCCGGCCATGGTAAGGTCTGGTTTGCGCAGACCAGCGATGGCGCGAGGTTGCGCTTCGCCAGCTGGCATCCGACCGTCAGGCCGGAAAAGGGCACGGTGCTGATCGCCCAGGGGCGGGCCGAGTTCATCGAGCGCTATAGCGAGACGATCGCCGAGCTGCGCCGGCGCGGCTTCCACGTCATCACCTTCGACTGGCGCGGGCAGGGCGGCTCGCAGCGCTTCACTGGCCGGCCGCGGCGTGGCCATGTCGGGCGTCTGAGGGAGTATGAGCGCGACCTCGCTCTCGCCATCGCCGAAATGCAGGCGCGGCTGCCGGCCCCGCATTTCGCGCTGGCGCATTCGATGGGGGCCGCGCTCTGCCTCGATGCGGCGCGGCGCGGCGCCTTGCCGGTCGCAAGGCTGGTCGCGCTCGCGCCGATGCTCGGGATCAGCATGATCGAGCGTCCGCGCGCGGCCCGCATTCTGGCCTTCGTGCTGTATTGGCTCGGCTTCGGGCGGGCCTTCGTACCCGGCGGCGGCGAGACGGCGATCGGTACCAAGCCGTTCGAAGGAAACCGGCTGACCGGCGACCCGGTGCGCTATGCCCGCAATGCGGCGCTCACCGCGGCGGCGCGCGAGCTCGCCATCGGCGATCCCAGCGTCGGCTGGATCCGTGCCGCCTTCGAGCTGATGGACAGGCTCGCGGCGCCGCGTGCGGCGCTCGAGGTACGCGTGCCGACGCTGGTGATCGCGGCGGGGCGCGATCCCGTCGTCTCGACGCCGGCGATCGAGCGCTTTGCCGCGCGGCTCAAGACGGGTTCGGCGCTGGTGTTGCCGACGGCGCGCCACGAGATCCTGATGGAAAGCGACGCGATCCGGGCGCAGTTCTGGGCGGCGTTCGACGCCTTCGTGCCCGGCGAGAAGCTGGAGGCGAACGCCTCAGCCGGCGAGCAAGGCGAGGGCGGCCTGGTGCAGGGCCTTGTTGCCGGCGGCGAGGATAGTCCCGCCCTCGGCGGCGCTGCCGCCGCTCCATGAGGTGACGATGCCGCCGGCACCCTCGATGATCGGGATCAGGGCGACGATGTCATAAGGCTTCAGCCCGCTCTCGATCACCAGGTCGACATGGCCGGCGGCGAGCATGCAGTAGGCGTAGCAGTCGCAGCCATAGCGGGTCAGGCGTACCGCGCTCTCGACGCGGCCATAGGCCTGCTTTTCGGCGCCGGCGAAAAGGTGAGGGCTCGTCGTCATCAGCGTCGCCTCGGCGAGCGCCGCGGTCTGGCGCGTGTGCAGCTCGCGCGGGCCGCCCGGGCCTTCATAGCGGGCCTTGCGGCCATCGCCCGAATAGCGCTCGCCGGTGAAGGGCTGGTTCATGATGCCGTAGACCGGCACGCCCTTGCGCGTCAGGCCGATCAGCGTGCCCCAGACCGGAATCCCGGAGATGAAGGCGCGGGTGCCGTCGATCGGATCGAGCACCCAGACATATTCGGCATCGGCGTTCTCGGTGCCAAACTCCTCGCCGAGCACGCCATGCTCCGGGAAGCTGCGCTTGATCAGATTGCGCATCGTCGCCTCGCCGGCGCGATCGGCCTCGGTGACCGGGTCGAAGGTGCCGCCGGCCGATTTGTCCTCGGTGGTGTGCTTGGCGCGGAAGAAGGGGAGGATCGCCTGCCCCGAGGAGCTCGCGAGCCCGGCGACGAACTCCGTGAAATCGACCGCGCTCATTCCGAATCCCCCGTATCCGCGGCCGGTGGGGCCGCCCGCTGCCTTCATGCTGGCGGCGCGGTGAGAAGACAAGCGCGATTGCGGTGCGGCGTTCGATCTGCGTCTGGCGCATACCCCTCGTAAGGCTCGTCGATCGGGCTTGCGTTTTTGCGGTGCAGCGCCTATTGTGCACTGCGAAGGGGAGATGACCTCAAACCTTCGTTGCCCTCCTTGGGCGTTTCCTCCCTAGACTTGGGCCGCCACGCCAGTGAGCGGCCCTTTTTCTTGGCCGCTGCCGTAGCGTCGCCCGGCCCTCCTCCGGTGTTGCCCTAGTCTGCGCCTATTCCGCCGCCTGGCGCCAGTCGTCGATCCAGCCGCTCCAGCGCGCGAAACATTCTGCCATGGCGGCGTTGATCACCTGCTGCAGGCCGGCGAAGCCGGCATTCGGCTCGAGCGTAGTCTCGTCCATATAGAGGCCGCGATTGATCTCGATCTGCAGCGCGTGCACGCCGGCGCCGGGGGCGCCGTAATGCTCGGTGATGAAGCCGCCCGCATAGGGGCGGTTGCGGGTGACCTTCAGGCCGGCGCGGCGGAACGCCTCCTCGGCAGCCTCGACGACGATGCCGGCGGCGCTGGTGCCGAAGCGGTCGCCGAGGATCACATCCGCCTTGGCGAGGCCTTCGCGATCGAGCCCGGTCGAGGGCATCGAATGGGCGTCGACGAGGACGCAGGTGCCGAAAGCCGCCTGGGTCCGGTTCACCAGATGGCGCAGGCCGGCGTGATAGGGGCGGTAGAGCTCCTCGATCCGCGTCAGCGCGACTTCGACCGGAATGCGCCCGGGATAGATTTCGTGCGCATCGCCGACGATGCGCGGGATGGTGCCGAGGCCGCCGGCGACCCGCAGCGAGCGGGTGTTGGCGAAGCCGGGCAGGCGGCCTTCGAACATGCGCGGGTCGAGCTCGAAGGGTTCGCGATTGACGTCGAGATAGGCGCGCGGGAACTCGGCGATGAGGAGTGGCGCGCCGAGGGCAACGGCATGCTGGAAGAGCAGGTCGACATAGGCGTCTTCCGAGCGTCTGAGCGAGCGCAGCGGCAGGCGCGAGCCCTCGACGAAGGCCGCCGGATAGCGCCGGCCGGCATGGGGGACGTCGACGACGACGGGCACGACCTGCAGCGCCGGCTGGAACAGCGTGAACGGGCGTTCGATCTCGGCGATCACGCTCTCGGGATGCGGGGTGGCGATTTCGACTGGCGGCATCATGTCGCGCGACTGAAGCACAAAGCGAGCCGAGGTTGAAGAGCATGCCGGCTGTGGATGAATCGCCCGCATTCACCGGTTGTTTACTGTAATGGGCGCAAATGGAAGCGCATGGTCCCGGAGGGCGCAGGCGGGTGCTAGAGGCGCTGCGCAGGCCGGGGGCGGCGGCGGCCGGGGCGGCGGGACGGCCGGCCTGGTTTCAATGAATGACGAGGCGAGCGAATCGGGTGCGGCTCCAGTCCGTGCCGGGCGCGCGTCAGCGCAACGAGACGGACGATTGCAGGCGCCATGACGAAGATTCTCCTCGCCGAAGACGACAACGATATGCGCCGCTTCCTGGTCAAGGCTCTGCAGAACGCAGGCTATGACGTCGCCTCGTTCGACAACGGGCTCTCGGCCTATAACCGGCTGCGCGAGGAGCCGTTCGAGCTCCTGCTGACCGATATCGTGATGCCCGAAATGGACGGTATCGAGCTGGCGCGGCGCGCCACGGAACTCGATCCGGATATCAAGGTGATGTTCATCACCGGTTTTGCGGCCGTGGCGCTCAACCCGGATTCGCAGACGCCGAAGGACGCCAAGGTTCTCTCCAAGCCGTTTCATCTGCGCGAGCTGGTGAACGAGGTCGAGAAGCTGCTCGCCGCCTGATCAACAGGCCAATGTGCGTTTCGTTGGAAGAAGCCGACAAAGCGCCTTGCAAGGCGGCTTGCGACTCGCTATAGCCGCCTCACTCGCAACGACGTCGCCCCCGGGCTGGTGTCGTTCCTGGAGCCTTCGGGCGAAAGGGCGCGTAGCTCAGCGGGAGAGCACTACGTTGACATCGTAGGGGTCACAGGTTCGATCCCTGTCGCGCCCACCATTTTCCTCCTTGTTCCGCAAGGAGCCGCGGCCACCCTCCGGGGTGGCCGTTTTGCTTTCAGCCTGCGCATCTCGGCAGTGAGGGGCTGCATCGCGGCTGATCGATTGCAATCGCGGTAAAAGGCAGGGAAAATGCAGCTGGCACCGGAGTGCTGTCGCGGAATGGCCGCTTTTGCGGCCTAATCCGTGCGAATTCCGGCCGGGACGGAGAGCCGCCATGCAAGCGAAGTTGTGTGTTGCAGTGATTCTCGTCGCGGCGCTCGGCGGCTGCGTGACGCCGGCCGAGCAGCGTGCTGCCGATGAGGGGCGCTGTCGGTCCTATGGCTTCCGGCAAGGTACCGACCCGTTTGCCAACTGCCTGATGGCGGTCGATCTCGACCGTTCGGCGTCGCAGCGCGCGCGGCTCGAATCCAGCTTCTACGGCCCGGGCTTCTATGGGCCGGGCTGGTACCCCTACCGGCGCTGGTGAAGCCCAGGGCGCAACGCCGGGAGCTTCCATTCGTGTGAGCTCAGGGAGCGGCTTTCCCAAAGCCAGGGGCTGCCTGATCGTATGATCGTGAGGTCACGCTGAAATTCGTCACTCCGCGTCGGCCTGCTTCTCGGGCACGGCGTCGCGGAAGGCGGGCAGGGCGAGCGCTGCGGCCTCGGCCTCGAGCAGGCGCGGGAACTGCGCGACATCGACCTTGAAGCGCCTGGCATTGCCGAGCTGCGGCACCAGGCAGATATCGGCGAGGCTCGGTGCCTGCCCGAAGCAGAACGGCCCGGGGGTTTTCACAGCGACCCGCTCGCAGGCCGAGAGCCCGTCGACATTGACCGCGGCCGCCCAGGCCAGGACCACGTCGCTGCCATGGCCGAGTTCGCGCAGCCGGTTGAGCACCCTGAGGTTCTGCACCGGATGGGTGTCGCAGGCGATGATCTGGGCGAAAGCCCGCACCTGCGCGCGCTGAAAGGGGTCTGACGGCAGGAGCGGCGGTTCTGGATGAGTCTCTTCGAGCCATTCGATGATGGCGAGCGACTGCGGCAACACGCTGCCATCGTCGCGCTCGAGCACCGGCACCAGCCCTTGCGGGTTGAGCGCAAGATAATCCGGCGCGCGCTGCTCGCCATTGCGCAGATGATGCGAGACGTGCGTGACGGGAAGGCCCTTGAGGTTCAGCGCGATGCGCACGCGCCAGGCCGCCGAGCTACGAAAATAGCCGTGCAGTTTCATCCTCGCCTCGCTTGTCGTCGCCGGTTGCTCCGGCGTTCCGTTCTCGGCCATTCCGGCTTCGATTGACAGGCGGGCTCAGCGCTTTTCCAGCGGGAGGCGAATCTGCACCGATCGGGTAGTCAGAAGGTGTAGCCGAGCCGGGCGCCGAAATTCGACGGGCCGCGCGGGGCGCCGGTGCCGGCGGCGAGATTGTCGGAGCAGTTCGAGGCGCTGAAATGCTCCATCGTCGCGATCAGGCTCCAGCGATCGTTCAGACGGTAGCCGAGTGCGGCGGCGCCGCGCGCGCCGGTGTTGCAGCCGAGGTTCAGCCGGTTCTCCGGCACGACGCCCGCGGTCTTGCCGTTGTTCACGGCCGCGCCGAGGCTGGCTTCGACGAAGAACGCCTGCGAGATGTCGACTGTCCAGGTCGCCCCGGCATAGGCGTATTGGGTGCCATTGAGGTTGAGGCTCGAGCCGAGATGGAAGCGCGGCACGAAGGCATTCGCGATACGGTCGCTGAGGGTGGCGATGCGCGGGGTCAGCAACTCGCCGCCGAAATTCAGAAGGCCGCTTTCGCGCCCGCCCGGATTGGCGGCTCCGGCGCCGAAACGGGCCTCCCATGAGGCGGAGGGCGATTGGTCGGCGGGCGCATAGCCCAGCGCGCGGGAGACGCTGCTTTCGCCCTGCGCCAGGGCCGGCGCGGCAAGAAGGGAGAAGGCAACGGCTATCGACGCGACGCGGACCATGAGGGGCGGTGTTCTCTTAATCGGATCGTAAGATAGTGAAGCGCAGAGAGTGGTGGCCGCAATGTGACGGCAGGCGGTTATCCAATCCGGCCTCAGCCGCTGCGCCACCATGCCACGCCCAGGATCACCAGGATGGCGATGAACTGCAGCACGACGCGCAGTCGCATCAGCTTCTGTGAGGTTCCGGCGCTGCCGCCGCGCAGCATGTTGATCAGGCCAAGCAAAAGCACGACGGCGACGGCGCCGACCGCGATTGGCGTAAGAGCGGACGAGAAGGTCATCGTCAGGGTTTAGTCCCGTGCGCGGCACTTTTCCAGCCGGGACTTGGCGACGAAGCGCCACAGTTCACCGATAGCGTCGCTGCAGGATCAAACTGGCCGCGATGGCTGAGCCTAGGCGATCCGCTCCAGTGTCACTTCGATGGCGGCGAAGATCGTCTCGATCTCTTCGGGGGCGATGACCAGCGGCGGCGACAGCACCAGCGTGTCGCCGGCGTTGCGGATCAGTACGCCGACATCGAGGCAGCGCTTGCCGGCCTCTGCCCCTCTGGCACCCTCGGCGCCCGGACGGGGTGCGAGATCGATCGCGCAGAGCAGGCCGGCGGTGCGGATGTCGACGACATTTGCCGCCGCCTTCAGCCGGTGCGCCCGCTCCTCCCAGAGCGGCAGCACCTTGGCGAGCTGACCCAAAATGTCCTGCTCGGCGAAGACGTCGAGCGTCGCGAGGCCGGCGGCGCAGGCGAGGGGATGGGCCGAATAGGTATAGCCGTGGAGGAGCTCGATCGCCTCGGGTGGGCCGGCCATGAAGGCCTCGTAGACGTGGCCGGCGACAAGGACGCCGCCCATCGGCACCGCGCCATTGGTCATGCCTTTGGCGCAGCTCATCAGATCCGGCCTGACGCCATAGGCCTGCGCCGCGAAGGGCGCCCCGAGCCGGCCGAAGCCGGTGATGACCTCGTCGAAGATCAAGAGGATGCCGTGCCTGTCGCAGATCGCGCGCAGGCGTTCGAGATAGCCCTTCGGCGGCGGATAGACCCCGCCGGAACCGGTCACCGGCTCGACGATTACGGCCGCGACCGTCGCCGGGTCGTGGACCTGCAGCAGGGTTTCCAGTGCCTCGGCCGCGGCGAGCCCGCCTTCGGGTCGGCCGCGGGAGAAGGCCATGCTGGCGCGGTCATAGGGCAGCGGCAGATGCGCGACATCGGGCAGCAGCGGCCCGAATGCAGCCTTGTGGCGGCCGATGCCGGAGACCGAGAGCCCGCCCCAGCCCATGCCGTGATAGCCCTTGGCCCGGCCGATCAGCTTGATGCGCGAGGCCTGGCCGCGCGCCTGATGGTAGGCGCGGGCGATCTTCAGGGCGGTGTCGACCGCCTCCGAGCCTGAATTGACGAAGAAGACATGCTCGATCCCCTCCGGCGCGAAGTCGGCGAGCCGCGCCGCATAGGCCTGCGCATCGGGATGGCTCATCTTGAAGGAGGAGACGAAATCGAGCCGGCCGGCCGCTTCGCGGGTCGCCGCGGTGATCGTCGCCTGGCCGGGGCCGGCATTG
>JAESGI010000279.1_pt1 | contig 24479 bp, 16 predicted proteins | sample 9269671 | NCBI WGS metagenome assembly JAESGI01 (sample SAMN14515641, study PRJNA621666) | algae metagenome | isolation source: Nostoc indistinguendum CM1-VF10 and co-occurring heterotrophs from gravelly... | place: USA: Clark Mountains, San Bernardino, California | collected 1998-06-05 | reverse complement strand
CAGCCCGGTGTTGATCCCGACCATGCCGTATTCCAGCGCCTCGGCGACGCGGAAGATCTTCGAGACGTCGCGCGAGTAGAGATAGGAGGCGAGGCCGAACTCGGTGTTGTTGGCCATCGCCACCACCTCCGAGACGGTCTCGAAACGGAAGAGCGGCGCGACCGGGCCGAAGGTCTCCTCGCGCGCGACCTTCATCGCCGCGGTGGCGCCGGTCAGCACGGTCGGCTCGAAGTACAGGCCGCCGCGCTGGTCGCGTCTGCCGCCGGTCAGCACCTGCGCGCCTTTGGCGGTCGCGTCGGCGATATGCTCCTCCACCTTTGCCAGCGCCTTGTCCGAGATGAGCGGGCCGGCGAGCGCGCCCGCCTCGAAGCCGTCGCCGACCTTGATCTGTCCGACCCGCTCGGCGAGCTTCTGCGCGAAGGCGTCGTAGACTCCGGCCTGGACGTAGAGGCGGTTGGCGCAGACGCAGGTCTGGCCGTTGTTGCGGTATTTCGAGACGATCGCCCCTTCGACGGCAGCGTCGAGATCGGCATCGTCGAAGACGATGAAGGGCGCATTGCCGCCGAGTTCGAGCCCGAGCTTGAGCACCTGGTCGGCGCCCTGCCGCATCAGGATCTTGCCGACATTGGTCGAGCCGGTGAAGGTCAGCTTGCGGATCTTCGGGTTCTTGCAGAACTCGCGGCCGACGGAGACGGAATCGGTCGAAGGCAGCACGCTGAAGAGCCCGGCGGGCAGTCCGGCACGTTCGGCGAGAACGGCGAGGGCGAGGGCCGAGAGCGGGGTTTCCGACGCCGGCTTGGCGACCATGGCGCAGCCGGCGGCCAGGGCCGGCGCCAGTTTGCGCGCCAGCATCGCATTTGGAAAGTTCCACGGCGTGATCGCCGCCACCACGCCGACAGGCTGCTTGACGACGATGATCCGCTTGTCGGGCTGGTGCCCGGGGATGGTGTCGCCATAGACGCGCTTGGCCTCCTCGCCGAACCATTCGACATAGGAGGCGCCGTAGAGGACCTCGCCCTTGGCCTCGGCCAGCGGCTTGCCCATCTCGGCGGTGAGGATCGCCGCGAGGTCGTCCGCATTGGCGACCATCAGGTCGAACAGCCGGCGCAGGATCGCCGCCCTGTCCTTGCCGGTGCGGGCCGCCCAGTCCTTCTGCGCCTCCTGCGCGGCGTCGATGGCGGCGGCCGCCTCGGCGCGGTTCAGGTCCGGCAGCGTCGCCAGGACCTCGCCCGTCGAGGGATTGGTGACCTCGAAGGTCCGGCCCGTCGCCGCCGAGGCGACGGGCCGGCCGGCGATGAAGCCGCTTTCGACGGCGAGCGAGGTGTCCTTCAGCCGCGCGAGGAGGCTTGCTGCGATCGCCATCGCCTCAGGCCTCCGCTGCGCATTCGCGCAGACTGTCCTCGAGGATGTCGAGCGCCTCGGAGAAGATCTCGTCGCTGATGGTCAGCGGCGAGAGGAAGCGGATCACATTGCCGTAGACGCCGCAGTTCAGCAGGATCAGGCCCTTTTCCAGCGCCCGGGCGCGGACACGGTTGGTGAACTCCGGAGCCGGCGTCTTCGTGCCCGGCAGGGCGAACTCGACGGCGTTCATGAAGCCGGGGCCGCGGATGTCGGCGATCTGCGGTATGTCCGGCGTCAGCGACTGCAGGCGCTGCGTCAGGCGGGCGCCGAGTTGCTCGGCGCGTGCGCAAAGCCCCTCATCGGCGATGACGTCGAGCACGGCATGGGCCGCGGCGATGCCGATCGGGTTGCCGCCATATGTTCCGCCGAGGCCACCGGCACCGGGAGCGTCCATGATCTCCGCGCGGCCGGTCACGGCCGCGATCGGAAAGCCGCCGCCGAGGCCCTTGGCCATGGTGGTGATGTCGGCGACCACGCCGGCGCGCTCCATCGCGAACATCCGGCCGGTCCGGGCGAAGCCGGTCTGCACCTCGTCGGCGATCAGCAGGATGCCATGCTGGTCGGCCAGCGCCCGCAGGGCTGTCATGAAGGCGCGCGGCGCCTCGTAGAACCCGCCTTCGCCCTGGATCGGCTCGATGATGAACGCCGCGACGCGGGAAGGATCGACATCGGCCTTGAACAGCCGGTCGAGCGCGGCCAGCGAAACCTCGGCGGTGACGCCATGCAGCTCGACGGGGAAGGGGATATGGTAGACCTCCGGCATCATCGGGCCGAAGCCGACCTTGTAGGGCGCCACCTTGCCGGTCATCGACATGCCCATGAAGGTCCGGCCGTGGAAGCCGCCGGCGAAGGCGATCACGGCCGAGCGGCCGGTGGCGGCGCGGGCGATCTTGACCGCGTTCTCGGTCGCCTCGGCACCGGTGGTGACGAAGATGGTCTTCTTGGCGAAGTCGCCCGGCACGGCCTCGTTCAGCCGCTCGGCCAGCCCGACATAGTTCTCATAGGGCACGACCTGATGGCAGGTGTGGGTGAAGCGTTCGAGCTGCTCCTTCACCGCCGCGATGACCCGCGGATGGCGGTGGCCGGTGTTCACCACGGCGATGCCGGCGGCGAAGTCGATGTAGCGCTTGCCCTCGGTGTCCCAGAGCTCGGCGTTTTCCGCCCGGTCGGCATAGATCTGGGTCGCGACGCCGACGCCGCGGGAGACGGCTGCAACCCTGCGGGCTTCGATGGCGGAATTGGACATTGCTTGCTCCCCTCGGATGGCCGCGCCTGCGCCGGCAACTCTTGTAATAATTTCTTGCAGTTTTTCTGCAAGAAGACAAGATGGCCGCGCGACGCTTTCCGCCATAGGTTCTCGCCCGATCGCCGTGACGATCGGCGCAGCCCGGGACCGGATGTGGAGCCTGTTCGATTTCGCATTACCGAGGCCGCCCGCATGGCGGGGGTTTCGGCCTCGACCTTACGGCTCTGGGAAACGCAGGGGCTGATCGAACCGATCCGGACCGCTTCGGGACAGCGGCTCTACAGCCGCGAGCAGCTCGACCGCCTGCAAGAGATTGCCTGGCTGCGGCGCGAGAAGGGGCTCAACCCGCCGGCGATCGCAGATCGCATGGGTCGCGAGGACGCATCCGAGGCGCCAGCCGGAGCGGCCGCTGACGTGTCAGCGCGGGAAGTGCCGGTCGGACTGAAGATGCGGCGGCTGCGTCAGGCAGCTCATGAGACGCTGGAGGATGTTGCCCAAGCGACGGCGATCCCGGTCTCGGTGCTCTCGACCTTCGAGCGGACCTCGGTCGGCCTGTCCTTCAAGGCCTTGCATGAGCTCGCCCGTCACTTCGGGACGACGGTGGCGGCGATCAGCGGACAGGAGGATCATGACGGGCGCGAATCCCTGGTGCGCGCCGGCGCCTGGGCGACATGGCCGCCCACCTCTCCCGGCGTCACCGTGCAGGCGTTGGCCCGCGGCCAGACCCTGATGGAATGCCATCGCTTCCAGCTCGCTCCGGGAGCTTCGAGCGAAGGCACCTACGAGCACGAGGGCGAGGAGTTCCTGCACATTCTCTCGGGGAGCCTCGAGATCGTCCTCGACGGAGACAAGTTCTTCCTGCTCGAAGCCGGCGACAGCTTCTATTTCGAGAGCCGCCGCCCGCATGCCTGGCGCAATGCCAGCGAACAGGAGACGGTGGTCGTCTGGATCAACACGCCGTCGAGCTTCTAGGCTGTGAAGCTCCGCTGAAGCCTCGCCTCAGCGCCACATGCTGGTCGTCGCGACAACCGCACCGAGCGCAGGACGCAACCGAGTCGCGTGGCGCGAGATCACTTTGGCAAGCTGATGCAAGGTGGCTTCGTCGAGCGGCTGCGCCGTCATGTCCTGGCGCTGGACGCCTCATCCCGAACAGGTTCGCGGCCTGGATCCGCAAGGGGCGAGAACGAGCATCGTGGCCGGTGCTGACCCCGATCGATAGCGGGCCGGCATCACGAGCCTCCAACGACGCAGAAGAGGCAGGACGCCTTTCAGGAGCTGCCGGATAGGCTACAATGCGACTGGGCGCCTTCATCGCGACGGGGCGATGGAGGGAGCTCGATGCCTTCCACAGGGGAGGACGCCATGGGACGCAAGTTCATCGACTGCCGCGCATTCCCGAGTGAGATGAAGTGCTCGATCGCGATCAGTGCCGATTCTGAGAAGGAGCTGCTGGAGGCTGCCGTCCAGCATGCCGTCGCAGTGCATGGCCACAAGGACAGCCCCGAACTGAGAGGCCAGCTGCTAGGGGTCATCAAGGATGGCATGCCGAGCGAGACGGCGCCTGGCCGCGCCGCCTGACGCTCTGGATCCTCGGATGGCCGCTATCCTCCACGGCTCCGGGCATGACATCGCCTCACGCTTTGCGTTCGCCTGGTGCCATAACCCGGCGGGGGCGGGGCCGTGTGGCTGACAGCCGTCAGCTCTGCTCCAACCGCCCCCACGAAGCCCGCGGCCATGGGCCGGCGGTTGCCAGCGTGGGCGCGCCGCCGGATAGTACGCCTCCCGGTAGGCGAGGAGGTGATGTGATGACATTGTCGATCAAGACCGAGAATTCCCTGCTCAAACAGGACGAGATCGCCTTCGTCGCAGGGACGCATTACCCGGCAATCGTCGATGCCGACGACAAGGCGCTCGCGGAAATGCGTAAGCGCATCCGCGACCTGCAGGAGAAGGAGCGCACATTCGTTCGGCAGATGCGCCGCAGCATTCGCGGCAAGGCCGATGCGCGCGGCGCGAGCTTTCCGGGCGAGGTCGAGCGTCCCTCCCGCCGCAAGCAGGTCTGGGCGCAGGCCGCCAAGCGGCTCAACCGGGAGACGGCGCGCCGCCGGGCGATCGCCGCCCATGAGGAGATGAAGGATGCCGCCCGCCGGGCGCTCGCGCTCAAGGCTGACGGCAAGGCCAAGGCCCGCCCTGCCGACAAGACCGCGAGTGACGGCATGATCGCGATCGAAAGTCGCAAGCGTCGCTTCAGCGTCAACCGGGCCAAGGTTGGCAGCGTCTCGCAGGCCGGCAAGCGCGCCCAGGCCAGGCGGGACGCGAAAGGCGCGTAGGCGCCGTCAGGACAAGGGCGCCGGGTTTCGACCGGCGCCGCTCGGTTTCTCACTGCGCCGCGCTGACGGCCGCCGCGACGGCAAAGCCGCAGACGATCATCGCTGCCATCCTGTAGGAATGCCGCCGCAGGCTTACCGGCAGGCTCGCGCCGAGCAGCGTCCAGCCGAAGCCGGCGGCGATCGAGAGCGCGACGAAGGCGAATAGGCCGAGCACCGGCTGCCCCGGCAGCAGCGACGGGATCGAGAGCGTCCCGACCAGCATCGCCTTCGGGTTGAGCAGGGTCGTGACGAGCACCCGCGCAAAGGCACCGGAGCGTGCCGGCATCTCGGGAACGACCGGCAGCGACCAGAGTTTTCGCGCCGACAGCAGCAACCAGATGGCGGCGACCGCCTTCATCAGCGGCAAAGCCTGCGGAACATCCCCGAGCAGGTTTGCGAGCGAGAGAAAGAAGCCGATGGCGAACGCATAGCCCAGCGCCTCCGCTAGCGGCAGCAGCCTCGCCTGCCGCAGGCCCATCGCCGCGCCAGATCCGGCGAGGATGGTGTTGGTCGGCCCCGGCGTCAGCAGGATTGCCGCGGAAGTCAGCAGGAAGGTTGCTATCTGCAAAAAGGGCGCCTCGGGTCGCGGTCGCCATCTGCTACCCCAGGACCACCTTTGGCACTTTGACTTGCCTCAAGCCGGTCCGGCGCTCCTTCGGAAATCAGAGCGAGGGCCCGGCCGCCGCGTGCGGAAGCCGGGCCGGTCGTTCAGTCTTCTGCGGCCATCGCGACCTGTGCCGGTTCCGGCTTCGGCTCGGGCTTCGCTTCCTTGGGCGCGAACAGCTTCATGATGAACACGAAGAAGGCCGGCACGAAGAAGATCGCGAGCACGGTCGCCGAGATCATGCCGCCGAGCACGCCGGTGCCGATGGCGTTCTGGCTCGCCGCGCTGGCGCCGGACGCGATCGCCAGCGGAACGACGCCGAGCGTGAAGGCGAGCGAGGTCATCAGGATCGGCCGGAAGCGCAGATGCGCCGCCTCGATCGTCGCCTCCCGCAGCGGCTTGCCCTCGGCGTGCAGATCCTTGGCGAACTCGATGATCAGGATCGCGTTCTTGGCCGAGAGACCGATGATCGCGATCAGCCCGACCAGGAAGTAGACGTCGTTGGGCATGCCGCGCAGCGTCACCGCCGCCACCGAGCCGATCACGCCGAGCGGCACGACCATCATCACCGAGAGCGGGATCGACCAGCTCTCATAGAGCGCGGCCAGCAGCAGGAAGACCAGGAGGATGCTGAGCCCGATCAGCAGCGGTGCCTGCGAGCCCGACTGGATCTCCTGCAGCGACTGGCCGGTCCACTCATAGCCGAAGCCGGACGGCAGTTCGCGCGCCAGCCGTTCCATCTCGGCGATGGCGGCGCCGGACGAATAGCCCGGGGCGGCCTGGCCGGCGATGCGCACCGCCGGATAGCCGTTGTAGCCGACGACCTGGGATGGGCCCTTCGACCATTCGATGCTGGCGAAGGAGGAGAACGGCACCATGCCGCCATGGGCGTTGCGGACGTTCAGGCGCAGCAGGTCGGCGGTCTGCATGCGCTGGCCTTCATCGGCCTGGACCGTGACCCGCTGCATGCGGCCGGCATTGGGGAAGTCGTTGACATAGGACGAGCCGAGATTGGCCGAGATCGTCGCATTGATGTCGGCGAAGGCGACGCCGAAGGTGTTCGCCTTCTCGCGATCGATGACCAGGTTGACCTGGGCGGCGTCGGCGAGCCCCTCGACGCGCAGGCCGGCGAGCACCGGGCTCTGCGAAGCGGCGGCGAGCAACTGCGCGCGTGCCGCCGAGAGCGCCTCCTGCCCGAGACCGGCGCGGTCCTGCAGGCGGAAGGTGAAGCCGCTGGAGTTGCCGAGGCCCTGGATCGGCGGCGGCGACAGCGCGAAGGTCTGCGCGTCCTTGATGCCGAACATCTTGCCGTTCATCCGCGCCGAGATGGCGGTGGCGGAATCGTTCGGGCCGCGCTCGCTCCAGTCCTTCAGGGTGATGAAGGCGAGCGCCGCGTTCTCGCCGGCGCCGGCGAAGCTGTAGCCGGAGATGCCGACCATGCGCGAGACGGCAGGCTCGGCGAGCGCGATCTTCTCGATCTGCTGGAGCACGTCGAGCGTCCGGTTAGCGCTGGCCTCCGGCGGAGCCTGCACGTCGACCAGGAGATAGCCCTGGTCCTCGTTCGGCAGGAAGGCGGAAGGCAGGCGCATGAACGACCAGCCGAGGCCGACGAGCAGCGCGAGATAGATCACCATATAGCGTCCGGTGCGACGTGTGATCCCGCCGACGATGCCGCTGTAGCCGTGCGACATCCGGTCGAAATTGCGGTTGAACCAGCCGAAGAAGCCCTTCTTCTCCGCGTGATGGCCCTTCGCGATCGGCTTCAGGAAGGTCGCGCAGAGCGCCGGCGTCAGCGTCAGGGCGAGGAAGCCCGAGAACAGGATCGAGACGACCATGGTCAGGCTGAACTGCTGGTAGATGATGCCGACCGCGCCGGGGAAGAACGCCATCGGCACGAACACCGCGGTCAGCACCAGCGTGATGCCGATGATCGCGCCGGTGATCTGGGTCATCGCCTTGCGGGTCGCCTCCTTCGGCGACAGCCCTTCCTCGGCCATGATCCGCTCGACGTTCTCGACCACGACGATGGCGTCGTCGACCAGGATGCCGATCGCCAGCACCATCGCGAACATGGTCAGCACGTTGATCGAGAAGCCGGCCGCGAACATCACCGCGCAGGTGCCGAGCAGCGCCACCGGAACGACCAGCGTCGGGATCACCGTGTAGCGGAAGTTCTGCAGGAACAGGAACATCACCACGAAGACCAGCGCCATCGCCTCGAGCAGCGTGTTCAGCACCTTCTGGATCGAGACCTCGACGAAGGGCGAGGTGTCGTAGGGGATGTCGTATTTCAGCCCGGCCGGGAAAAAGCGGGCGAGCTCCTCCATCTTGGCCTGCACGCCCTGCGAGGTCGCGAGTGCGTTGCCCGTCGGCGAGAGCTGGACGCCGATGGCGGCGCTCGGCTGGCCGTTGAGGCGCGTCGAGAAGTTGTAGGATTCGCCGCCGACCTCGATCCGGGCGACGTCCCGCAGGCGCACGGACGAGCCGTCGAGATTGGCGCGCAGCACGATCGAGCCGAACTGCTCGGGCGAGGTCAGCTGGCCCTTGACCAGTACGGTCGCGGAGAGCTGCTGGTTGATCGGGTTCGGCTGGGCACCGATGCGGCCGGCCGCGACCTGCGCGTTCTGGGCGCGCACCGCGGCGATGACGTCGGCCGAGGTCAGGCCGAGGCCGAGCATCTTCTCAGGGTCCATCCAGATCCGCATCGAGCGCTGGGTGGCGAAGAGCTGGGCGCTGCCGACGCCGGAAATGCGCCGGATCTCGCCGAGCACGTTGCGGTTGAGATAGTCGCCGAGGCCGATCGCATCGACCTTGCCGTCGGGCGAGGTCAGGGTCACCAGCATCAGGAAGCCGGTGCCGGCCTGCTCGACGCGCATGCCCTGCTGCACCACGGTCTGCGGCAGGCGCGGCTCGACCCGGCTGATCCGGTTCTGCACCTCGACCTGGGCTTCGCCGATCTTGGTGCCGGGCGCGAAGGTGACGGTCAGGTTGATCCGGCCGTTCGCCTCCGAGGTCGACTCGAAATAGAGCAGGCCCGGGACGCCGTTGAGCTCCTCTTCGACCGGGCGCGTGACGCTCTGGTAGATGTCCTCCGGCGAGGCGCCCGGATAGTTGGTGCTGATCGTGATCTGCGGCGGCGCAACGTTCGGATACTGCGCAATCGGCAGCATCGGAATGGTGATGACGCCGGCGAGCATGATGAAGATCGCGACGACCCAGGCGAAGATCGGGCGGTCGATGAAGAAACTCGGCATTGCGTTCAGCCCTGCTTCTCGGTGGCGGGGGCAGGGTCGGCGGCGGCCGGCTTCCAGGGCGCGCCGGTGAACTTGGCGCCGGGGCGGATCTTCTGGAAGCCTTCGACGACGACCTGATCGCCGGGCTTCAGCCCGTCATCGATCACCTGGAGGTTGTCGACCGTGCGCCCGGTCCTGACCGGACGCAGCTCGAGCGTGCCGTCGGCCTGCAGGACATAGAGCTGTCCCTGGCCGGCGCCGTCGCGCTGGATCGCCTGCAGCGGCACGGCCAGCACATTGTTCTGCACGCCCTGCTCGAGGACGACGCGGACATACATGCCCGGCAGCAGGTCGCCGTCCGGGTTGGGGAACTGGCCGCGCAACGTCACCTGTCCGGTCGTCACGTCGACCGTGGCCTCGGAGAACAGCAACTGGCCGCGGTGCTTGTAAGTGGCGCCATTGTCGAACAGCAGCTGGACATTGGCGGCGCCCGGATTGGGGCCGGTCAGCGCGCCGAGCTTGAGCGCCTGCCGCAGGGCGAGCAATTCGCCGGCTGACTGGGTGAAGTCGGCATAGACCGGGTCGAGCTGCTGGATCGTCGCCAGGATATCGGCGGCGCCGGTGCCGACAAGGGCGCCTTCGGTGATCAAAGCGCGCCCGATCCGGCCGCTGATCGGCGCCCGCACCTCGGAATACTGGAGATCGAGCTGCGCTGCGTCGAGGCCGGCGCGGGCGGCGGCGACATCGGCCTCGGCCTGAGCCAATTGCGCGACCGCCGTCTCCTGCTGCTGGGTGCTGGCGACCTTGCGATCGAGCAGCTCGACGATCCGGTCAGAGTGCTGGCGGGCCTGAAGCTGGCTCGCCTCAGCGCGCTTCAGCGCCGCTTCGGCGCTGGCGACCCGCACACGGAACGGCGCCGGGTCGATCCGGTAGAGCACGTCGCCCTGCTTGACCATGGTGCCTTGCTGGAAGACGCGCTCGACGACGATGCCCGAGACGCGCGGGCGCACTTCGGCGATCCGCGTCGGCGCGATGCGGCCCGGCAGGTTGTTGGTCACGGGCAGCGTCTGCGGCTCGGCGGTGATCACGCCGACGGCGACAGGCGGGCGCTGCGCACCGGCGCCCTGCGCCGGCTTCTTCTCTTCGGAGCAGGCGGCGGTCAGCAGAAGCACGCCGAGCAGGAGGCCGCGGCCGAGATGCGAGATCGGAAAGGTCATGCGGAAAATCCGGAGGGGACGGTGCAAAAGGAGAGGGCGGAGTTCGGGCCGGCTGCGGCAGGTCCGCCAGCTAGGCGGTCGGCAGGCCCGGGGACTGGTCGACCAGCCAGCCGATGTCGGCGACGAGGCGTGCGCGCTCTTCCGCCGACCAGCAATGCAGCTCGAACCACTCCATCAACATCAGCCCCTGGGCGGCGAGGAAGGCGAGCATGGCGCCGCGCGGATGAGTGGACTGCTCGGCGATCTCGGCGACCTGCACGCGGTTGATCTGCTGGATCGGTTCGCGCAGCTCGGCATCCTGGGCCAGGGCCGCGCACAGGTTGAACGCCACGGCGCGTTCCTCGTCGGAGCGGAGGCGCGAGGCGGAGGCGAGCCGCCCGCGTATCAGCGCATCGGGCTCGCCCGCGAGCGCATCGACGAAGGTCTGGATATAGGCGGTCTCGACGGCGACGCGCCGCTCGATCACCGCCCGGATCAGGGCGCGCTTGGTCTTGTAGTCGTAGAGCACGCTGGCCTTGCTGATCCCGGCTTCGGCCGCGACGGCCTCCAGCGTGAGATGCACCGCGCCGTCACGGCTCACCACCTTTTCGGCGGCGTCGAGGACGGCTTCCCGGTCGATGGTGCGATGGCGGCCCATATATCCTCATTGAAAATATCCGACCGGTTGGATATAAATTCTCTTGCGCTATGTCAAGCCACCCGGCCCGGCGATGGGGCATCCTCGGCGATCGCGGCGGCGCCAGGGCGCGCTGCGAAATGCGTACGTGGAAGGAGCAGGATCCTGCGGACGGCCTATTTTCACGATCTCGAGAACGACATCCTTCTCGCCGAGGAGGGCGGCGTTCTGACCGTCAGTCAGGATGGCCGGTCCTATCTGGCCCTGCGCTGGAAAATGACCGAGGAGGTCGTGGCCGTCGTCCAGACCGCCATCCGCTTCGGCTTGTCGAAGCTCTGGCAGGACGGTCACCCAAAGGGCCGGCAAAGCTCGCATATCAGTTTTTCGTGCACGCACGAGCCTGCCTCATGGGTCTTCGCCCTCGGGCTGGAGGCGTGCCCGCCACGCCTGCAGAAGATCACCTTCAACAAGCGCTTTCTGCCGATCTTCGAGGCCAGCCATCTGGAGTGGAGCAGCCAGAAGAGCGGCGGGCACATTCTCGTGCCGCCCGGCAGCCTCGCCGAGGTGCTCGGCCTTCTTCGCGCGCGTGTGACGCGTTCGGCGGCTTCAGAGTAGCGCGCCGTTCCGCTACGGCTGGCCGCTCCGAGCAGTCCACTGTCGCCCGGGCGAAAAGGAGTCGCGGCGTTGTCGGTCAGGAGGCGCCGGCCGGCTTGTCGCTCGCATGGCGCGTCATGCTCGTCGCCATCGCCGGATTGTAACCCGGCAGGACGCGCGCATCGATCAGCACCGGGCGTCCCTTTCGAGCCAGCGTCGTTGCCTCCCGCACGGCCTGTCTCAGCTCCGCCATGGTCGCCACAGGTCCGATCGCTTCGAGCCCCTGCGCACGCGCCATGGCGGCGATGTCGATATCGGGCTCGGCGATGCGCTGGCCGATCCATTTGTTCTCGACGGGGCGCTGGCGCTGCCTGGCGACACGCTCTTGATGGATCTCGTCGTTGAAGAAGGAGCGGTTGTTCGAGACGATCGCCACGAAGGGCAGCTGGTAATGCGCCGCGGTCCAGAGCGCCGAGATGCCCATCAGCGTGTCGCCATCGCCGAGCACCGCGACCGGGAGCCGGCCGGTATCCTTCAGCGCCAGCGCCGCGCCGACCAGCATGCCGGGGCCGGCCGCGATGCCGCCGCCGCCATCGATGCCGAGATAGTCGAGCGGATGACGGAAATGCCAGGATTCGCCGGCCCAGCCGAGCGGCAGCCTGACCAGCGATATCACCTCCTCGCGCAGTGCCGCGCCCATCGCGGCGGCGAGGCTGACGACGTCGAGCGGCCCGTCCTCGTCGGCGGAGAGGGAGGGGAGGGCAGGTCGATCACGCGGCGGCTCGCCGGGGCCGATGCCGAGCGCGTCCGCGATGAGATGCAGGGCGGCGTCCGGTGGGCAGGCAAGGTGGAGATCGGCCGGGGCCAGGGCCTGATGATCCATGCTCCAGCCATTATGGAGCTGATGGTCCGGCGAGATGTTGATGACCTTCGCTGCCGGCAGGCCACCGGCCTGCTTCAGCATGCCGCCGAGATCGACGCAGTCGAGCGCCAGGATGACGTCGGCGGCACGGATCGCCGCGCTGGCTGCCTCGTCGAGGAAGAATCCGGGCTTGGTGACGTGAAGTGGATGGTTGGTCGGGAAGCTCGCGCCGGTCTTGATGTCGGTCAGGACCCGCGCGCCGAGATGCTCGGCAAGCGCAACCCTGCGGGCCCAGTCCTGTGGGCTGCGCGACATCCGTCCCATCAGCAGGAGCGGTGCCTTGGCGGCGCTGAGCCAGTCGGCTGCCGTTGCGATATCGGAGGCGGACGGAACCGGGGCCGCGGCGGCGGCATAGCGCTTCGGATCAGGCAGCGCGGGCATCTCGTCGAGCCGCTGCTCCTGCATGGAGACGTCGAGGCAGACATAGGTCGGCCCGCAAGGCGCCATGCGGGTGAGGTTGGCGGCCCTGGTCAGTGCCTCGATCGCGGCGGGGACCGAGACCGGCTGGTCGTCCCATTTCACGTAAGGCCGGATCAGCGCGCCCTGGTCCTTGGCGGTGTGCAGCCAGTCGATCCAGGGCCGGCGCTGGGCGGCGTCGACCGGGCCGGTCGCGCCCAAGATCAGCATCGGCACCCGGTCGCACCAGGCATTGTAGATCGCCATGGCGCCGTGCATCAGACCGACATTGCTGTGCAGGATCACGCCCATCGGCCTCTCGGTCACCTTGGCGTAACCATGGGCGAGCGCGACGGCGTGCTCCTCATGCAGGCAGAGCAGCATTTGCGGCGCCTGGTTGCCGGTGTGGTTGACCAGGCTGTCATGCAGGCCGCGGAAGCTCGAGCCGGGATTGAGCGCGACATAGGGAATGTCGAGCGCCCGCAGCATCTGCGCGACGACGTCGCTGCCCCAGACGCCGTTATCGGCGCAGGGCAGGGGTTGATCGATGCCGGCAAACTTGCCGCCGGCCTTGCCGAGATCGGTCATCGGTGCTTCTCCGCGGGGCCGTCGGGTCGGGCGCTCAGTGGCCGAGCCGCGCCTTCCAGAAATCCCAGAGCCGGGTCTGGACCAGCGGCCCGAGATTGAGCGTGGCGGCGAGTTCGATCTCCTTCGCGGTCAGCGGCGAGACCTCGCCGAGCATTGCCGACTGGAACTGCAATTCGGCGTTCTGCTTCAGATGGACCGAGCGGAACACCATCTCCTTGACCGAGCGGCCGAGATTGCAGGCGCCATGGCGGCGCAGCAGCACGCTCCAATGCGGGCCGCAGGCGCGCGCCAGCGAGTCTGCCTGGGCCATGTTCTCGACCAGGAGGTTGGTGTCGCCGAACTCGTCGCGGCTGTCCCAGAACGGCACCTGCGCGCCGATCACCGCGCCGATATGGAAGACCGGCACGACCGGCACCCCGGTCTGGCAGAACGGCATCACCGAGGCGGCATGGTGATGGCTGACCGCCATCACATCGGGGCGCGCCTTGTAGAAGGCGGCATGGATGACGCGCTCGACATAGAGCCCGACGGAGAGCGGCGCCTCAGGCTCGCCGTCGAGATCGAGCTCGACGATGTCGGCGGCGGTGACGAGGGCAGGGCTGCGCGAGCGCGAGATCAGGAAGCGGTCGGGGCGCTCGGGATGGCGGGCGCTGACATGGCCGAACCCGTCGAGCACATCCTCGTTAGCGAGGATCCGGTTGGCGTCGACGATGTCCTGGATGGTCTGGGCGAGGGCAGAGGGCGTGTCTGGCATCGGCGTTTCCAAGCTCGGGCTGAGTGCCTCTGCGCGGACACTCGCCCGGCCGTCGCCGCCTTTCCAAGACTTTCGCCGTTGGGCACCGATACGGGAAACCTGCTGGCGGACGGTGCGCTCAGCGCCCGGCGCCCGCCATCTCGGCTTCCGTCTCGTCCTGCTCAATGCCGTCCAGCGCCGCGATCTCCTCGCTCGAGGCGCCGAGCTTCCGCCAATCCTCGCTCTTGGGGACGATGCCCTGATAGGAGGAAAGCCTCGCCTGCGGGATATGCGGCTCGATCCGCCCGATCGCCTCGCCGCCGGCAGCGAGCTTGCGCGCCGCGTCGATCATCACCCGCCGGAACTGCACGATGGCGATGTCGCTGGCGCCGAGCCGCTCGCTGGTGCGGTCGGCGATAGGCCCCATCGATTCCCACATCATGATGTCCTGATTGGGAATGCCGGGCACGCCGGTGAAGTCGCCGAGCTTCATCGCCTTGCGGTCCTGGAGATAGTCGTTCTCCTTGCTGCGCAGCATCTTGCGGTAGTTCTTGTCGAGATCGATGCCGACCTGCGCGACGCAGAATTTTCGCCAGGCCTCCTGGTCGATGCAGTCGTCATTGCCCCAGGCGATGAAGTGGAAATAGCTGGAGACGTCGTCTTTCGGCACGATCACCGTCGCGACGTTGTAGGACGAGTTCGGTGGGATCAGCGCCGTATAGGGCGCGACGAAGACGGTCAGCCGGATGTAGTCATGCGTCTGCGCATTGCTGATCGGCCGGCGGATCGCGGCATAGCGGAAGCCGTAATTGGTCAGCTGGACCTGGATCCGCGGGTTCTTGTCGGTCGAGGGCCGCGTCCAGTGCGTGGCATTGGCCCCGGCAGAGGTGACGCGCGCCGGCTTCATGTCGGAGGAGTGCAGGCTCGACGAGTGCGCCGAGTCGATCTGCCCCTCCATGATCTGCGCCCAGTTCACCGGCAGGTCGATCTTGACGATCGAGACCTTGGCCTGCGGCGTCGGCGCCCAGGCCGGCGCCTCGAAGTCCGGCTTCAGCTCGGGCGGGCCCATATAGACCCAGATGAAGCCGCCGGCCTCCTCCACCGGATAGGCCTTGTGCTTGACCTTCTCGGCAAAGCCGCTCTCCGGCGGCTCGGAGACCATCTCCAGCACGTTGCCGTCCACGTCGAACTTCCAGCCATGATAGAGGCAGCGCAACCCGCACTCCTCATTGCGTCCGAAGAACAGCGAGGCCTTGCGGTGCGGGCAGTACTCGCCGAGCACGCCGATCCGCCCATCGGTGTCGCGGAAGGCCACAAGGTCTTCGCCGAACAGCCGCACCCGGACCGGCGCGCCATCGCTCTCGACGAGTTGCTCGGAGAGCAGCGCCGGCGTCCAGTGGCGCCGCATCAATTGCCCCATTGGGGCATCGCCCTCGACGCGGGTCAGGATCTCGTTTTCCTCATGCGTCAGCATGGCGGCCTCCCCGGCGCTTGCCCCGCTACTAGCCAGAGGCAAATTACTTAGTTATCTAAGTCTGAGATTAGTCGGGTTCAAAACGCTTGTCGAGAGAGGCAGGCGCTGGGCGCTGGGCAAGGCGGTGCGCATGGCTGACGGAAGCGAGGCGATCACCCTCAGGATCGCCGAGAAGACGATGATCGCTGAGGATATCTGCCTGTTCGAATTGCGGGCCGACGATGGCTCGGATCTGCCGGCCTTCACGGCCGGGGCGCATCTTTCCGTAACCGTCCCCAATGGCGAGACCCGCAAATATTCGCTCTGCAACGACCCGGCCGAGAGCGATCGCTATGTCATCGCGGTCAAGAAGGAGAGCGGCGGCCGCGGCGGGTCGGTCTGCCTGATCGAGCAGGCGCAGCAGGGCGACGCGATTTCGGTCGGCGCGCCGCGCAACGATTTCCAGCTGAAGCCCGGCCCGGCCAGCTACATCTTCATCGCCGGCGGCATCGGCATCACCCCGATCCGCGCCATGATCAAGCACCTCGCGGCGACCAGGGCAAAGCCCTTCAAGCTCTATTACTTCACCCGCTCGCCCGAGCTGATGGCCTTCCGCGAGGAATTCTCCGCCCCTGAATTCCGCGGCAAGGTGGTGATCCACCATGACGGCGGCGATCCCGCCAAAGCCTATGATCTCTGGCCGGTATTGGAGGAGCCGAAGGGCGCCCATCTCTATTGCTGCGGACCGCGGGGCCTGATGGAGGCGGTGCGCGACATGACCGGCCACTGGTCGTCGGCGGCCGTGCATTTCGAGGATTTCGGCGCCGCCAAGGCGAGGCCGGAAGACAATGTGCCCTTCACGGTCAGGCTGGCCAAGAGCGGCGGCAGCGTCGAGGTGCCCGCCGACAAATCGATCCTCGAGGCGTTGCGCGAGGCCGGCAAGGTCCTGCCCAGCTCCTGCGAGAGCGGCACCTGCGGCACCTGCCGGACGCGGCTGATCGCCGGCGAGCCCGACCATCGCGACCTTGCGCTGTCCGAGCACGAGCGCGCCCGCAACATCATGATCTGCGTCTCGCGGGCGAAGTCGTCCGAGCTGGTGCTGGACCTCTAGAGGAGCCGCCGATGAGCGAACCCCTGCGCCTCGGCGTCCTCGGCCTCGGCCGTGCCTTCATGCTGATGCTGCCGACGCTGTCGCAGCATCCACTTTGTCGGCTGGTCGCCGCCGCCGATCCTCGCCCCGAGGCGCGGGCGCAGTTCGAGGCCGATTTCTCGCGGCCCGGCGCACCTGCCAGGGCTTATGCCGAGATCGAGGCGCTCTGCGCCGACCCGGACGTAGAGGCGCTCTATATCGCCACGCCCCACCAGTTCCATGTCGAGCATGTCGCGCTCGCCGCCCGCCACGGCAAGCACATCCTGGTCGAGAAGCCGATGGCGCTGAGCATCGCAGATTGCCAGGCGATGATCGCCGCGGCGCGGCAGGCCGGCGTTCATCTCATGGTCGGCCACAGCCACTCTTTCGATACGCCCTATCTCCACGCCGCGGCGCTGATCCGCTCCGGCCGCTTCGGCGCGGTCCGCATGATCACCGCGCTGAACTACACCGATTTCCTCTATCGTCCGCGCCGGCCGGAGGAGCTCGACACCGCCCAGGGCGGCGGCGTCGTCTTCAGCCAGGGGGCCCATCAGGTCGATGTCGCCCGCCTGATCGCAGGCGGCAGGGTCGAGAGCGTGCGGGCGGTCACCGGGCGCTGGGACCCCGCGCGGCCGACCGAGGGGGCCTATCAGGCCCTGCTGACTTTCGAGGGCGGCGCCAGCGCCAGCCTGACCTATTCCGGCTATGGCCGCTATGACAGCGACGAGCAGTTCGGCTGGCTCGGCGAGCTCGGCCAGCAGCGCGATCCCGATAATTACGGTGCGGCCCGGCGCGGTCTTGCCAAGGTCGCGACGCCGGAAGAGGAGGCGGCACTCAAGAACACCCGGACCTATGGCGTCGCCAAGAGTTCCGTCGCCGCAGCCCCAGTCGCGCACAACCATTTCGGCCAGGTCGTGATCTCCTGCGAGCGGGCCGACCTGCGCCCGCTCGCCGACGGCGTCATGGTCTATGCCGATGCCGAGCGCTGGTTCGAGCCGCTGCCGGCACCATCAGTGCCACGGGCCGAGGTGGTCGACGAGATGTACGCCGCCATCCGCCATGGCGTGGCGCCGCTGCACACCGGCGAATGGGGCATGGCGACGCTGGAGATCTGTCTCGCCATACTCGACTCGGCTGAACGCGGGCGCGAGGTCAGACCGCAGTATCAGGTCGCTGTCGGCTGACCTGCATCTTCTCCAGCCCTCATCCTGAGGAGCCGCGCAGCGGCGTCTTGAAGGATGTTTCAGGAGACTCCGGAAGCGGCTGGACTATCATTCGAGACGCGGGCTGAGGCTCGCTCCTCAGGATGAGGCTGAGTAGTTGAAGCCGTGTTCAGCGCCGGCTGGGCGGCTCCACCGGCGGCGGATTGTTGGCGGCGGCGGAGAGGATCGCGATCATGTCCTGCTCGGCCGCCGCGGCGCTCTTGTAGCGCGCCGCCGTCGTCACCAGCGGGCGTTCGGCATCGGCCGGATAGTGGATCGCGATGGCATAGCGCCCGGTCTGCGGGTCCTCGAAGGGCTCGATGCGCAGCAGCATGGCAGGGGGCTCCGATCTCGTGCTGCCGTCATTGAACCTGCCGATGCGCCACAGTCCAAGACAAAGACGCATTCGCAGCGAGGCCTTTTCGCACTGGCAGCGCGTTGCCGCCGCCGTCCACACGCCCTATCCCTGAAGATAAGGATACGACCAGGGCGGAAAGCGTATGGCGGGCGAGACCAGCATCGGCACCTTCGACTATGTCATCATCGGCGCAGGCTCGGCCGGCTGCGTGCTGGCGAACCGGCTCTCGGCCGACCGGCGCAAGAACGTCCTGATCCTCGAAGCCGGCGGCAAGGATGACTGGGTCTGGTTCCACATCCCGGTCGGCTATCTCTACGCCATCGGCAATCCCCGGGCCGACTGGCTCTTTCAGACCGAGCCGCAGCCCGGCCTCGGCGGCCGCTCGCTCGCCTATCCGCGCGGCAAGGTCGTCGGCGGCTGCTCGGCGATCAACGCGATGATCTACATGCGCGGCCAGTCGGCCGACTATGATGGCTGGCGCCAGCTCGGCCTCGATGGCTGGGGCTGGGACGACGTCCTGCCGCTCTTCCTCAAGCAGGAGGACCATATCGCGCCTGCCAACGCCTTCCATCGCTCGGGCGGCGAATGGCGCGTCGAGCATCCGCGGGTGCGCTGGGACATCCTCGATGCGGTCCGTGACGCCGCCGAGGCCGCCGGCATCCGCAAGATCGACGACTTCAACACCGGTGACAATGAGGGCTCCTCCTATTTCCAGGTCAACCAGAAGCGCGGCCGGCGCTGGAGCGCGGCCCGGGGTTTCCTGGAGCCGGCGCTGGACCGAGAGAACCTCCGGGTCGAGCTCGGCGTCACCGTCGAGCGCATCATCGTCGAGGACGGCAGGGTGACCGGCGTCGTCGTCAGCGATGCCGATGAGAGCTTCATCGCCCATGTCTCCGGCGAGATCATCCTCAGTGCCGGCGCGGTCGGCTCGCCCGCCATCCTCGAGCGCTCGGGTATCGGTGACGGCGCGCATCTGCAGAGCCTCGGCATCGAGACGGTCCAGCACGCGCCCGGCGTCGGCGAGAACCTGCAGGACCATCTGCAACTGCGGCCGATCTACAAGGTCGAGGGCGTGCGCACGCTCAACACCGAATACGCCAAGCTCTGGCGTCGGCCGCTGATGGCGCTCGAATATGCCGCCCGTCGCACCGGCCCGCTGACCATGGCGCCCTCCCAGATGGGTGCCTTCGCCCGCTCGGACCCGCATTACGCCACGCCCAATCTCCAGTTCCACTTCCAGCCGCTCTCGCTCGACAAATGGGGCGACGGCCTGCACCCGTTCGGCGCCTTCACCGCCAGCGTCTGCAATCTGCGGCCCACCAGCCGCGGCAGCGTACATCTCAAGACCCCCGACCCGAAGGCGGCGCCGGCGATCTCGCCGAACTATCTGGCGACGCAGGAGGACCGGCAGGTCGCGGTCGATGCGCTGAAGCTGGTTCGCCGCATCGTCGCGCAGCCGCCTCTCGCCCGCTTCCGGCCGCAGGAATACCTGCCCGGCCCCGGCTGCGACACCGACGAGGCGATCGCCGAGGCGGCCGCGCGCATCGGCACGACGATCTTCCACCCGGCCGGCACGGTGAAGATGGGCCGCGACGACGACCCGATGGCGGTGCTCGACCAGCGCCTGCGGGTGCGCGGGATTTCGGGGCTGCGGGTGATCGACGCCTCGGTGATGCCGGCGATCACCTCCGGCAACACCGCTGCGCCGACCATGATGATCGCCGAGAAGGGCGCGCAGATGATCCGCGAGGATGCCAAGCTGGCGACAGGCTAGCGGCGTTTCGCTCGGGCGCTGCGACCTCGCGTCCCGGTAGAGCCGGCTTCCAAGGAAACGAGCCCGGCCAAATCGGAAGACGCTGCCATGCGACCAAGACGCAGACTCAGATCTGTGCTCGGCCGGCATGCGCTGCTGTGGTCTTTACATTTGCCCCCAAATCACAGCACCACGCAGAAGTCGCAGTGCCGCATTCTTGTGCAACGCTGCGGTAGGGGGGGGCTACTTGATGTCTATGCTTGTTCCCGTGCTTGCAGGGAACCCTCGCGCACGGCTTGCGTCGCGCATGCGTGCCGGTACCGCGCTTTCACTCGTTACCATGTTGCTCGCCGGGCCGGCTCTGGCCGGCGGTGGCGCCGGCGGTGGCGGAGCCTCCGGCGGTGCCGACGGTGCCAGCACTGGCGGAACAGCCGGCACCGGGGGTGGTGTCGGTGTTGGCGGTGGAGGTGGTGGCGCCGGCGTGGGCGGTGGCTGGGGCGGCCTCGGCAGCGGAACCGGCGTTCGCGGCGCAGGCGGGGCGGCTCCGGGAGCTTTCGGCGGTCCCGGTGGCGACGGGGGCATTGGCGACAGCGGTGGCGGTGGCGGCGGCGGCGCGCACGGTGCCTTCGGCATGACCCCGCCGCTTGCGGCCGTCTCCGGCGGCAACGGCGGTCAGGGCGGCGCCGCCGGTGGCATGGCTGGCGGTGGCGGTGGTGGTGCCGGTGGCTGGGGGGCGGTCGTCGCCGGCTCGGGCGGGTCGCTCGGTTCGCTCGATGCGAGCGCGACGGGTGGCACCGGAGGCAGAGGCGGCATCAGCGAGGGCTCCGCGGGCGGCGGCGGCAGCGGCGGGCATGGCTTGGCGGTCACCGGTAGCGCGGGAACGTCACTGGCGATCGGTGCCACAGTCCAGGGCGGTGCTGGTGGGAGCGGTGGCGAGGTTTGGGGAGGCTTGGGCGGGACTGCTGGCAAGGGAGGGGACGGCGGCAGCGGTCTGCTTCTGACCAGCGGTGCGACGGTGACCATCAATGCGAGCGTCAGAGGCGGCACGGGAGGCGCAGGCGGCCAAAGCCTGGAGTTCGGCTTCGGCGGCCATGGCGGCGCGGGCGGTGCCGGGGTGAGCGCGGCGACGGGCGCTGTGATCACGGTCAATGCGACCGTCAGCGGCGGCCTTGGTGGCGCTGGAGGTTCAGGCCTCACGCCCGCCGTCAACGGCTCGGCCGGCGCGGGCATCGCCGGCAATGACCTGACCATCACGCTGGGGGCGGGCGGCCTGATCGCCGATGCCGATGGCGTTGGCGGCATATTGGGCGACGCCGTTCAGCTGGGCGGCAACAACAGCAGGCTGACCATTGCCGTAGCAGGCACGGCCAACATCGCCGGAAAGATCAACATCACGAGCGGCGCGCTGACGCTCGATCAGGCAACCGATGTCACCATCGCCAACACGATTTCCGGCGCCGGCGCCCTTGGCAAAACCGGCGCGGGAATGGTGACGCTGACCGGCGTCAGCACCTACGCCGGCGGTACGACGATCTCGGATGGGACACTTTCGGTTTCCTCCGACGCCAATCTCGGGGCTCTGGCGGGTGGCGTGTCGATCTCCGGCGGCGCGCCCTATGTTCCGGCGAGCGATACGGGCGCCGACGCGACGCTGCGCACCACGGCCAGCTTCATCAGTGGCCGTACCTTTGGCTTCGACAGTGCCGGCGGTCGCATCGAGACCGACACCGGAACGACCCTGACGCTTACGGGCACGTTGACCGGGGATACCGGGGCGAGCTTCGTCAAGCAGGGCGCCGGTGCGCTCGTCCTGACCGGTGACAGCAGCGGTACGACTGCAGCGACCGGCTTCCTCGGCACAACCCATGTCACGGGCGGTGCGCTGCGGATCGAAGGCGGCGGCAAGCTCGGCAGCGCCTCCTCCGGCGGCGGCTACATCTCGAACGGCGCCTCGGTGGTCGTGACGGGCGCCGGCTCGACCTGGAGCACCGGCAGCGACCTGATCGTCGGCGATGTCGGCGCCGGTGCGCTGACGATTGCGGATGGTGGTGTCGTGAACGTCGCCGCCTTCGCCGGGACCCTCCAGCTCGGCCGCCTGGGTGGCGCCGGCGGGACCCTGAACATCGGCGCGGCGCAGGGCATGGCCGCAGCGGCTGTCGGCGTCCTCGAGGCGGGTGGGGTCGCACTGACGACGAGCGACAGCCGCATCGTCTTCAACCATACCGATGCCTACTACTCATTCGCGCCCTCGATCAGCGGCACCGGTTCGCTGGTCCAGGTTGCGGGCACCACGCGCCTGCAAGGCAACAATGATTATTCCGGAGCGACGCAGGTCCTCGGCGGGGAGCTCGCCAGCGTCAACGACACCGGCTTCTCGGCGAACTCAGACTATACGATCGCGGCGGGGGCGGTGCTGAAGCTCGATGGCGATCCCAGCACCGTCGCCACGGTCGGCTCGCTTTCGGGCGCCGGTGAGGTCGTTGTCGTCGACGGTATCCTTGTCGTCGGCTCAACCAACGTCAACGCCACCTTCTCCGGCAGCTTTTCAGGCACTGGCGGGCTCGAATTCACCGGGTCTGGAACGCAGATCTACACCGGCACGGGCACACTGGGCGGCGGTCTCTCGATCTGCGCCTGCGGCGGCGGCTCCTTCGTCATTCGCGGCGGCTCTCTGACCCTCGGCCAGGACGTCCAGGTCATAGGCGGCTCCCTGGTCGTCGACCAGGGCGGCATGCTCGATAATGGTGGCACGGGCTTTTCCGTGGCTTCGAGCGCCGTGATCGACGGGGCAGGCACCGCTGTGTCCGTCGGCACGATGTTCGTCGATGGTATCCTCGATCCGGCCTCGGTCACGATCTCAGGCGGCGCGACGCTGACCGGCAGCGACTGGGCCGGAGTTTTCGGCGTCAACGCCGCGGCTTCGGTGTTGGTGACCGGGTCGGGCTCGCGCTGGAGCGTCGCCGGCAGCGGACTGATGATCGGTGATCCGCTCCTGACCGAGGCAGCATCCGTAACCGTCGCCAATGGCGGAGCGTTGCGCGTCACCTCGGGCGATATCGCGATCAGCACGGTCGGCACGCTGAATATCGGCACCGGCGGCCTGGCGGGAACGGTCGAGATTTCCGCCGGCATCATCCGCAATGATGGCCGCATCGTCGCGGACTTCACCGACAGCGCGACGCTGGCCGCGAACATCGACGGCAGTGGTTCGCTGACCAAAGCCGGCACGGGCACGCTGACGCTCGCGGGCAGCAACACTTACACGGGCGGGACCACGATCGCAGGCGGGGTGGTGAGCATCTCGTCCGACGCCAATCTCGGCGACGCCTCTGGCGTGCTGACCCTCGATGGCGGCGTGCTGCAGGTGACCGGCACGACGCTGACGCAGCTTTCGCGCAGCATCGTCATTGGCGCTGCCGGTGGCGGTTTCGACATCGCCGATGCCGGAAGCACGGTCGCGCTGTCGCAATCGTTCTCGGGCAGCGGAGCGCTCTCCAAGGCCGGCCCCGGCAGGCTCGTGCTGAGTGGTGCCAACAGCTACACCGGCGCGACGACGGTCCTCGGCGGAACGCTGGGAGCGGGCGCGACCGGCGCCTTCGCCGCGGCCTCCGCCTTCACGGTCGCTTCGGGCGCCACGCTCGATCTCGCCGGCTTCAGCCAGAGCATCGCCTCGCTTGCCGGAGCGGGCACGGTCACGCTCGGCTCGGGCACGCTGAGCACCGGCTCGGACCACACGTCGACGAGCTTCTCAGGCGCGATCACCGGCATCGGCGGCCTGAACAAGGCCGGGACCGGCAGCTTCACCTTGACCGGGACGAGCAGCTATACCGGCGCGACGACGGTCAATGGCGGCAGGCTGGTGGTCAACGGCTCGCTGGCGAGCGCAGTGACGGTCAATGGCGGCGCGACGCTCGGCGGCTCGGGCACGGTCGGCGGCATCGCGGTCGCGAGCGGCGGCGCGGTGGCGCCGGGCAATTCGATCGGCACGCTGAGCGTCGCCGGCAATGTCGCCTTCGCGGCGGGCTCCACCTATCAGGTCGAGATCAACGCCGCCGGCCAGGGCGACCGGATCGCCGCGACGGGCACGGCGACCTTGTCCGGCGGCACCGTCGAGGTTCTGGCCGCGGCCGGCAATTATGCGGCGGGGACGCGCTATACCATTCTGACCGCGAATGGCGGCGTGACCGGCCAGTTCGCCGGCGTCTCGTCGAACCTCGCCTTCCTGACGCCGACGCTGACCCATGGCTCCAGCGACGTGACGCTGACCATGACCCGCAACGACACCGGCTTCGGCCCGGATGGCGGCGGCGGGTCGGGTGGTGGAAGCTCAGGCGGCGGGAGCGGTGGTGGTTCGGGCGGCGGCTCCGGTGGCGGCGGGGCTACGGGCGGCGGCAGCGGCCCGAGGCCCTATATCGCTGCGACGCGCAACCAGGGCTTCATCGCCAATGCGGCGGAGCGGCTCGGCGTCGGCAACCCGGTCTACGACACGCTGGTCTCGGCGACGGCGGCCGAGGCAAGGGCCGGCTTCGACCTGCTCTCCGGCGAGGCCCACGCCCAGGGCGTTGCGGTCGCGGTCGGCGAAAGCCGGCTGGTGCGCGAGGCGGTGCTCGGGCGCCTGCGCGGCTCGCTGCTGCCGGTGCCGGGGGCTGAGATTTCGGCCGG
>JAESGI010000278.1_pt1 | contig 24663 bp, 27 predicted proteins | sample 9269671 | NCBI WGS metagenome assembly JAESGI01 (sample SAMN14515641, study PRJNA621666) | algae metagenome | isolation source: Nostoc indistinguendum CM1-VF10 and co-occurring heterotrophs from gravelly... | place: USA: Clark Mountains, San Bernardino, California | collected 1998-06-05 | reverse complement strand
TTCGCACTGTGTAATATCCCCATTGAGGAAACTCTTGATTTTCGACAGTGACGGCAACAGAATCAGTAGTCTCTGGAGCAGAAATATTTTGCGCCGATACTGTGGAGAAAAATCCGTTGCTAACTATTATTGCACCTAATAGGGGAATAATTGAGTATTTGTAGTTAATTGATATTTTGTTCATGGGAGCTTGAAATTTTATTTAAGGGTTCAATACTTTTGTTAAAAGTAAAAGTGTGAGAAAATTGCTGCCAAATACAAACAAATTATACCACTATAATCTATGTAGATTTTTTAGTGAATTGTTACAATTTTGAGAATGATTGAAGAAGAATTTAGCTATTGTGAATACATCCGTCGAATGCAACCAGTGGGCCGCCATTCTGCTCTGTACCTTTTATTTCTAGTCATGTTCTAAGTTTGACGTTTGGAGTTCCTTGCAAGCAACTTTATGTTTTGGACAAACTACGCTTGCAAGACAAAATCTGATGCCGTTAGAGTTGGCGCACCAGTTAGAGTCGCAAATAAACCACCAGATGAATTACCCTGAGGGTTGTAGAATAACTGCCCATTCACGGGATCATAGACAATTTTCGCCGTGCTAGTCCCCGCTTTATTAGTGACTTCAAAATCACTCAAGTTAATTGTCAGCAGATTTTGCAGAACTACAAGTAACTGGTGACTGCTGCCAGCTTTTGTGGGGAGTGCCCGTAGATGCGTTGGCTGTAAGTACTATCTCACCTTTAGTATTAGTTCCCCACCCAGTAGCCTCGACAATCGGTGCTGGTGGTGGGGAGATAGGGGGCTTTTCTTTAATAGTTTGCTGAGAGTTAATATCATTGCTTGGGCCCAGAGTTGCCCACTCTGGTCGAACTACATTGCTACTAAAAGCTTCTCTGGGATTAGGAGGTAAACCACCGCGTCCAGTAATGATAAAACTGTTTTGAGCATAACCTGGACTATAACAGCCCTGCGCTATCTGAGTGTCTACGGCTACCGTGGGTAGCTCAACTAAGCCACTGTTGGGGTCAACGTCAGGTGTGTTTAGTTCTACAGAACCACTAAACTCAGGGTTTGCTCCAGTAGCAGTAATGTCACTTGTCGTATCAGATGCCACGTCTCGGAACTGTATACCAAAGATACCTTGGGCATTAATTCGCACGTTTCCGCCACGAAAGTTTGTCGAGTTGGCGCTGATGTCGCTATTTTTAAAACCAATCAGGAAATCGGTGTCAATATTGATGTTGCCGCCGATGACGTTTTCTCCTGTTGCGTTGGTAAAAATGTTGCTATTGCGGCTCATTATCAGAATTTTTGAGTTAATGTTAATTGTCGCTTGCTCCCTATCCGGGTCAACTTTAGCACTTTGTGTGTTACCGCTAAGTAAGGCGTTGTTGTCTAAACGGATAGAGGAGGCATTTAATGTCATGTTGCCTGCGGTTCCTGTTCCCAAACTCTCCACAGTTATTGCAGCTTCATCTTGCACTAATAAAGTATTAGTTTTAATAGTCAAATCACCCGCATCCCCTGTTGATATGGACTGTGCGTCAGCAGCCAAACCACTGGCAACCAGACCATCAGCGCTTGTACCAATTATTTGCACATCTTGAGCATCAACACTCAAATTTCCTCCCTTGCCTGCACCAGCAGTACTAACACCTATCCGTGCCCCATCTCGCACTAACAAGGTATTAGTTTTAATAGTCAAATCACCGCCATCCCCTGTTGAGTTGGGCTGTGCGTCAGCGAATAAACTGCTAGAAATCCGATTATCGGCACTTGTACCAATGATTTGCACGTTTTGGGCATCAACAGTCAAATTTCCTCCCTTGCCTACACCAAATGTAGCAGAACTCACCTGTGCCCCATCTCGCACTAACAAGGTATTAGTTTTAATAGCCAAATCGCCCGCATCCCCTGTTGAGTTGGGCTGTGCGTCAGCAAATAAATGGCTAGAAACCTGATTATCTGCACTTGTACCAATTATTTGCACGTCTTGGGCATCAACAGTCAAATTTCCTCCCTTGCCTACACCAAATGTAGCAGAACTCACCTGTGCCCCATTTCGCACTAACAAGGTATTAGTTTTAATAGTCAAATTTCCCGCATCTCCTGTTGAATTGGGCTGTGCGTCAGCGAATAAATGACTAGCAACCTGATTATCGGCACTTGTACCAATGATTTGCACATCTTGGGCATCAACAGTCAAATTTCCTCCTTTGCCTGCACCAAATGTAGCAGCACTTACCTGTGCCCCATCTTGCACTAGTAAGGTATTAGTTTTAATAGCCAAATTTCCACCCTTGCCCGCACCAACTGTACTAGCATTCACCTGTGCCTTATCTTCCACTAATAGGGTATTAGTTCTAATAATTAAATCACCTGCATTCCCTGTTGAGCCTGGTCGTGCAGAAGCAAACAAACCGCTGGTAAACAGTCCATCAGCAGTTGTACCAATAATTTGCACGTCTTGAGCATCAACGCTTAAATTTCCACCTTTGCCTACACCAAATGTATTAACATTTACCTGTGCTCCATCTTGGACTAATAAAGTATTAGTTTTAATAGTCAAATTACCTGCATCCCCTGTTGATTTGGGCTGTGCGTCAGCAAACAAACCACTGGAAAAGAGACCATCAGCAGTTGTACCAATAATTTGTACGTCTTGGGCATCAACGCTTAAATTTCCACCTTTGCCCGCACCAAATGTACTAGCACTTACACCTCCCCCATCTTTGAGCAGCAAAGTATTAGTTTTAATAGTCAAATCACCTCCATTCTCTGTTGAGCCTGGTTGTGCAGAAGCAAACAAGCCGCTACTTAAGTTACCATCAGCACTTGTACCAATGATTTGTACGTCTTGGGCATCAACGCTTAAATTTCCACCTTTGCCTGCACCAAATGTACTAGCACTTACAACTGCCCTATCTTTGACTAGCAAGGTATTAGTTTTAATAGTTAAATCACCTGCATTCCCTGTTGAGTTTCGCTCTGTGTTAGCAACCAATCGGCTACGAAACCGATTATTAGCACTTGTACCAATGATTTGTACATCTTGGGCATCAACAGTCAAATTTCCTCCCTTGCCCTCACCAAGTGTACTAGCACTTACACCTGCCCCATCTTTGACTAGCAAGGTATTAGTTTTAATAGTTAAATCACCTGCATTCCCTGTTGAGTTCCGCTCTGTGTTAGCAACCAATCGGCTGCTTAAGTTACCATCAGCACTTGTACCAATGATTTGTACATCTTGGGCATCAACAGTCAAATTTCCTCCCTTGCCCTCACCAAGTATACTAGTACTTACCTGTGCCCCATCTTGCACTAGTAAGGTATTAGTTTTAATAGTCAAATCACCCGCGTTCCCTGTTGAGTATGACCTTGTGGAAGCAAACAAGCCACTGCTAGACTGGCTATCAACACTTGTACCAATGATTTGTACGTTTTGGGCATCAACGGTTAAATTTCCTCCCTTGCCCTCACCAAGTGTACTAGCACTTACACCTGCCCCATCTTTGACTAGCAAAGTATTAGTTTTAATAGTTAAATCACCTGCATTCCCTGTTGAGTTTCGCTCTGTGTTAGCAAACAAACCACTGCTTAAGTTACGATCAGTACTTGTACCAATGATTTGTACGTCTTGGGCATCAACGGTTAAATTTCCTCCCTTGCCCTCACCAAGTGTACTAGCACTTACACCTGCCCCATCTTTGACTAGCAAGGTATTAGTTTTAATAGTTAAATCACCTGCATTCCCTGTTGAGTTGGGCTGTACATCAGCAACCAATCCGCTGCGAAACCGATTATTAGCATTTATACCAATGATTTGTACGTCTTGGGCATCAACGGTTAAATTTCCTCCCTTGCCCTCACCATAAGTACTAGCATTCACTTGTGCCCCATCTTTGACTAGCAAGGTATTAGCATTAATATTGATGTTGCCTGCCTCTCCCCTTGCTCCTAATAACACCTGATTAGCAATATAACTGGTGTTATTAATATTAATTAATCCTGTTGCATTAATCTCAACATTTCCTGCTTTACTATTTTCAGAACCCAGCCCAGTTTCTATGCCTGCAAACAGTCCACTCTCTCCTGTAATCTCTAAGTTTCGGGTATTAACTGCGATAGCACCACCATTACTAGCAGCCACAGATACAAAAGCATTATTACTTAGGTAAACATTACTTTTTTCTATACTATTAGGAAAACTCAAACTTAAATTATTGCCATACGAATTTAACTCAATAGTTCCTGCACCTTTTAACCCACCTAAATCAACTCGCCCACCAAAAGCATACAAACCTCCACCATCCATATTGATATCGCCACCTACCAAAAGCAAACTCTTGCCATCTGGTACACGTAAACCCGTTGCTATAAATTCAGAAGATGGATTTAAACCGGAGGGAGCAATTGAGCTATTTTGGATAGATGCAGCTTGAATTTGATTAAATAGCAAGGCTGAAGGATTGACCGTTAACAGGGACGGAGAACTTTCTGGATTGGAGGCGCTGAAAAAACCTTGATTCCCAAAAGAGATTGCCGACGCTGTAGTTCCTACAAAAGAACCACCAAGATTTAATTGAGCATTTTCACCAAAAATGATACCGTTGGGATTAATCAGAAACAGGTTAGTCGTACCCAACGTGCGAATTATCCCATCAATATTAGATACAGATCCACCTGTTACTCGACTAATAATATTTTGAATATCTAGAGCATTATTAAAAGAAGCAGTGCCACCAGTATTCACAGAAAACTCAGCAAAACTGTGAAACAAATTACCGCCAGCTTGAGTTCCTCCAGTAATGTTAAAGGTGTTACCCTCTCTTGTGACGCTAGAGTTATTTGGTAAAGTACCATCTGGAGTAATTTGAGCGATCGCATAATCAATGGTACAAAAGCTGACACCGAAAGCGATAGCCGCTAAAGCACCCCAATCAGTAAAACCCAAACCTGACATTGCTTGCCTCCACTAATAGTAGCAGCCAACTTTAGTTAAGCATAAATCAAGTTATTAGCTACTAAATAGCGAGTAACTAGGCTACTAAGCTTTCACCCGAAAACTCCAGTTTTTTGCAAAAGATTGAAAACTTTACAAAACTTTACTTCACCAAGTTCTCAAGCTATCGCTCCCCTGGTAATACCCAGGGCAAACGCATCTAAAGTACAAGAATCCTTTAATAGCAAAAGTTTTGGCGTTTTATGATTTAGCCTATTTTTTGCTCAATATCCTTATAAAGTAAGGGTTTCAGAAAAACCGTGCGTTCGCCCTGTGGTAATACCTGAGCAAGTGAGCGAACCAATAGCTCAGACATTGCCGCCGTGTAAAATTCCATTTAGTTAAATATCTGCATTATCTGATTGCTGCTGATCAGATCGTATTGTGTGCAATCGCTACCTCTGCTACTCAACTAATCCCCCATCCACAACCGCAAATCTGATTGCGGAAATTTCGCCAACACTTTTTTGATTACAAATTGCTCTGGCAGGGTCACTATCCCAGTACTCGTGCAAGATAACTTCCTTGTGAAGCCGAAGCTCACCAATGAAGTTTTGTAATAATTTTAAGTTGCTGCGAAAATTATGGTTTTTGAATTGATAACACAGTAGAGAAAAAAGCTTAAAAAGCATTGCCAAACAAAACCAATTTAACGCTCAAGGAGAAAAAACTAGTGAAACCTAAGTTTAAAAAGCGCACAGCGATCGCAGTTGGCTTTGTCGGATCGGTGTTATGGGGAACAACTTGCATTTTAGAAAATCAATTTGCTATTGCACAAGTTGCAGGGGGAATGTTTATAGTAAACGAACTGTCAAAGAAGTGCCTTGATGTAGCTGGGAATTCTGGTTCTGGCGTAGTTAATGGTACGCAATTAGTACTTAATGAATGCGAAATATCTGGATTTAATAGTTCTGGTGGAATCACAGATCAGAAATGGGAATTTATCCGCGGGGGATTTATCAGAAATAAATTATCCAACAAATGTATTGATGTCGTAGGAAAACCTGGCATAACTAATTCTTTGCTATTGCAACTTAATGAATGCGAAGTATCTGGATTTAGTAGTCCTGGGGTAGCCACAGACCAAAGGTGGGAATACATTGGTGCAGGATTTCTCAGAAATGGATTATCCAACAGATGCATTGATGTAGGAGGAGATGCTGCCACAGCTAATAATAAGATATTGCAACTTTTTGATTGCGAACTATCTGGATTTAGCCCCGGTTCTGGTAAACCCTCTGATCAGAGGTGGGGGTGGCAACCAAGCCCTTAAGAGATTAAGGCGTGGGGTGCAATGATTGTAGGAATCATAACTAATTATCCGAACATGATATTCATTACGAATAACAAATTAGGCGTTGCATAAATGCGGGATGATTTAATTCAATACGGGTATTTCCCAATACTTCAAATAATGAAATAATAATCGAATTGAATATTTCAGCATATCTACTGACTTTGAATAGCACAATGTTTTGCGGTGTAGTCGGGCTAAATACAAGTAACTGGTGACTGCTGCCAGTTTTTGTGAGGAGTGCCTGTAGATGCGTTGGCTGTAAGTACTATCTCACCTTTAGTATTAGTTCCCACCCAGTAGCCTCGACAATCGGTGCTGGTGGTGGGGAGATAGGGGGCTTTTCTTTAATAGTTTGTTGAGAGTTAATATCATTGCTTGGGCCGAGAGTTGCCCACTCTGGTCGAACTATATTGGCACTAAAAGCTTCTCTGGGATTAGGGGGTAAACCACCGCGTCCAGTAATAATAAAGCTGTTTTGAGCATAACCTGGACTGTAACAGCCCTGCGCTATCTGAGTGTCTACGGCTACCGTGGGTAGCGCAACTAAGCCACTGTTGGGGTCAACGTCAGGTGTATTGAGTTCTACAGAACCACTGAACTCAGGGCTTGCTCCAGTAGCAGTGATGTCACTTGTGCTATCAGATGGCACATCTCGGAACTGTGTACCGAAGATACCTTGGGCATTAATTCGCACGTTTCCGCCACGAAAGTTTGTGGAATTGGCGCTGATGTCGCTATTTTTAAAGGCAATCAGGAAATCGGTGTCAATATTGATGTTGCCGCCGATAACATTTTCCCCCCTGGCGTTGGTTCTGATGTTGCTATTGCGGCTCATTGTTAGAATTTTTGAGTTAATATTAATTGTTGCTTGCTCCCTATTCGGGTCAACTTTAGCACTTTGTGTATTACCACTAAGTAAGGCATTGTTGTCTAGACGGATAGAGGGGGCATCTATTGTTAGGTTACCTGCGATTCCTGTTCCCAAACTCTGCACGGTTATTCCAGCTCCATCTTGCACTAATAAACTATTAGTTTTAATAGCCAAATCACCCGCATCCCCTGTTGAGTTTAAGTTTGTAGAAGCAGACAAAGCGCTGGCATACTGACCATTAGAATTTGTCCCAATAATTTGCACATCTTGGGCATCAACCCTTAAATCTCCTCCCTTGCCCGCACCAGATGTACCAGCATTTACCTGCGCCCCATCTTTTATTAGCAAAGTATTAGTTTTAATAGTTAAATCGCCCGCATCCCCTGTTGAGTCTCGATCTGCCGAAGCAGACAAATCGCTGGCATACTGACCATCAGCGCTTCTACCAATAATTTGCACATTTTGGGCATCAACCCTTAAATCTCCTCCCTTACCCGCACCAAATGTACCAGTATCTACCTGCGCCCCATCTTTGACTAGCAAAGTATTAGTTTTAATAGTCAAATCACCCGCATCCCCTGTTGAGTTGGGCTGTGCAGAAGCAGACAAGACACTACCAAACCGACCATCAGCAGTTTCCCCAATAATTTGCACATCTTGGGCATCAACCCTTAAATCTCCTCCCTTACCCGCATCAAATGTACTAGCATTTACCTGTGCCCCATCTTTAATTAGCAAAGTATTAGTTTTAATGCTTAAATTTCCTCCCTTACCCGCACCAGATGTACCAGCATTTACCTGTGTCCTACCAATAATTTGGACATCTTGGGCATCAACCCTTAAATCTCCTCCCTTACCCGCATCAAATGTACTAGCAGTTACCTGTGCCCCATCTTTAATTAGCAAAGTATTAGTTTTAATTGTCAAATTACCCGCATCCCCTGTTGAGTCTGCCGAAGCAGACAAATTGCTGGCATACTGACCATCAGCGCTTCTACCAATAATTTGGACATCTTGGGCATCAACCCTTAAATCTCCTCCCTTACCCGCACCAAATGTACTAACACTTACACCCGCCCCATCTTTAATTAGCAAAGTATTAGTTTTAATAGTCAAATCACCCGCATCCCCTGTTAAGTTTATATTATCTGCTTGAGCAGACAAGCCACTGGCAATCCGACCATCAGCACTTTCCCCAATAATTTGGACATCTTGGGCATCAACCCTTAAATCTCCTCCTTTGCCCACACCTAATGTACCAGTAGCTACCTGCGCCCCATCTTTAATTAGCAAAGTATTAGTTTTAATAGTCAAATCGCCCGCATCCCCTGTTGAGTTGAGGTCTGCGTTAGCAAACAAGCCACTGCTAATCCGACCATCAGCACTTATGCCAATAATTTGCACATCTTGGGCATCAACGCTTAAATTTCCTCCCTTGCCCACACTTAATGTACCAGCACCTACCTGCGCCCCATCTTTGAGTAGCAGAGTATTAGTTTTAATAGTCAAATCGCCTGCATCCCCTGTTGAGTCTCGATCTGCCGAAGCAGACAAAGCGCTGGCGTACTGACCATCAGCACTTATGCCAATAATTTGCACATCTTGGGCATCAACGCTTAAATTTCCTCCCTTGCCCGCACCTAATGTATTAACACTTACCTGTGCCCCATCTTTAATTAGCAAAGTATTAGTTTTAATAGTCAAATCACCCGCATTCTCTGTTGAGTTGAGGTCTGCGTTAGCAAACAAGCCACTGCCAATCTGACCATCAGCAGTTCTCCCAATAATTTGCACATCTTGGGCATTAACCGTAATACTACCACCATCACCAGTAGTCACAACTCTAGCGCCATTGCTTAGGAAAACATCACTTCTTTCTAGACTATTGGGAAAATTCAAACTTAGATTATCGCCATATAAATTCAACCCAATTGTTCCCGCACTAGAAGACCCACCTAAATCAATTCGCCCACCAAAACCAAACAATCCTCCACCATCCATATTGATATCGCCACCTACTAAAAGCAAACTCTTGCCATCTGGTACACGTAAACCCGTTGCTATAAATTCAGAAGATGGATTTAAACCGGAGGGAGCAACTGAGTTATTTTGGATAGATGCAGTTTGAATTTGATTAAATAGCAGGGCTGAAGGATTGATCGTTAACAGGGACGGAGAAGTTTCTGGATTGGAGGCACTGAAAAACCCTTGATTCCCAAAAGAGATTGCCGACGCTGTAGTTGCTACAAAAGAACCACCAATATTTAACTGAGCATTTTGACCAAAAATAATACCGTTGGGATTAATCAGAAACAGGTTAGCCGTACCCAACGTGCTGATTATCCCATCAATATTAGAAACTGAGCCACCCGTAACTCGACTGATGATATTTTGAATATCTAGAGCATTATTGAAAGAAGCAGTGCCACCAATAGGCACAGAAAACTCGCCAAAGCTGTGAAACAAATTACTTCCTGCTTGCGTTCCTCCAGTGATATTGAGAGTGTTACCATCTGGTGTAACAATGGAATTATTAGGTAAAGTGCCATCTGGAGTAATTTGAGCGTTTGCATAATCAATGGTACAAAAGCTGACGCCGAAAGTGATAGCCACTAAAGTACCCCAATGAGTAAAACCCAAACCTGACATTGAAAGCCTCCACTAATAGCAGCAGCAAACTTTAGTTAAGCATAAATCAAGTTACTAGCTACTAAATAGCCAATAATGAGGCTACTAAGTTTTTACCTGAAAACTCAGGTTTTTCGCAAGAACTTGAAAACTTTACTTTATCAAGTTCTCAAACTACCGCTCACGCTACCCTTCCCACCGAATCAATACCCCATCCACAATCGCAATCCCCCATTGCGGAAACTTCGCCAACAATTTCTTGATCACAATCTGCAAAGCAGGGTCATCATTCCAGCACTCCTGCAAAAAGTCAAACCCCGGATTCTCCCCCGAATTCGCTGCCACTTTGAGTTTTTGCATACGCTCCCGTCGCATATTTGACCTCGCTACAATCGCCTCATGCGACCATTTTTCAGTAACGAGCGCGGCGGAAGCTTCACCCTCATGAGTTGCATTGAATGGAGCCAGTGGTGAGGACTTGCTGAATCTGACTGACCAATGGGTGGCTGGATTTGCTAATACTGTTAGCTTTGGTGGTTCTACTCACGTCCGCAGATGGCTTTATGGAGATGTTGCAGAACAAAACCATTCTGGCTTCATGTGGAATATGGGACAAGTGGCTGGAACAGGGGTTGCGATGATACTTGGTGCTAAAACTCCTGAGAAACTGACTTTTAGCATGGGTCGGTCTAACTGGATTGCAACTACTTATGATGCGATTGTTAGTGGTGTTGGACTGTGGGAAACTGGAACTCATATCCGCCAAATTCTTTAAGCTCACTTAGAAGATCATGAACTCAAAGAAGCCTAGTATAAAACATACTTACATTGATGGACAACAAATCTTATTTCCTAGTCAGATGGACTGGGAAAGTTTACAATTAAATCCACTTATTGATGATAGTACACTGGCTATTTTAGATTCCGTTTGGTCAGCACTTGAATTTGCTCAGAAGTACCCTGAAATTCACTTGGGACTTGGAAAAATATCAATTGGGAATGAATGGATGCCATATATTTTTCTTGATATAGAATCAAACTTTCAAAGAGTCCACTTGGAAACTTTAACCTGTAGTTTTTGCAATTGGCAAGGAAAAACAGCTAATCCTATGGTTATTGATCCCTATTTTGGAGATGGGATAAATCAAGATCATTTCACTCTTATGAGAGCTGCTGAAAGATATCCTGTGCTTCCTTGCCCCTTATGTGGCAATCGCTTGCCAAGGCATCCAATTTGGGTAGAGCCTGTGAATTATAAAGATTAATTCATGAACGCCTTGATTTCAGTTTTATCGCATTGACCCAAAAATACTTAAAATGTTGGTATAGACGGTATGGCGCTGGGAATGGGAACGAGTATTGCAATATGCCAGTAGTTGAGAGAGATCGCTACTCATTCCACTTCACTAACACCCCATCCACAATCGCAATACCCCACTGCGGAAACTTTACCAGCACCTTTTTAATCACAATCTGCAAAGCAGGGTCATCATTCCAGCACTCTTGCAAAAAGTCAAACCCCGGATTCTCACCCGAATTCGCCGCTCGATTCAGTTTTTCCCTTCTTACAGGTCGCATATTCGACCTTGCAACAATCGCCTCATGTGACCACTTTTCAGGATCAGGGACAAGCGGGGCGGAACCTTTACCCTCATTATCTGCTTTGATTTCTACACCCGAAACTGAGTTTTCAACCATCAACGGAGTAGGACTACTTTGTTCTACAAGCTCTGGTGTTTGATTAGCGATCGCTAAAGTTGAAGAAAATTCATTTTGTGCAACGGGCGCAGCGGAACAAGTACCTTCATGACAGTCTTTCGGCTCAACGCCACAATTCTGGTTTTCAGCCAACAACGAAGCGGGATTACTTTGTGCAGCTTCCACAAGCGCCAGCGTCGTACACTCCGTTACCGCAGGTAACTCTTCCTCCAACTCTTTCACGCTTTGAACAAACTGAGGCGAAGCGCCCCCCAAGGGCGCACTCGCCGTCTCTTCCTCACGCGAATTTTCTGTAAGCGTGTCAGAGACACAGTTCACGAACTCTTTTGAAGAGTTCGTGAACTGTTTCTGAGTAGTTCGTGAGGGTTCACGGAACCCTTGCTCTGACTGGTCTTTACCTAAAATAGATGCTTTATACAAAGCACGTATTTCTTCAGGGGCAGCATCTATCTCTGAATCCCCAGCATTTGATTCTCGTTTTTCAGTATCTAATTCTCGTGGCACATAATTAGCTTTCTCCCAAAATTCTTTCATCCGGCTACCGTGCAAATTCTTCACCATCCAGCTAGCCGTTTCCCTGCCATCCTGAATCGACTTGTCGGGTTTGAAGATGAATAGTCCACTTTCAGAAAGAATTTTCTTCGCAGAGATAAAAGTACTGTACCCCAAAGCAGAAGTTAGCGGCATCCACCGAGAACCATAAGGGTCAGCCGTCCAACACTCCTGCCACAATTGCGTAACAGACGGCTTTTGTTGCGATGCCCACAACATATCTTCGATGGGAATAATCACATGAAGCCTTTTATATGGCGACTGTGGTTTAGTGGCAGCAGACTTTTTGAGCTTAGGTCTTGTAATAGTTGGAGTCATTCTACAATCTCCTATTTATATTGACGCACGGAAATGTCCCCTACTGTGATGCAGGGATTGGTACTTGTATTTAGTTGTCTAAAAAGTTACTGAAACACTGAAAGCCTATTGAGGTTGCCAGAATCGCAACTCGTCTCGTGAATACCTATCAGCTTTTTTCGATTGCTCTTTCCAGCGATCCCAAGCAACCACCAACTCTTCGCCTAAATCCTCTACAACTTCACCCCTTTCTACATACAAAGTGCGGTATGGGTCAGCATGGGCAACGATAGAACCAACGCCAATAATGTTTGGTTGAGAAGATGCTTTCTGGAGAGCGGTAATTAACTCTGTTTCCTGGGTGGCCAATTCCGCCCAGTAGTCCTGTTTGATTACCTCATACTCTTGCGCCACTGCCCAATAGTCCTGCCAAGTACACCCAGGTTTAGCCAGCACTGACCTAATATCGCTTACCGCTTGGGGCAACATTTCCAGTTGTTCGGCTCGGTAAGCGATCGCAGTTGGTGTCGGTTCACTCCCCAAGATTATTGCCGCAGCCTCCAATGCTTGGGTGTTGTTCATAGCACTGGCTAAGTTTTTCAAAGCCATACCCATGAGCCGCAGACATTCTTGGGCGTTCTCCTTGGGTGGTTCCTGAGCCAGCGATCGCAGATCAATGGTTTTTTCTAACGCCTGTTTTACTTGCTTGTTCAACGCTTTAGTCGCCTGTTGCGTCATGGTATTTCCCCACTGCTGTTGAGGACGCTCTTGTACGGCGCGTTCCAATTCCTGAATGCGCTGCTGGAGTTGTTGGTTTTCAATTTCAAGTTTCCGTAACCCCTCCATCTCAGAAAGCCGTTGCTGTAACTGGATATTTTCTTCTTTTTGTTGTTTAAAGAGTTGTTGCAGAGATTGGATTTGCTCTTGTACCTGGGCCTCAGCTTTAGCCCCTGCTTCTGCTTGCAAACCAATTTTCAATTCCTGAGAAAGTCGTTCTAGTTCCTGCTTGTGTTGCTCTTTAAGTGCCGCGATCGCTTCGGCATATTCTGTAGGGTAAGTGCGCTCTCTGGGAAAGGGAACGCTTGGGGCATCCAAATCGGTGTTGTTAACCAAAAGCCTTTCACCATCAGGAAAAGTCACAATCTGTTGCCAGTGATTCGGTGCGTCTGCCTCAATGGTTCCTTCTTCCCTATACCTTGGGTGTGACTGTTGTGAAACCGTGACAATGGCTTTTTGAGGAACCACTGGTTCTTGAATTTTGGGAACCATTGGTTCCTGAGTAGATTGCTTTTTGCGTGGAAGTTGAGGAACCACTTTTTGGGCGGCAGCAGCAAAGTCTGAAACACTTGGGTCAGAGTTATCTTTCAGAGCCAAGGATACAGCAGCTTTAAGTTTTTCTGGTTCCTTGACTAGCCGCAGCAGTGGACGGGCTTGACGCTCGTTTTTGATGTGTCCGCCCAACTCACCAACTGTATCTATGACCTTTTTAGCTCCTAGCAGTTGGTTGATTCGTCGGTATCCACCCCAGGCGTATAACTCACGGTGGCAGTATTCTTCAAAGTTTTTATATCCAGCTTGCAGGTAAAGCTGCCGCTCTCTCATCTGGAGGATTTCATCTATTGCTTGCCACTCGAATTTGTCGATGGCAGTGAAGGTTTCCTGGATGCTGGCGTTGACAACACTGTAGTCCAACGTCGTTGTTTGTTCGGGTTCTAGTGTCAGCATATCTCTTGCCCACTATGGTAAATGCTTAAAAATTGAGGTGTTGCAGTTTAGCCAAAGTGAACTAAGGAGATACTGAAGGATGTTTGCACAAAAATGTGTCAGTATTGTAATTAGCTCACTTTGTCGTTAACGGATTGAGCAGGCGATCGCATTGCTTGCCGGCGGCGATCGCTTTTGCTATGCAATTAAGACCAATATTAGATTTACAGACTTTGGAATAATCTTAATCATCTTGGGTTATTCTGGTGCTTGTATTGGAATATTATAATACCAAACCAATACAAGCAAGACCTTTAAAAGTTAACCCGCCTACATTAACTGTCGGCGGGCCTTTCTTTAAGCAATTTCAGCAATTGTTCATGAGTTTGCCTGAGAGAACGATTTTCCTCTCTCAGGCGGCTGATTCCCCCATAATATCCCCCTCTTTTAAAGCCTGTTCTATGGCTTCTACACGTTTCTTTAGATCAACAACGTCAATACCCCCAGCAACTCCAAGGTACCCATCAATCCAGTTTGTAAGAACTTCGGTAACGTTTTTGTTCTCGCTTTTGACCTTAGCAACAAAATCTGCTTTTTTGCTTGGATCAATTTCAATCGAAATAAAAGTCCTTTCTCTCTTCGCCATATAGTCGTATCAAGCCTCGTTAAGAATGCCTACCACAAAACTATCAAGCTGTGGCGGTATTGGCAACTGTATTATTTTTGGTATTGAGAAAGTATCGTCATTGGCAATACACTATATAAATATAAGGGAAAGCAAACTGCCTGCACCCGGACGCAATAAGAGTTTGCACTATCTGAACTTTGACAGCAATCCAGAGTGACCGCTTGATAAGTAGCTGAGGCACTGGCACAACCAGAGAAGGCGAGGGGTACACAGTCGGGAAATGGATATTGCACTTAATAAGAAATTACCAGCAGGACGACGGACAGCAGTTGAAGGGTTTGAAGTCGTACACGTCGCCTGATACGTTATATCTCCTGTTTTGGTATCACTCAAGGCCACTGGCTTTGAGTCGCAAATATATGGCTACGCCAAATCTTTTTGAGAGCGTTGTGCTAAACCACAATGTCGTTTGCACACATAACAAAGGCGATCGCCCCGGTCTACCAAACAAGTGCGATCGCCTTTTACCCTTTTATCAAGGAACTCTATTATGCCTTATACAACACATACACAGCAAGCAATTCCTAGTTCTTCTGTTGATGAGCAAGCCCTCGCCCAAGCAGAACTGTACAGCCACCTCGAATCCCAAGCCGAAGCTGTAGCACCAACTCAAGACCCCTTAACTGCCCGTGACCGTCGCATTATTGGCGAGATTATCGAAGTCCAACCCGAATCAGTCCGTACCATCTGGATCGAAGGCGGAATTACGGTATGGGTGCAGTTAGTCGGTGGCGGACGGCTTCCCTTCGATAGAGACTGGTTCGCAAAAAGAGTTGCAGAGGTTAAGGCAACATTACCCGAAACAGCAGTGGAACGCAACGAACGTTTAAGCGAGGAACTAGAAAAAGCCTGCACTGTTTTCGGTTTATACCACGGTGAGATTAACTGGTTATCATTTAGCACCAAACTCTACCAAGACGGGCGTTTTGTTGGCTTCGTCGGGTGCAATCAAGAACGGTGGTACGCAAGACCAAGACAGTACGGAGTCAATCGTGTGGCTGCTAGTGCAGAACGAGTGATTGCCTCGTTGGGAGTCCGAGCGACAGTAGCGGCGTAAGTTGCTGAAGTGAGAAAGGCGATTGCTTTCCCAAGACAAATGCAATCGCTTTTAAGCTAAATCTGGAACAAACAGAATCATGACACAAAGTACAGCAAGTAACCTCTCACTTCAAGTAGGTGACTGTCAAGAGGAAATTCTCCTACCTCCGACAGATGCGAATGCAGACGTGTAAGAAATACCTAGCCCTGGAAGTGAAAAAGGCGATTGCACACCAAAAGAATTGCAATCGCCAAGAGGTTCAATCTCGAATAAATATAATCATGACACAAAGTACAGCAAGTAACACTGCACTTCAAGTAGGCGACTATCAACAGAAAATTCTCCTACCCGCAACAAATACAAATGCAGAGGTTTAAGAAATCTTTAGTCTGACAAGTGAGAAAGGGCGGTTACTTCTCCGAGAGAAATGCAATCGCCTTACAACAGGATTTATGACAATTCAAATCATGGCACACGAAATATGATTAGCCCACTTTCTCTTCAACAGACTCAGTTGGAAGAGTTTCTTGACAAGATACTGTTACCCTCAACCGACCCCAAGGCAGAGGTCATAGAAATCTCTGGTTACAAACTGGTTTACGTTAATGGAGCTTGCCCCAGAAACTATCGTGTTTACAAAACTGATTCAATGATTGGGGTGATATTTCAGCATATTACGCACTGGTCTAACGGAGTCGATTCTCTTCGATATGCCGAGCCGATTGATGCAGCAGTTGGGTTGGATGAATTTATGAACGTGGCAAAGATATTAACAACGGCTACAGAACAGCCACTTACAGAAGAGGAATTACTTGATCAAGAATTTGATGCACTAACGAGTGACGAGTGGGAGCGGTTAAAGAGATACGTTCCAGAAACTAGAGATTTAGTTGCAGCGTAAGGAAACGGGTGGGTAGTAAGACCCACCTATGTAGGAAGGAGCAAACTTAAATTTTATCGAAATAGAACAACACAACTCATCGAATAAGCCAATGGAACCGATAGAAATACTGAAGCAGTTCAATTCCTGTTACGTAAATGTTCAGGCAATCGCCCAAGATGAAAACTGGCTTTTGTTGATTGCTGATAAAAAGATTGACCCAGAAGCAGCGACTCATTTGGGCGATACATTGCATTACTTGAGTGAGGTAATGGGTTGTGTCGAAGAAATTGTTGAGGTCAAGTTTAATCAGGACGCAGAATCATGAAACTCTATGCAACCAGTATTCCTCAAGCAAAGCCCAAGTTGGGCAACTGTTATATCGAATAATGCCGGTTTGATTGAGGTTGAAATCAATGATGAAGACCCTGGCTTTCATTCAATCATCGAGGAATTATCTGCTGAGATTGAGCCAGGAGTTGTTGGTGTAAAAGCTAATGATTTATGTTAAAGACTCAGCATTGAGATGGTTGATACTAACGAAGAAAATTGACAATCAAAATTTAGCAAACCCCAAAAAATGAAATTTACAACTGTATCTGTTAGTTACTCTAGGAAATTTAATCTAGGCGATTATGAATCTCTAGAATTGGGCTGCTCGCTTTGGGCGCAAGTCGAGGATGGAGAAGACGCGGATGGAATAACGCAATTCCTCTATCAACAAGCAAAAACTTCGGTCAAACAAGCGGCAATGCCTGTGCTAAAAGCCTCAGAGTTCCAGATTACTAAGGCTAAATCTAGTAAAAAAGTGTCTGGTGATGTCAATGAAAGCAATTGGTAAAATGCAAGGAGCCAGACAATGCAAGAACTAATCAAAGCTTTAATCAAGGCAAAAGCAGAGTTTAACCCCATTCAAAAAGACGGTACTAATCCTCACTACAAACGCAAATATGCAACACTAGATGCTGTATTAGATGCTGTCACTCCCGGACTCAGTAAACATGGATTAGTAATAATTCAAACTACTGAAATCTTTGAAGGTAAAACCGTACTACGAACTCATATTTTTCATGAATCTGGGGAAAATATCACCAGTACTTATCCTCTTCCCGAAATTAGTGATTCTCAGAAGTTTGGTGCAGCATTAACTTATGCACGACGATATGCGGTTTGTGCAATTTTATCGGTGACGGCAGATGAAGATAATGACGCTGAAGGCGCAACTACTCCTCAAAAGCCTGAGCAGCCACAGAATAATATTAGACCCCGCAAAGACAATCAACAGTATAGAGTCCAGCAACCAAAACAAGCTGTAACTGCACCATCAATCAACCCAAAAGATTTGCGAGTCAAAGAAGTTCGTACACTTTTAAATTATCCACTCGATTTAGTCAAAGAGTGGCTGCATTCTCGAAATGTTACAAGTCCGAGTGAGCTTGATTCTGTTCAAATTGATGAGCTAGTAAAGACTATGTGTTTGGCTTGGGCTGGTAATAAGTTTGGACATCCTGATCATGCTGTTAATTCTTATCAAAAACACGTAATCGATGCTGTATTACGAGGTGTTTATGAGATGGAAGCAATTCAAGCATGGATGGAAGGAGCGCTTGCACAATTACCAGAACTCAATTGAATAACAACAATAGGAAAAATATCATGCCGAAAAAATCAACTTACCCTACCTCTACTGACCAGTTCTCATTATGCCTACAGTATCTGCGTCGTTGTGGAGGTAGCGCTCGATTGTGTCATATCAACTTCAGTCTGTCAGTTATTCAAACCTTGGTCAATCAAAAAAGAGTAAAGATTAGCAATACTGGTGCAGGGTTTTTTATTGAATTGGAGGATTCCAAATGACTAATCACAAACAAGTTGTTTACCAATCTCAATTAGACCACAAGAGTAAAATGGTTTCTCGCCGCCGTACTAGGAGAAGATTCAACCCCAGGATTTTTATTGACCGCAGTATAGAAACAACTGCAATTGTCTCTCTGTTGTTGACTGGCTTTTCAGGAGTTGGAGCAATGGCTTGCTGGGGAATGGAGATTATTGAGACGAATGCTAATCCCAACATCATCATCTCTGGGTGGCAGCAGCAGAAGAGTATTTGCTTGGGTGCAATGCTGGTCAGTTTTTCCGTCTTCTTGGGCAGTTCTTTAGTTGGAGCAAGCCTCAGTATTCAACGAGATAAATTTTAGGGAGAGGAACAACAATTGTATTTCAGATTAACCACAGCAGAGATTCGGACTATTTTACAAGGATGTCAATATACGTTGCGGCTTGTGGGGAGTAGTAAGGATTATCGTAAAATTCAATCGTCAGAACACTTTTCTACCTCAAATGATGTTGTGCTAAACGATGCTTTCAGTATTTTGGGAGAAATAGTTGACGCAATTGATGAGGTGGAGCAATTTTCTCAACAAGGAGAATCCAGTCATGGAGCAAGAAATTAAAAATGCACTTGGTTTAGGCGTTCCTGAACTTGCTATAGAGTCGAAACCAAAACTTGAACCAGAACTCAAATCAACAGTAACGATTTACGACTTCAGCGCTTTATTATCCAAACACGAACCGCCGAAAAAACCAACGATAAAAAATGAGCCTTCCTCCCCACGGCTACTTGATGATAAATGCCCTGATTGGTCAGCTCATCAAGAAAATCATGTTGTAAATAGGAGCAATAATATGTCGTTCACTTTGGATAATCGCTCTCAAAACAAAGAATCGTCCCTGACGCAGGCATTACGGCAGATACAGGAGTTAAACTGCAAGATTCAGGAATTAGAGCAATACTATCAAGACTATGTGCGTTCGCAACAGAATTTGATTAGTGCCATCGCCGAAATCTGTGTTTCTCCCATCCAGGAAGTACAGGCGCTTCGTATTCTGATTTATCGGGGAGAAGCAGCTTGTCGGCAGTACTTGCGTTCAGTGTTGGTCAAACAAAGTCAGGCTTCAAAAATGACCACAGAACAAATGGAAAAACCCACTTCAAATAAAACAACCAAAAACCGGGATTTTCTGCAAAATTCAAAAAAATGAATTTTCTTTCTCATAGAGGCACAGAATCAGTCAGGGCAAGGGATTAAGCAGATCATGAGACAGCTATTTTGACGGCATTACTACAGTGGGGAGGCTCATCTAAATCATTCGCATGTCTCAAAACCTTGATGCTACGGTGTTTGAGGTCGAGCCTCACTCATGGTCTGCTTGCTTTTTAGCAAAGGTACAAAAATTGTAATTCGGTATTGCTGCATCAAAAAACATTGGATGAAAGATTTTATAAGTAATTGCATTATGTCAAACAAACACTTATTGAAGGTGAAACGGATTCATCCTAAAGAATTTAAATTGAAGCACGGATTATCGGTGTCCGAGATTCATGAACTAAGTAACTATCCACCAGAAACTCTTAAGCACTGGTTGGCTGACGAGCATAGTAGTCGTTACCAACAACCAAAAGAATCTGTCTTAAATCATTTTGGTTTACTAGATTTATATTTAAGTGCTTCTTAAATCAAAAAAGGTCACACAGACACTACCCACTTTGATGCGGGTTTTTTATTATAAAAGAGCAAAGTCAATAGATAGTCAATAGTTGTTCGTCATGGACATCAATATTGATACAGATATTGACAATGGTCTTGATACAGAGATTGATACAGATATTGACACAGATATTGACTATCTTTTTGAGACTATTGACACGGATTTGACTAAGTTCATGAAATCACAATGGAGAGAACAACTTTTTCATCAAAAACCAAGCCAATCGGGAGTCAATTTCTTGCTTTTACCGATGTCAAAAGCCAAAGCAACTAAAATTTTAGGCATTTGCCCCCGTACATTAGAACGGTGGACAGAAGTCGCTCAATTTGTTCCAGAGTATAGATTAATACTCTTGAGAATGAAAGCTTTTGCTCAAGAAAAGAGACTACGTGCGCCATTAATGACAACCTACCAAGTATGGGTAGTAGGAAAGATTGGCGAATTGTTCTCTGACATTGTTCAAGGCATTGATAAAAAACCCCTTGTTGAGGTCATTGTCCAAATGAACAAAAGTGAATATACTCGCTCTGTTTTTGAGCAGGAACTACTGAGATTTACATCACAAGAAAACGGAGAAACAGATTATGTCGGATAGCACAAGCACATTTACTCGCGCAGAGCTGTTTGAATTATTAAGTGCCAGTTACAGCCCACAACAAATTATTGCTGGATTAGAACAGCTTGCCGCATCAGATCCAACAGTTGACCCAAATGCAGAAGAATTTCCTGTAGAAATCAGCGATCGCTTAGAGAGGCTGTTCAATCTAGCGCAAGCAACCCTTGATAAATCGAAGCTGTTAGGAGGTAGCGGCAATTTGGCGAATATACAGACGGGAGCTATGGACATGGCCACTGAACAATTACGAGTAGAAGGAGTCAGCCGGGAAACTTTTAAAGCATTCTTGGACATCGTGGCAGGCAAGACTGTTGCTCAAGCGCTGGCAGTTCATGAGTTTGAGCAAGAATTTTTCGATGAAATCACGAGTGAACTTGATGCTCGTTCATTACAGCGACGCACAGAGCAAGGTTTTGATGAAATAGCGTTTATTTATCAGTTGGCCAAGAATCCCGAAATCAGGCAACAAATTACCCAAGAGTACGGGTTCAAGACTGGGGATGAGGTAAAACAAGAGGTTCAAAAACTCACTAATACTGCTACCCCTGGTTTTGACCCGGAAGCATTCTTACAAGAACTAGGAGTACCAACACCCAAAAAAAAGTCGAAGCTACCGACGACGATTCAGGACTTGAAAAATTTGACACGCTCTTTGTTGAGCAAGCAATTCCAATCTCCAGCTTAAAATGGCGCAAGTTCTTCGAGCAGAATCTTCTCGGATTCTCAGTAATTTTTTTCCTAGTTTGTATTGGGCTATCTGTTTATATTCGTGTTATTAATGCACCGCCACCTCAGACAACACAAAGTATCGACGGGCTTCAACAATGAAATACCAGAAGCAAGCGATGTTGGGATTATTGGGCATGGCGTTAATCGCAAGTCCTTGGTTATCACAACTGCCAGCCCAATTTAAGACTTACAACAGTGGCATTGCTATTCGTGAGTCAGAAGAACTAGAACGCATTAAAGCCGAGCAAAGGGCAGCTACCGCCGACAAAATTAACTCTCTTGGAGTTACGCCCTCATTCAGTAAGTTACGAATCAGGAACTATTTAGACTCGAAAAAACGTAACCCTAGACCTGACACTACAGGTTATTTAGAAGATGAAACAGTTTTTGTGTATGACTCAACTGGTTTTTGTATTGGGCGAATTGAACAAAGGCAATGGAAATGGAAATATCGGTTCAAAAATGCTTGTAAGAATTCGCCACTGTACCACAATTCCCGTGATTGATTTATGAAATATCTCACTCCAAACAAATCTAATTCACAACCAAAACCAGAATCATCACCACAAAAAGAGCCAAAAAAAGGAGGGAGTGACTACTTAGAATTATTAGCTCGATGGATTGTGGCATTAATCTCACTGCCAGTCATCTTTATCTCACATATCATTGCCCAATTTGTGACCCCAGGTACACCCGGATACAAACTGGTTGGTGCAATTGGTTTCTGGATTGGTACACTCCTTTCTACTGATAGCATCTGGCAAGTTTTATTCCAGGGAAAACCCCTCCTACCGTGGTTTGAGCAAGAATGGATCGGTTGGATCGGTTGGTTACAATTACCGTTCAATCTCTTGTTCTGGATTAGTTTTGGCATCTCTGCACTTGTTCAAGTTATGGAAGCGCGAACATTGCGTGGCAAAGACCCAAATCAAGCCAAGCATGAATTTGAAGATTCCAAGCAATATACTCTGGGTACAAAACCGACTGGAAACATCGATTTGACAGTCGCACTCTGGGGTGATTACAAAGCTGCTGGCATGAAAGAACGTCATACAGGTGGAGCGATAAGCGAAGCTTAAGCCTTCGGCTATCGCACTATTTTTCTGGGTACTAGACATCACCACCACATTTGTTGGTCGTAATCCTTTCCGTTATACTAACCCAGCCGCAATTTTGGGTTGTTTTGCTTATAACTGTGCCTCAATGATGGCTGGTGAGATTGGTTACAACATTTGGAAATTAACTAAGTAAGAGAAAAGAACATGCAGCAACAAATACCAATACTAGGAACAAAAGAAACGGCACTTTTACGTGGCGATTACCCCAGTATTGAGTATTTGGAAGCTGGAAATACCGCCTCTTGGTTGCAGGAACGCCAAGACCAGTTATTAGTCCGCGCCAGGGACGAACGTAACGGTATGAATTTGGCGAAGTTCATCACACTAGCTACATCTGCCGTTGGTGCAGTTTGTTATGCTACCTCTCCTCTTGCTCCCATCGGTGCAGTCGTAGCTGGTGTTGGTTATCTATGGTCAATTGTTCAGGACTTAAACGATACTCATCAATTTGCACCGATTCCCTTTATCCGTGGCGACTTCTTTAGTTTCCTTTCGGCAATGGGTGATAGTGCTGCCAGAGACGAATACTTTGCTAACTTCAATGAACTTGCTGATTTAATGCTGCACTTAGAGCCAATGGAAAAATATGAATTCGCCATGCTCAAACAATGTTCTCATGTTGTCTGTGAATACCTGAATGCTGTTGAGCCTGGGAAAAGATTTTATGCTTACCGTTGGCTGCTCGATTGGTTTATTCAACTTAAAGGCTATTTTCCTACCCCTGAACAGCTATCTGGTCATTTGGCGCAAGTGAGTGTTGACCCCAGAGTAAACTATCAGCAAGTTACGGCTATTCAAGAAGCAACCAAACCTCAGAATTTAGGTATTCCAGAGGTAAGGTTTGCACAACTACCAACTCCTGTCCCACAAACAACCCAAACATCAGCGCAACAGATTCACTGTAATGAAGCTTATCCTTTGTTAAATAGTGAATTCTTGGGAGCAGAAGCCTCTCATAGCTTAACTAACACCGATATCTCCACCTACACTACTAAATCCCAAGTGCAGTATGACCTAATTGGGCATATTGCTAAGAAAGTTACCAATATGCTGTGGGTTGGTGTCCCTGGTTCTGGCAAGGGTATCACCATTAGCAATGCAATCGACGCTATCAAGCGACTGCATCCTGACATACACATCTTTTATATTGACCCAAAAGGTGACGAGAAAGAAACCGGTTATTTCTTTGGTCGTGTTGATACTTTTAAACGAGCTAAAATCCTAGAAATGTCTCCGGTCGAAGCAGTCTTATGGGTCAAAGAATGCTTTAGTGAATTTCAAAATATCTCTGGCTCCAAGCTGATTATTTTAGATGAAGGGACTGCTGTTTGTTCCAAATTTAAAAATACCAAGGGTGAAATTGGCTGGCTCAAGGACAAAATCATCTCTTACTGTTCTTGCGGTGATAGTTCCGGTTGGCATTTCTGGATTGTCGTGCAAAATCCTCACACTGATGACTTGGGCATTTCTGGCGGGCTGCGATCGCCTCCGGCGGGCGGTTACGCCATCGCAGTTAACTTCAGCGGCGTTGGTTCATCCTGATAATGTCCCAGCTTACAACGCCATGATTGCCACCCAACTCATACCCAGCGATCGCAAGATTACCTCAACCCAAGTCATGGAGATTGCTGCACAATCACCAGTCGGTAGAGCGGTTTATTACGGCGGCATCAATGAATGGATACCAATGCCTCTGTTAAAGAATTTCTCTGGTTATGACCGGGATACCAAAAACTTTATTGACTCTGCACCAAGTAATAAGCAAACCTCTCAAGCTGAAACTAAGGAGTCAAGCACACCAACAACTCAAGCTCAACAGATGTTGGCACTTTTAGAGAAGACGAAAGCTAGGGTGTTGATTTTGTAGGGAAATTGCTCAAAAAACTTCATACAATTATTGTGTCGTCGATTGAGGTCGAAAATACAGTTTTTCTTTTTGAGAGCATGGACTGACCAAAAACTTGAGATGAC
>JAESGI010000277.1_pt1 | contig 24745 bp, 29 predicted proteins | sample 9269671 | NCBI WGS metagenome assembly JAESGI01 (sample SAMN14515641, study PRJNA621666) | algae metagenome | isolation source: Nostoc indistinguendum CM1-VF10 and co-occurring heterotrophs from gravelly... | place: USA: Clark Mountains, San Bernardino, California | collected 1998-06-05 | reverse complement strand
CGAAAAACACTCTGCTATTCTAAATCAGTGGATATGCTTAAACATTCAATTCGATTGTTACTTCATTATTTGAAATATAAAAAAATACCCGTGTTTGCCTGATTCATCCCGCATTTATGCAACGCCAGAATCTGCACCCCGTCGGCGGGTACAACTCCGCCCCCAACCGATAGGTGCTGGTTATCTTGAAAGTATGCCTCCTCAGCCGCCAAGATAATATCTGCAATTAACGCATACTCACCATGAATGGGAGCCGGTCCGTTAACGGTTGAGATCACAGGAACATTAATGTCAAGAAAATTGTACAGAAGTTGGCGCGCTTCTGTCATAATGGCATACCAACCAGATGGTGTAGTAATGTCATCCACGGTGGAAAAGTCAATGTGGCTAATCCATTGGTCACCAGCACCCGTTAAAATCACAACTTCATTTTGGCGATCACGGGCAATTTCACCAAACGCATCTGGGAACTCTCGATGTGCTTTCCCTGTATGGATGTGGGAACCGCCATTAGTGTGCATCGTGACTGTCAAAATACCAGAGTCGGTGCGCTCCATGCGGAGATTTTCGTATTTGTGTTTATAGGTATCAAAACTAACCATGACCATCCCTGCCTTGAAAATCTAGTTAGAGTAAATAATGACGCTGTTTGTTATCTACTCCAACTTTAAAAGGACTTACGCGGTGGAGTCTTGGACGCTTTTGCTAAGGAATGAGGATGTTATTGCTATTTTGCTGAATGACTTTCGGTGAAACGCCGAACATCCGCTTAAAATGACGGCTGAGGTGACTTTGATCGTAGAAACCAACATAAGTAGCAACATCCGCGATCGGCATTTGACCCTGTTGCAACAACTCTTTAGCACGTTCAACCCGGCAACGAATTTGATATTGATGGGGTGCTAAACCTGTTGATTGTTTAAATAAACGAGCAAAATGATATGAACTTAGATTTACCTGTGCCGCAATTTCATCCAAACTTAAGTCTTGGTTTAAATTTTCTTGAATGTAGGTGATTGCCCATTGTAATTTCGACTTGGGTAAACCACCAGAGTACTGCCTGACGGTTTTCTGAATGCTGCTGTACTTTCTGATTAAATGAACGACTAAAGCAGTAGTTAATGATTCGGCGTAGAGACGATTGCCCAGTTTTTCCGATTGTAATTCGACAAGCAGCAAATTACCTAGATGTTGAATCTGGAGGTCAGCCCCAGCAAAACAATTAACAATTTCCACACGATTAGTATCTACTTCGACTGCCTCTAGTGCAACCTTATCAATAAATTTTGGTTCCAAGCATAGGTGTAAAACATCTACTTGGCTATCCCAACACCATTGGGTTGTATAATTTGCAGGTGTCAGGATCATCTCTCCTGTTAAAACTTGCCCTTGATAAACTTGGCCATCAAGCTGTTGCACAAGGTGGTAGGGTGAACCACAGTTTAAGGTAATCAGGTGTTGAGACAGCGGTGGCGAAACTAATTCATTGGCGGGATGATGATAATATCCAGTCACAATACCATTCCAACCCTTCGATTTACTCGAAAAAACTGCCCGATCTGGTAACTCGTCTAGAAGGCTGACCGTTTCGAGTAATTTATCTTTAGATCGGTTTTGACGCATCCGGTTAAGTTTTTAGATGATAACAGAAGTATACAGCGAGCTTTAAAGCCCCGTCAGGCATAAAATCAGGTATCTTTCGTTGCTTAAAAGCAGGAATAAAGTTTGAATTTCCAGAACAAGGTACTGAGGGTGCGGCGGGTAATACCGCCCATCGACTCTACCAATTGCTTGGTGAGGGCTATTTTATCCCACATTCCGCACCGACGATTAAGTAAGCGCTAACTCAAGAAATACTCCGGCTGTGAATCAAACTAGATAATTAAGTTTAGATCGCCAAACTCATGCCATAAATATTTCATCTCCACAGCATTCTCATAAGCATCATGAATTACTGATGCAGGTAAAAAAGCAGTTAACAGATCGAGGTGACTGGCTTGCGGTTCATGCAGCCCAGTTAGCAATCCATCGGCTGCTTTTAATTTATGAGTTGCTGTAATATGCAAGCGGGTGTAGCCGTGTCCTGGCGTGACAATTCCCCGCTCATCCACGACTGATTCTAATGCCCGTACGACTGTAGTTCCCACCGCAATAATTCGTCCGCCTGCTCAACGAGTTTGATTGATTTTAGTAGCCGCCACCTCTGATATGAGATATTCCTCCTCAGATGCAGGATGCTGGGCATCAAGGTCGTCATCCAGATAAGATGACAATCCGGTATGTAGGACAATCTGAGTCATGTCGATGCCTACTCGCTTGAGGTTAAAGAGCAGCTGCCAAGTAAAAGCACGTCCTGCCGAAGGCATTTCTGCTGAACCGGGTTCACGAGCGTATACAGTTTGATAAGCATCTAATGCCCAAGGTGCAGAAACGTACTCATAGCGAATCGGTTGTCCAATACGGTAAAGCGATTGAATCAGTTCAGACCCAGATTGAGAAAAGCGCAATTTCCATAGACGCGGGATATGAGGATCGCGTTCGCTCACCGTTGCAGACAATTGGTTATTTAGCTGGATCTGCATCCCTGAGCGCAATCCACAAGTAAAGGGTTCACCATTTTGACAGATGAGCAACGCCAACCAAGAGCCATCCGACAAATGATGCGCTAACCGAATTTGTAAACATTCACCCGTTGAAGTCTCACAGCTTGCCAATAACGCAGGCAAAGTACGACTGGAATTGAAGACCAATAAATCGCCCGGACGTAAGAATGTACCTAGTTGATTAAATTGGGTATGATTGACGGCTTTAGTTAAATGATCAATTACCATCAAACGTACCGCATCACGAGGAATGCCTCGCTGCTCTGGTGGTTCTTTGGCAGACAGTTCATCGGGCAAAACAAACGAAAATGGGGCGCTCATAGAGTTCTAAATCCTCTTCTAATTTAGGCAGCTTCAACCTCGTCATCTGGCTGTGCTTGAAACCTTTGTCCATGCACTGCTTGCGACTCATCGGAAGCTAAGTACAGAAAAATTTCAGTGATCTCTTGCGGATTTGCCCATTGCTTCGGGTCTTCATCTGGTTCTGCGGCTCGGTGCATGGCGGTGTTCATGTTACCAGGATCAACCCAGTTGAGGCGTACCGGACTATCTTCAAGCTCGGCTGCCCAAGTTTGCGAAAGCCCTTCTAAGCCAAACTTTGAAATCCCATACGCTCCCCATCCGGCATAGCCCACTACACCTGCGTCACTGGTGACGTTAATAATGGAGCCGCCTTCTTCAATCATGGCAGGCAAAACTTTTTGGATCAGTAAAAAGGGCGCAATCAAGTTAGTATTAAGGACTTGATGAAACGTGTCAATTGGGTAATCGAGCAAAAAAGGCATAGGCGATAGACCAATAGTCGAGGCATTATTGACGAGGATATCAAGCCGTCCTTTAAATTCGCTCAATGTTGTAGCTACGATTCGCTCAATGTCATGAGATTGAGCCACATCTGCTTCGATTACCAACACTTTTGTTGTAGGGGCTATCGTTTGAATATAATCCCGTGTTGCTATAAGCGCTTGGGCATGACGGGCGACGATTGCAATCCCAGAGGCTCCAGCACGGGCAAAATCAATTGTTAACTGTCGTCCTAGTCCACAAGAAGCGCCAGTAATTAAAGCGTATTTGCCGTTTAATCTATTCATAAATTAAGTTCTAGAGGTTAAGCACTCAATAAAGTTCGACTCTGAAGTGTTTCCTCAACACCACTTGTCTTAATCATAGTCGAAATGACTATGAGTTGTGGCAGCTTAATTTACAAAGTATGGCACGACTCTCTTATCACCGCTGTGTGCAGGGTGTCCACATCATATCAACAAGAAAATTTTATTCTCAATAATCTGAAAACTAGTAGCATTAATAACTGCTTATGGCTAAATTAAAAAACGCCGAAGCGTTAGCGGAGCTTATCGTAGATATCGCCTGTTACTGAATCGGTGTTCTAGGGGTTGGAGTGGCTCATGAAGCAGAGTGAAGGCAACGTCGGCGCAACATAAAACCAGATCCAATTAAGCCAATAGCAACTAGCGTCCCTATTCCGGTTTCCGGTTCTGGAACAACCTTAATACTGCCAGTAACTAAAGCCTGTCCTCTTATGGGATCGTTTGGATTTGGACTGATTGTGTCGTTCTCAAAAAAGTCTAGTATGCCAGTAGCACCTCTAAATATACCCTCACCGCCAGTGATAATCAAAGAACCAGAGCCAGACCCTCTGAGGTTTACAAAGTCAATTAAAGCGGTGGCAGTAGCGGTTCCAGATACCTTGTTACCACCGCTACCACTGAATTCAATAAAGCCTTCTGGGAAGCCCTCTAAGCCGATTGCTGTTGGATCGGTGTTAAAGGTGAACAAGCCAGTAGAGAAGTCAGTTAGGGCGTAAACTAAACCGTTATATTCGGTGAGTCCGTATGGTGCATCAGTACTTACAGCCCTTTCAATTGCCCGTGAAAACTTCTCGTTAATCGGCTCAACAGCGATTGTTACGTCGTAGTTACCACTAAATGGGAACAGAGTCTGTGCGATCGCCTTCTCGTTCCCCGATCCAAAACTCAGTAAAGTCAAAGCTGCTGGAACAACCCATGCAGCGTAAGAGCGAAGTACCGTTAGCATTGTTTGATATTACCTATGTTCAAGGGAATGCTTATGTAAAAAATATTACTTTCTTGATTGCCGAAAATAGTATACAGCACATTAGATTGCAGCGACAATGAAAAAATTGTCGCTCCGCTTGATGTATCTTTAGAAACTATATTAAATGGACTGCGCCATTTCAAAATAAAGTTCAATTCCAACTCCTGCCGTGCGCGTCGGTCTGTGGGTGCATCCCACCAAGAAGCGATGATAACTTCTCGTTGGAGTCCATAATGATGATGCAGTCAATAGATTGGTTGGTATCGGAATAGTTAGTGCTAGTTTATTATTGCGTCAACGCCGGAAAATAATTTCTAAGTAATAAGCTGTACCTGTTCAGTATTGCTGTTATCTCTCTATAGGCTAATAGCCTAATTTCTCAATCAAAGCTACACTACCATCGGAAAATGTCAAAATTTTGGGATAGCAGCAGATGATTGATCTCTACACCTTCACCACGCCCAATGGACGCAAAGCTTCCCTCATGCTGGAAGAAGTCGAATTGCCCTACAATGTCCACAAAATTGACATTACTACTCAACAGCAATTTACACCTGAATATATCGCTATCAATCCCAATAGTAAAATTCCTGCCATTGTTGACCAAGAAACTGGTATTAAAGTTTTTGAATCGGGTGCAATTCTAATTTACCTAGCCGAAAAAACAGGTAAACTCTTACCCACTGAACAAAAAAGCCGTTTTCAAGTACTACAGTGGCTGATGTTCCAAATGGGAGGAGTCGGGCCAATGTTTGGACAACTTAACCACTTTAAACGCTTTGCACCCGAAAAACTTCCCTATGCCATCGAACGTTATGAAAAGGAAACTTTACGCATTTATGGTGTCTTAGATAAACAACTGCAAGACAATGAATTTATCTGTGGGAACCATTCTATTGCGGATGTTGCAACTTATCCGTGGGTAGCGATTTATGAATTTCTTGATTTAACACTCGACAATTACCCAAATCTTAAACGCTGGGTGGAGACAGTGCAGCAACGTCCATCTGTGCAACGCGGAATGCAAGTCCCTTAAATACAAGACCAGGGATAAGTCAACTTGGGTAATGATAAATTATTAAATAATTTAACATTGGAGTGATGGGATGAGGTGTTGGTGGGAAACTGGCGCGGAGATTAGATTAGATTAGGTAAGTGCGATCGCTTGGAGTGAACGTCTGTTGTTTCCTAGAGTCTTATAAAGAACTGAATCAATATACTGATTTTCACTACGAGGAGCGATTGCTTCCCCGTTGCTTTCCTTGACTGGCTTGTATTTTATGAGGGTGATTTTGACTCAGTAATAGCCTTAACAGTATTTAACCGTATTTCTTATGAAATGATTGTATATTTTTTATTTTATGGCTGTACCATAAAAACACACTTTTCACTGAATAGAAATTTAACTTTAGTTAAGTGAACGTTAAAATTGCCAGTGTATTTACTTAATTAAATAACGATTATACTACCAAGTAAAAATTATGGGAGAAAACACTTCACGTCGCTCAGTTTTACAAGGTTTGATTACGAGTACAATTGTTATCGGCTTTGATTTAACTACTCGTTCCTGGGTAACATCTGCCAGTGCTACATCTGTTTTTGAAAGTTTACCTTCCTTAGATGGAGTACTTTACACTGATAATGCAACACTTACCGATGCGAGTATTGACTTTGGTAATATCGTACATCGTCAACCGATAGCAGTACTAAAACCAGGCTCAATTGAAGATATTGTTCAAGTTATTCAATACGCTCGGACGAGAAAACTCAAGGTTGCCCCACGCGGTCAGGGTCACTCTACCTACGGTCAGTCACAAGTAGAAGCAGGCATTGTCATTGATTTAAGTACGCTCAACAAGATTCATTTTATCGGTACAGACCGAGCGATTGTTGATGCTGGAGTGGTATGGAGTCAGTTATTGCAACAAACGCTTGCTACAGGATTAACACCGCCCGTTCTCACTGATTATATTGAACTTTCTGTAGGCGGCACTTTATCCGTGGGGGGTATTGGTGGTGCAACTCATCGTTATGGTGTGCAAGTTGACAATGTTTTAGAACTGAAGGTAGTTACTGGTACTGGTCATCTCGAAACTTGTTCACCCTCGTACAATCGCAATTTATGGCTTGCAGTACTAGCAGGGCTAGGCCAATTTGGAATTATCGTACAGGCAACTGTTAAGCTAATTCCTGCCACTACCAATACCCGTGTGTTTCAGTTGTATTATGACGATTTAGCTACCTTTACTCGTGACCAACGCAAAGTCATCAATGATGAGCGCTTTAACTATGTAGAAGGTCAGTTAGTTTCTAATAATGTTGGTGGATGGCGTTATCTGCTAGAAGCCGCTAGCTTTTACAGTCCTCCCTCTGTACCTAATAACAGCTTGTTACTTGCGGGTTTAAATTATACTCATGGTACAGAAAAAATAGAGGATTTGACTTATTTTGATTTTCTCAATCGTTTAGCTCCGACAATTGACTTCCTTAAATCTATTGGTGTTTGGTCAAATCCTCATCCTTGGTTAAACCTGTTTGTGCCAGGTAGTGCAGTTAACAGTTTTGTTGGTGAGGTTGCTGCCAATTTAACGCTAGCTGACACTGTCCTTGGCCCAATTCTGCTGTATCCAGTTAAAACTAAACGCTTCGGGCTACCTAATTTCCGGGTTCCGAACCAGAAGGTTGTGTTTCTGTTTGCCATATTGCGAACAGCAGTGCCACCGGATGATTCTGTAATTACAAAAATGCTCAATGATAATCGTAGACTTTTTGAGCAAAATCGTGATTTGGGTGGTTATCAATATCCTGTAAACGCCCTATCCTTCTCCCCTCATGATTGGCAGCAGCATTTCCGTCCAGTTTGGGGAAATCTGGTAAGTGCAAAGCGACGTTACGATCCAGATAATTTACTAACACCAAGTCAGGGCATTTTCGCAAACTGTTAGGAATATAAGAATAATTTCACTACTGGAATTGACCAGATACAGACCAGATGCTACTTCTAATGTTGATTAACCAATAACTCAAAGTCTATATCGGCGTAATAGAAAACCTACTCCAATTGAGCCTATACTAAAGATCGCCGCGTTATTCCTCGGTTCTGGAACTGTTTGAAACGTTTGAAACGAACCTGAGATTAGAGGTAGACCTCTTACAGGAGCAGTTGGATCTGGGTTGAGTGTAAGATTCTCGGACAAGATCAGTGTACCAATTGCACCCTCGAATGTACCTGAGCCACCAGTAATACTTATAGTATTAGAAACCGTGCCCACAAAATTTTGAAAGTCAAGGGTAGCAGTACCCCTGGTGGTTCCAAATAGTTTATCTTCTCCTTGACCAAAAATTCTAATGTTACCAAGCGGTAAGTCCCCTAATCCAAACGTTGCCGGATCTGGCTCAATTGCAATCACACCTGTATTATTGTTGAGATTGCCATAGCTGATATTTATAAGTTTAGTTAGACCGTATGGCGCATTAGCACTTTCACCTATATTAGTTATTTTTAAAATGTTTCCTGCTATCGGTTCAAGAGTAGTTTCTGAATTGTAGATAGCTGAAAATGGATATTGTATCTGCGCCATTACTTTTTTCGTATCTAGTCCAAAGCTCAAAAGCGCCGCAGCTATCGGAGTGAACCATACAGCTCGTAATCTAAGCATAATTAATTTGATTTTGATATTAGGTAGTGTTTATCTTTCACTAAAGACAAACTACCGTAAATTTCTCAAAAAATAAACCATCTAAGTAACTGTTACTTAAATGATGTTATCAAAGCTAGAAGAAGTATAGTTTTATACTCGCATACTGAAGTAGATGCAACATTAAATAAAGATTTAGTCATTTACATGCACCGTTAAAGTAGCGTAGGCGCAGCCCGTCGTAGACATCGCTCTTATGGAGGTTAGTCCATCGCCTAAGAGCAATCAATTCTCATGAGTGATTGCCGAAAGCCTACTGATGTTGTGGCTATTGGAGTGGGTGGGGTGTTGGTTTAAAATCTGGTGCGAAGTCGGAGAAATTATAGGATTGCATTAATGGCTTTCATAACTAATTATTAGATATTGCCTAACTGTCAAAAATTTACAATGCTTTCTTAGTTGCACATCCAAAGTAGAGATGAGCTATCAAATCTGAAAAATTTTCAGGTGTGAACTGCTTTAGCTCTACATGGTCAAAATGCTGTTCTATCAATTTTTGAATATCTCGATTCAGGTGACATCCATCGGCTACGACTTTTTGAATAGGTGTCAAGCGATGCTGCCAAACCTGTACGCTAGGCTTATCACTCAACCCATGTTCCATGAAAAAGAACCTACCACCCGGTTTTAGTACTCGATAAACTTCTTGGAGTGCTTGCTGTACATTTGCAATACTGCACAAAGTCCAAGTGCTGACTACACTATCAAATGTATTGTCTGGCATCGGGAGATTTTCACTTGATAGCAGGAGTTGTTCAACTATGATACCAGAGTCACTAATCCGCTTGTTTGCCAAAGCATTCATCCCAGGATTCACGTCAACTGTAGTGATTTTGTGAATACTATAAGGATAGTAAGCCAAATTTAATCCAGTTCCAAAACCAATTTCCAGAACTTCTCCTGTTACATCAGCTAACAATTCCTGACGATATTTAGCTAAGTTTGGAAGTGACAAACTCCAGTCGAGAAGACGTGGAAAGATAACTCGCGAGTACAACCCCATAATTCTTAACCCTTGACAATTTAATTTTATGCTTAGTAGGGGCGTTGAGCGAGGAAATCTGTAAAACAGTGGATTATTGTTGCTATTGCTTAGTTATCTTTTATCTCTCAATCCTGCCACAGATACCAACAGGCAATAGAACAGTAGGGTTTCCACATTTGTCCTAAATCTTCTAGAGTCTTTTTATTTGGTATGTAGAACCTTATAAACCTGTTAGCGGCTCTTTGTCCAGAGGTAGTGGTCGGTGTAGAAAGTAGCCTAATACTTGCTGTTTAAAGGTTCTATTCGTTGTAAAGTACTTTTTTAACAATTAGAAAGTGTTTTTATGCCTGATGATAATAAGGATTTAATTAGAGCTATTGAAGATTTAAATTCAACTGTGAGATCGGGATTTGTTCTCATATCTAATATTGTATTTTTAACAGCTTCATGTATTGCTGTTGCAACTTCAAATCTCTATCCTTTTAATTTCTTTTCTCTCGGACTTATTTTTTTAATTATTAAGTTGATTAGCTGGTTTGCTGCTAAACGATAATAGGTCTTAAACAATAAAGTCTCCAGTTAAAAACTAGAAGGCTTTTAATTATAGCCCCCATTCATACCACACAAGGCTACGATTGTCATGCAGTTGTATCGTTTTTTGTCTTTCGGGTGGCTTTACAAAATTACTCATGCTATTCATTAGAACTCTTGCAAAAAACAATCTTAACCGAACTCAACTATCTATACCTCACGACAGCAACGGTATCGGAACTGAAGGCTAGAAAAATATCTATGTCCATTGGCGAAAGATTCTTGTTGCAACAACACTTTTAACTTAGCCGATTTTAAGATAAGCTTTGTTGATTGAGAAGTCACATAGATTGCAAAAATACATCGTCATGAGTCAGGGTGTATATCCAGATAATTGGAAAGAAATTGCAACAGCGCTAAAAGCTGACTGTGATTGGCGTTGTACTAAATGTGGTAAGGTCTGCTTACGTCCTGGGGAAAAACCTCTTGATTGGACAAAATCTCAGCGCAAAGCTCATACACTTCAGGTACATCACTGGAATTGTGACCCTAGTGACAATCGGCTGGAGAACTTGGCTTGCCTGTGTAGTGGCTGTCACCTTTACTACCATCGATTTGGACGCGGGAATATTTCTCCGGGACAATTGTCACTGTTTGCCCAAAAGAAAGTCAGCTAAAATTTAGCGATTTCAGATGTGAGCGCTCACACTTTTATTTTTGGGAATCATAATAGCAGGGATTGCCATTTCAAAATTAAGCTCAATTCTAACTGTTGCCGTAATAGTTGAGATGAGTGAAGTAGTTTATTTTGTTCTTTGGTGTCAGAAACTTATCCGGTATGAACAAATTGCTCTCAGAACAGATGGTCAAAAGCATTTATCAGGAACTACTACCTAGATTACAAATTGAAAGTGTTAATCCCCGTAATCCCATTCAGGTCAGCTATCTTCCACAACCCTGGCGGCTGCTTGGCAAAGGAAATTACGCCGCAGTCGTTTATCATCCCGATTATCCAGAGCGTGTAGTTAAAATTTATGCCCCAGGACGACCAGGCTTTGAAGAGGAAGTAGAAGTCTACCGTCGTCTAGGTTCTCATCCGGCATTTTCTGAGTGTTTGTACGCCAAAGATTGCTTTCTAATTTTGAAACGGCTTTATGGAACAACCCTGTACGATTGTATGCACTTAGGTTTACCGATTCCCAAGCAGGTAATAATAGACATCGATGAAGCTCTTGACTATGCTCGGCGTTGCTCCCTCCACCCTCATGATGTCCACGGTCGTAATGTCATGATGTATCAGGGTAGAGGGTTAGTTGTAGACATTTCAGACTTTTTACATCTTGAAGCCTGTTCAAAATGGAATGACTTAAAAAAGGCTTATTACTGGTTATACCGTCCCGTGTTGCGCCCACTTCGACTCCGTGTGCCATACTCTGGCTTAGATATGCTCCGCAAAAGTTATCGTCTAGCAACCTCTTTCAAAACTTCCTGTTGTCAACTAGTCCTAAGATTAACTCGTTTTAAATGTTTAAAACGTTAAGTCTAATGTTAACATTTTCACGCCCTGTGAGGCTGGATGTTGTTTGCGGTTCGTACCAAAAACACAGTAGCCTACACCAGCCAGTTTTTAAGCAATTAACTGCCCAAACCCAGATGATGCACCAGTAACTAAAACGACTTTTTGTTAGCCATCTGCTTTCTTTTTTAGAATATAAATACGATTTTATATAGTTTTTTATAGATAAAGAAAGAAAAAAATTATCCCTTTAGTAACTTTTAAAACATCCTCTTAGAGCCAATTAAAATGTCCTATTATTCAGAAAATGTAAAATATATTGAGATGTAATTTGCGGCTGTTCAATTTGGGGGGCATGACCGCAATTTTTGAGTTTTATTAATTGAGAATTGGCAATAGATTGCTGAAATTTTTCTGCATCTTCCAGTGGCAGCATATCATCAGCTTCTCCCCATAAAATAAGTGTTGGTTTGTCAATTTGGGCAATTCTATCTGCCAAGTTGCTATAACCTCCAGTTTTGACATAATCAATCATAGCATCATACCAAAGTGGCATTTGTTGATGTAGCATGGCGCACTGAATTGCCAAAAGTATTTTGGGATCAAAATTAGGTAAAGCACTACATAAGTTTAATGCCAGTATGTGGCGCTGACGCAGGTATTCAACAGCCAAAAAGTCAAAAGGAGGAAACAAGTATTTGGTAAAGACGGGAGAATTAGTGTAACCTAAACTATTAATCAATACTAGTGATTTTACAATTTGAGGATAAGTGAGAGTAAAATCAATTGCAGTTGCACCCCCCATTGATGCACCGACTAGTATTATCGGTCTGTTGATTAAAGTTTTCCAAAAATCGTAAAGATGAATTTTAATTGTAGTTGGACTGTAATTTATTTCTCTTTGTCTTTGTGTAAAGCCAAAACCTAACAAATCTACTGCCCATGTTTCATTTTGAGTAGCAAGTAATGGTAACAGAAGGCGGAACTCAAGGATGGAACTGTCGAAACCGTGAAGTAGCAGAATTGGTGTGGCTCCACAACCCTTGTGAATATAGGTTGTGAGGATTGGTTGGTCGCTCAGGGAGGTAGCAAGATTAATTGTCTTGATACTTTGGACGAAAGCGATCACTTCTGGGTCTTTGGGTTGATTAACTTGTAATGGCAGAAAATTAGTCAACATTACTTTTCACTCCAAACTAATCTTCCACAACCCATCTAGCGCATTGGATTGTTGCAATTGACTATCACTCCTGCCAAGCCAATTATTGTCATACATCAAGCCAAGACTGAACGTGTTACTTACAGGATATTGCCCTATTTTTCCAAAACCTTCAATATTGTTTGAGTCAGTAATTACCTGTTGGTTCAACTGTATACTTGTTTGGTTGCCGTCATCAAAGTAAATTGTGGCCCGCTTGTTGTGAAAGCTGACCTGAACTTTGTAGACCCCACCAGTTGCATAATAGTAAGCTTTGGCAGGCAACTTTTGACCATCAATATTTTGCCCTTTGAACTCAACTGCCATTGCAGGCGTGCCTAGCAGCAACAAGGCTGGTAGGACTAACCTTAAAACTTTCATTGGTACTAACAATCACTTTCAATAAAACTATTTTCTACTTTAAAACATAAAAATAATTTGTGAGTTAACTAGCGATTGCTTGGCTTGGATTGGGAATCCTAAAGAAAGTAGGAGTGACTTTTACAGGACTTACGCAACTGGCACAAATAGCGGGCGGGGCGTAGCCCTGCCACATGACAATTTAAATCAAACCAAGCACATAGGAATACTTGGGCGTTTTAGTTGCTGAATTAAATAATTAGAAAGCAAATTATGCTTGATTTGATAAACAGTTTGACCAGTTTGATAGGCTAAATTCTTTAATCTAACTCAAACTAACATTGCACAAGCAATATGATTTCTTTGGAGCCTAGCTTTACGGCACTTGCCTTGATTCAATGCCAGTTAATTGTTTAATTTCTCTGTGAAACTCCTCGATTTTCCAACGAATTTTACACACAAGACAGTACAACATCCGTGGAACTTTGCGATAAATCGTTAGTGGCGATATAATCCGTTCTGTTGGTAGAAACAGTAACCCGGAATAGTTTCACTTTTTTCTGTGCGGGAAATCCTTTAATTTTTATGATTTTACCACATTCTAACTCTTCAGGACTCCATTCTAATAATTCAATACGTTTATATTTTTCTTTGGCAAATGTATCATCAACTAACCGATTATTTTTTAAAGGGTAATAATAAATTTTTTCTAAACTATCAATATAAAGCATTAAACTATGTACGGCATACCATGTATCCATCAAAACAGTATCAAATGGTAAAAGCTTATGATATACAAGGTTTTGCAGCATATCTCTCACATGGTCTATCTTGGTTTTACCATCGACATCAGGATTAAAAATGCGGTAATCTATTACCCAAAATCTTTGAATAGTAGGGTTGACATACACGCAACTAACTACACCAATACCCTTGAGGACACCATGCTCATTACCACTATATTGTCTCCTAACTATTTCTATTTCTTCAGAATATCTTTTATCTAAAACGCTATCATCAAATATTATGTAACCATTGGTATCAGGCTCAACTACCTCTTTCACGTTATCCCATAGTAACCGAGGTGTTAACTTTTCTCTTTTCAAATAATAGTTAATTGCATCATGGCTAATAGTCTTTAAATGCTCTGCCAAATTGGTCATCGTATAATTAATTTGACTACTTAATAAGTATTGGCAGTAATTAAGTTTAGTAAATCTCATTACCGGAAGCAACATTTATCTCATACAACCTCTACCTATTTTCTCATGAATATTTCATACTTTGCTTCCAATACACCGACTTTTATTACGAATACAAGGCTTTCGGAATCAGATTTAAACAATACTTATGTACTATCAATTAGCGATCGCTCTGTGCCAGTTGCGTAAGTCCTGTTTTAGTACAAATGGTTTTTCAACTTCGCTTGATTGGTGTTGGGGCTTTGCTTTTAGCTCAAATGTCATTACCCGTATTTGCTAACAATCTTACCGCTACAGTCGTAAGCGTCGGTGACGGTGATACGATACGGGTGAGAACTGGTAACAAAACTGTGACTGTCCGCCTCGCTTGCATTGATGCAGCAGAGATGAAACAGAATCCTTGGGGTCAACAATCATCAACAAGACTCAAACAATTGCTCCCAGTAGGACAAGCAATCACCATACGCGCTGTAGAAACTGACAAATACAAGCGCTTAGTTGCAGAGGTGTTTGTCAAGAATCGCAGCATCAATGTGAATATGGTGCAAGAGGGACAAGCTGTAGTGTATCGTCAGTATCTCAAAGGTTGCCCACAATCTAAAGATAGTCTGTTGCAAGGTGAAAACACCGCCAAACAAAAGCGTTTAGCATTTTGGAGTCAGGCTAATCCTGTGATGCCTTGGGACTTCCGCCACAGAGCTACCCAAAAGACAACTTCACAGGCGATTCAACCGCAGCAGCAGAATAACTGTGATCCTGCTTACCCAGATTTTTGCATTCCAAAGAATTCACCAGACTTAGATTGCCGAAATGTTAGCCAACGAAGGTTTAAAGTGCTGCCACCAGATCCTCATGGGTTTGACCGAGATGGAGATGGGATTGGGTGCGAACGGTAAAAACGAAAACAATAGTGCAATTCTCAAAATTTAGTAAAAACTAATTGAGGATAGAAGGGTTATAGGGCGATCGCATTACTTGAGACTATGCACTCATGGATTCGGAAGCCAGTAAACCAGACATAGCCAATATTCGTTGTGACCAAGTAGACGCAATATCTGCAATATTTGCAGTTTCGTTTGAGTTATTCCAAATATTGAGCCAGTTTTGTTTCCAGCCTTGCAATAGGCAAAGAAGTTGATCTAATTCAATATTAATTTGGCTTTCTCGCTGGATCAAGGACAAATACAGCAAACTTTCGTCTAACGATACCGGAACTACTTCTTGGCTTGCACTTTTTTGTGACCAAGAGTTAAGACGTGCCAAACTAGCGGACAACTCTCCCAACTGTTGCGCGTGGGGTAGGTTTAGAAAACTAGCTTCAATTGCACTCCAGTTGGGCATTATAATCCTCCTAGCAATTGCTGGGTAATTTGGGTGACTCGTTCTCGAATTTCGGGGGATCTAATTACCATACTACGGTTATTTTGGCTGGGGCGGATGTTGATGATTGACTCAAAGACAATTTCCTGAGTGGAAGGAGCCCAATCAGCACCCCAAATATCTCGTTGTCTGCTGCCGTCTTTGAGTAACTCTTGTTCACACTCGTAATGGCGAATGCCTCCACCTGCAATAACTTTGCGTTCGATGTCTACTGCTATTTTAATAAATACCTCCCAAGTTTTCAGCATTTCTTCTATTTCTTCACTCGTAGCAGGCTCACGGATAATAAAAATCAATTGAAATTAGTCCTATTTAGCAATTAACAACGTCAACTTATACACTACTGGTTCATGCCAAACAAATGAAAGTAGGCAATTGGTAATTTTTAGTTGTGCGTTGAGAACTCAGCTTGGGACACCGAGAATCTTTAAGACAAACAGATAACTAAGCCAGTTGGCTCTATCAAACGTTCTAGATTTCCTCAAATATGATTCTGATAACCCACCAAGCCTGAATCCTACGTAAAAACTTCATTCCCTCAGATTTAGGGCTATCGCATTTTTATCCCTGTTTTGTCACTTTGGGAGAATGCAATAGCCCAAAGGGTTACGGGGCTTTAGTTTCCAGCTTTTGGCTATAAATTTTAGTTTCTATTAGAAAATAAAGCCTCAAATCTTGATGAAATCAGAGCCTCAGAGCTTGCCTAAGATTATTGTTTTCCGAGAGTGACAAAACAGGGTTATGAGAACTGTGATCGCCTTATTTAGTGTTAAGCGGCTTGTAAGCCACACCATCTCTAGCGTAAAAACATAGTCATGATTTTCCGAGTGGCTAGGCTGAAATCATCGCATTGCAAAGCTAAAGCGATCGCTTTTGGCTGTGAGTGATTTACTCTTTACTAGCATCACTTTATCAATTATATTATGGATACGTCAAGTGACACTAGTAAAGAATATATTATGTTAGAACTAGATTTAATTACCACTGTGGCGTGGAAACAAGCTTTTGGGGAGAAGCTGAAGCAGATGCGTGGAAGAGTTTCTAGGCGATCGTTGGCCGATGAAATCCAATCAAGATTTGATTACAAGGTTTCTCAGCAATATATTCAGCTTTTAGAAAATCCAGCTATGCCAAAAGCTCCTCAAAACGTCTCTTTTCAACTGCTTAGATATATTTGTCAAGTGCTTGAACGTGATGTACAAGAGATTTTTGGTGTTCCTAAAATTATCTCACATTAATTTATAAGTGGCAATTGACATTTGTAAGTGTAGCTAGTAAATTATAAATATAGCGGAGGAACAAAGCGCCAGCCTCCTAGTTAAATATAGAGGCACTCACTATTGAACCTTGAAAAAAGTGAACAGAAAACAAAGCCCCCAGGTAGCCAAAGCAGCGAATAGTCAAGGCTGGTGAAGTAAGGTAAGGGCTGAGTGGGTTCCAAATAAAAAGTTGCTACAGCAGTACGAAAGTCGCTTTGAAGCTGGTTGCCGACTAACGCCCGATCAGGAGATATGCTGCTGTAGCAAGCTCTGGTCACTGACTAAGAGCAATAAATATGAGGCTACGCCAAAGTAATTTGAGAGCGTTGCGGTAAACCACAACGTTGTTCACGCAAAACAAAAGGCGATCGCAGACTTTGCACGGTGAGCGATCGCCTTTTTACCCCAAACAAGAGGTATTTCTAATGATGGCGTAAAAGAGGCTGTAGAAGCACTGTTCAGGGTAACTGCTCCGATTGAACTGCCGCAAGTTCGTCGGGAGTTGGAAGTGGCGTAAGAAAGCGTTGGCGTAGCTTTGACAGAAAAGAGCTACGCCCTTTGTATATGTGAAAATGTTTTTGAGTTAAATGTATAAAATATTTTGTAGCCAATGACGATGTTGTGATTGCTGATTGCCCAACTCATGAGTTGGCTTCTATTTGCCCGAAGTCAGGCTGTATTTGGTGAATAAAGTACTGATGCTGGTGAGTATTAAAACACTATCTCAAAATGCAAAAGACAGAATTGAGAGAAATTAGTTCAAAATTATTTTGTATCTAGGACAACTGATTGAAAAATGGCAACAGATCAAACTCTTGACGAATCTCCAACAGTGAACGGTCAAGTAAAGGTTCAAAATCCAGAAATGGAACAAAACGCTCACGTTGGCGGCTGTTGCGCCACATTGAAATCAATTCTGGCAGTAGCTGTGGTAAGACAAAAAAGATTGAAGTATACAACCATATCACTCCACGCTCTTTTACCAGATCATCGTACATAAGTTTGATTGCAGGACTGATGATTGGATCTTTAAGGGTGCGTAAGTGGTCTCGAAATCTGTAATTGCTTGTCCACCACGTCAGGGGCAGAATTTTCAGTTCATCATACATATCGGTATCGCAACCATAAACAACGTGCGATACATCATGTGCGAGCAAAATTTTGGCAAATTCTGGCGATAGTTTGCGTGGGTCAGTAACATTTGGATTTACAACGTAGTACTCCTCTAAACCTTGTCGAACTGTCTGAGTACTATTTCTGTTTGTATAAAGAGGGCGAGAATGCTGGCTCATAACTGATTTATTACGGTACTAACTAGTATCGTAATTTATAATAACATTTATGAACAATGCCAGAAAAAATTCACTAGGAAGACCTCGTAGTACTCAATCTCATCAAGCTATTTTGCAAGCAACCCTAGAACTGCTAGCAGAAGTTGGATTTGAGCGGATAACCGTAGATGCAATCGCATCCCGTGCTAAAGCTGGCAAAAGTACTATTTATCGGCGCTATAACTCTAAAGGAGAACTAGTTGCAGACGCGATTGAAAGCCTAAGAGAAGAAATTGTTATTCCTGACACTGGTACACTTTGGAGTGATATAGATGCGCTGATCGCCAGTGCTGCACAAAACACGCTTAACCCTTTAGGTCGGCGAACGGTTGCCATGATTATCAGCAGTGCATCCAGTGACCCTGAATTTGCTCATATCTACTGGACAAAATACTTACAACCTCGACGGCAAGCCTTTGCGATTATTATTGAACGAGCAAAAGTCAGACAGGAAATTGAAGCGGATATAGATCCGGCTCTAGTCTTCGATACGATGAGTGGGATTATGCTTTACGCACAAATATTTCAACCTACCCCTGAATTATGGGAAGCATTTGTTCGTAGCGCTTTGCACTTGATTATTAAAAAACCACTGAGTTAACTGTGACTAAGCTAAAAGCAAATGTATTTATATCGTGTACATTTTAGTTTTGAAATAGTATCTAAGGTTCATAAGTAAGAACGTGGGTATAAAAAGTCACACGTTTTAGTGGACATCTTATAAACAGCAATTATAAGCTCAAAAAGACAAATACAGGCAATCAGTCTAACTGCTGTCATTCGTTAGAAATAAGGGCTGCGCCAAAACAAAAGTGAAATGTATTGGTATTGAACAATGAACCCTCAAGAAAATGCCGAACTACTTGCTGCTTTGATGCGCCAAGAGGAACTACTCAAGCAGTTAGTCGCAGCAATCAATAAACCAAAACTGGGATTGCACTCTGAAGCTGGCAATTGCAAAATCTACTGCAATCGTCACAATGGTTCACTGTGGTATACCTTAAACAACAGTGAAGCGAGTGCGATTACCCAAACTGCCTTAACTGGATATCTAAAAGAACTCAAATTTGAGAAGTGTGAGCGCAGAGGTAAAGAAGTTTATAAGTTGCTGATTACAATTCAAGCAGACAGACCCTATATATTAGAAAGTGGTCATGATACTCACTTTGCTAAATCTGTATTAGCTGCGATCGCAACTCTTACTCCACAACAATTGTATTCTCCCATCACGCTACAGCCTACTCCGGGAACAACCGATGAAAGCGTGTTGTTCTGTCGGATATGGGTTGGGTCGGAATTAGTTATGGCATCCTACAACGAGGAGACGAACTGGCGCGAGGTCAGTAAACAAGCAATTGCTGTAACAAAAGCTGCTCTTGAGATGGTGTTTTAACTCGTTGTAAACAGAGTTTGGGCAAATGTAATTAGAAGTTGCTCAAACTTTGTCTACAGCTAATAGATGCTGTCTACCTATTCACCAATAACAAGAAATGACAACAACACTTCTGCACCCCAGCATCGAAAACTTACAGCAGTTTTCTGACTCGTTCGATATCGAGAAACTATTGCAATCTGAGGGAGTTCTACCGTGGCTTTTAGCAAATGGCTGGAAGTATGACGATGAATCGAGTTTGATTGCAAATATTGTTGATGAGTCTACAAGCCTGGATCAAGTTTGGGAATCAGACGAGTTTAATTTTAATGCTCTGCCTGATGAAGATCAGGAAAAACTTCACCAGATTTTCGAGCATTTCTATCTGTAATCTTCTGTCACTCTCAATCAATAATTAACGCAAAGGTAACAAATTATGCGTGAAAAACTCTCCAGTTAGATTTAATCAGTCTGACTGGAGAGAAAAATCGATTCCACAAAATATTATCACACACTCTACTTCAATACTAATCAGATGGAAACAAATTTGATTAAAGTGTATGACGCGACACTGTTAAGTTCATCGAAAGTTTACCAAATCAACGGTACACTTTCCCGATATTTGGGTGATGAAGGTAGTATAAACCATCCACAGTATCTATTTCTACCTCTGCCAAATCAAAGAAAAAAAGCCAGCTTTCGACTAAATCGAAACAAACTTATGACCCGTTGTTATGAAGTCGAAGGCATGGTTTATAACAAGCCTGTGGCACAGGATAATTCACAGCAACTTCAGCTATTTTAAGCTATGTCAATACATAAGCCACCAGTCATCAAAAGACCTATACAGCTAAAAAGTAGCTCTACAAAAGTAATTTATAGAGCTACTACAGACATTCACAAGTTGAGAAATACTCACAAAGAAAGCTTCGCTTAATCGAAGTGAAAAATAATGATTGAGGTGAATAATCATGGTGCAAGCAATGGACAACCCTATTGCTACAAATTTCCTAACTGATGCAGTAGTCGAACGCCACAATTTCTCGCAATTAAATAAAACTCGCATCCGCTTTCGTATTCAGCTAAAGAAAAGTACAAAGTCTGCCGCACCCAAATGGGCAGATGTGTTAAAAGCTGAAGTTTCTGAAATTGAATCAGACCTCGTTAAAGTTACAAATTCCGAAGTTGGGTTACGCGGAATCAAGGTTTTCAAAAAGCTTGATGAAGCTGCTGCCCAATTGCGTCAAGAAATTGCTTCAGTTCAAGAGTGGATGTCTGCTGACACTGGTGATTGGATTTGTCCGATTGATTTAGCTCCACTCGTTTGGAATCAATTAATCAATATCAGGGATAATATCGCCCCAGGACTGCGTAATCAATTAAAAGCTGATTATGAAGCTGGGTTGGTTGATTATCAAGAGCGAATTGACCAGTTTCTCTCACTTAACACTTGGGAATTACCCCACGATAAGCAAGAATCTGTAAAAGCCAACTTGCTAAGAGCATTTCCGACTCTGACCGACCTTGAAGACTATTTACAAGTCGTTATTGGTCGTCCGGTAATTATCCCAGCATTATCCGAACAACTGAACCAGCAGCAAGCCGAATGCCTTGATCAGATTGCCAAGTTCATTCAGCAGTATGACCAAAATCTGGAGCAAAGGCTACGGGAATCGGCCTTAGCTGGCGGTGAACAACTCGCCGCGCAGTTGCTTGAAGAATTGGCTGATTGGGAGCCAGGACGTAAGCCCGTACAGTTCAAAAAGAAGATGCAACGCCATCTGATGAAGGTTCAGGTACTACTAGCGAATGCTGACCCGGAGGCTGGCAGCAGCTTGGAGGCGATGATGGCGCACTTGGACTCTATCGTTAACGATCCAGCGATTGAGTCTAAGAATCTGGGTTCTGATACGCAAAGTCTTTTACAGCAAAAAATGCAAGAGATCCGCATCAAGTTGTTAGACGAACAGCGCAATCTACAATCACTTGCGACTGACGACGTGGGCTTATCGAAAGCTACCGTTGCCGCTTTTAGGTTCAGGTAAAAAAATGGTCTTGGGCAAGTATGCATTTGCTCAAGACTTGATCGATGTATTAAAAGTGCAATTTCTACAATAACCCAAAAAGGATATCGCACCCCTACTATTTCTCAAACCGATTTGAAAGCATTGGAGCTAAAAATGTCGCATTTCTCAACCGTTAAAACCAAACTTGCTAACCGTGAATGTCTAGTACAAGCTTTACAAGATTTGAAGCTGAATCCGCAAGTTCATGAAACAGCACAATCACTAAAAGGATACTACGGTGGCTCTCAAGGACAAAGCGCTGAAATCATTGTGTCTGGTCGCACAATTCAAGCTCGTGCAGACATTGGATTCAAGTGGAACACCTCAAGCGGCGTGTACGAGGTAATACACGACAGTTATGAAACAGTTCCGAAGCTGGGCAAAGACTTTTTCAGCAATAAACTAATGCTGGCTTATGGACAATGGATGGTTCGATCTATTGCCGCCGAGTTACAAGAAAAATTTGGTGAATGTGCGATCGCTGAAGAAACCAACGGGAGCGTGCAAACTCTACGGCTGACTTTTGCCGGACATCAAGAAGTTAAACAATTTGTGCGGAGATAAGCATGGAACGTTCAATACTGATTCATTTTGACAGCGCTACAGGTGAAGTTCGAGTGGAAGGGGAGGGATTTGAGGGGCTAAGTTGTTTGGCGGCGACTCAACCATTTGAATCCGCGTTGGGAGTTGTGAACGAGAGCGATCGCATCTACAAAGAAGAGTCAGCCCCACAAATCCGTAACACTAACACCTACCAACAGTATCAGCCCCAGTAGTTAGTAATCAGTAGTCAGTTAGAAGTGTTAACTGACTACTGATAAGGAATATCGGCTTCGCCATTTTACAAGTGAAATATTTGAATAATTGATATGAAACTCTCAAATCTTCTCTCCACACTCGATTCACAAATTCCGATCGCAGCACTTGATGTTCTGTCTCCTGATGAGGCAACTATCATTCAGTGGTTGACTACCGTTGCTAAAGAAAAACTCAACAGTCCAGTTTTCTTTTGGAACCTGGGAGTATCCAGCCTGGAGCAATGCCTGATTGCACCGGATGGTGGGCTGGTGTTTAAGTCGGTGCCGGAGTACAAAAGACCTGCTCATACAGATCCGTTGCTGTTCGTATTCGACTATATCAATAACTTTGATGGCGTTGGCGTGTTTATTCTGGGGGACATACACCCATTTCTTGGGAAGAACTCGCCACAGATGAGTTGGGAAATCCTTACCAGAGTGAAAAACCTTTACCATCGGCTCAAACCTACAGAAAAACGGATCGTGCTGCTGGGTCAAAACATCGAACTGCACGAAACTCTTGTTAGGCTGATCCCCTGGTATGAAGTGCCACTGCCTAGTATTGATCAAATTCAAGACCACTTCGAGTCATATCTGGTTTTTCTTGAAGAATCTGCTAGTGAGCAGGATGTCACATTTCGAGTGTCCCTGAGTTATGAAGAAAAAGAAACCTTTGCACGGGCAGCGCTGGGATTAACGCTAGAAGAAATCAGTGATTTTCTGAGGCTAACTGTCAAAGAGCGTCTGAGCCGGAATGGTATTTTGATTGATGCCACAGTTACGCCTCTAATAGTCGAGTACAAAACTCGGCTGCTGGCTCAGATGGGAATTGAGTTGGGCAAACCTGCTACAATCCCCTTTGGCGGACTCGATTTACTGCGCGAGTGGCTTCATAAGCGGCGGCGACTGTTCACCCAAGAGGCGCGTGAGCTGCATCTGCCGCAACCCAAAGGCGTATTGTTGGCGGGGCCTCCCGGAACAGGTAAGTCGATTTGCGCCAAAAACATTGCAACCATACTCAATTTACCACTACTCCAACTTGATATTGCGTCCCTCCTTGGTTCTCTGGTTGGTGAATCTGAAGGTAATGTTCGCCGTGCCTTGAAAACAGCCGAAGTGATTGCACCCTGCGTTTTATGGATAGACGAAATAGAAAAAGCTTTGTCTGGTAGCGGCGACACAACGGGTGTTTCCCAACGTATTTTGGGAAATCTGCTCACATTTATGAGTGAGTGTACGGCAGGTGTGTTCGTTGTGGCTACCTGCAACGACCCGTCTGCTCTACCTAGTGAATTGAAACGGAAAGGCAGATTTGATGAAAACTTTTTTGTTGACTTACCAACCGAACCGGAGCGATGTCAAATCCTGAAAATTCACCTGGAGCGTTTTGGCATTGTGGTCGAAGGCGAATATCTGGAAGCGATCGCTGCAAACACCGCGAAGTTTTCAGGAGCCGAACTGGAAACCCTAGCAGCAGAAGCGGCACTACTGGCGTTTGACGAAGGGCGACCGCAGCAAGTGATGCTGGGAGATTTAGAGAATTGCAGCCATTCCATTACTCCGCTTGCCGTTACTGATGCGGCGGCAGTGGAGCGAATGCAAGCTTGGTCTAAGACTGCAAGAGCTGCCTCTAGTCCTGTCATCGGGGCGAAACAAGCGTCTTTGCGTACTGCCAAGTTTCGCAACATGAATTGATAAAGTCCGCGATTTCTCCTGTTGTGTTCAAGAGAAATCGCATTGCTCAAAAGAGACAATTGCTACGCCAAAAAGAGAGTGAATTGGCTTGGATTGACAATGATATTTCTAATTTCAAAGTAAATCAAATGGCAAATACAGACTTGGTAACTTATTACGGTCAAACCGAAAAAATCGACCAGTTAGTTGAAAAACATGGTGCATATTTAGAACAACTGGATAGAAAAACGAAACTCTTGCTACGTACAACTTTGTCGCAATATGTTTTTATGCAAAAAATATGTACTCCTGATAACTATTTGGTTACAGAAGCTTTGAAAGATGGAGACTTTGAGAGATTCCTGTGTGATGGTATTCCAGAAGTTTTAATAAATCTCTGTTCTGAGCTAAATGGACTAACTGTTGACGATGCTGAAACAATTTTAGAAGCTTTGCAACATCAATTACGTTGGGGTAATGCCCGATTATTGACGATTCAATAACTCATTACAAGTGAATATCCACTTTTCAGATATTCACCTGTTCACTATTTAAGCATTAAAAGTATGGGGCTCTTTAGTACTTGTTATGCTAAACTAACAATTAAAATGCCAGTTTAACAAGCATCTAATTCGGAAGTTTTCAAAGTTTCTAAATCCATAAGCAGAGCGTTTAATTAGCTTGAGCTTGTTATTGA
>JAESGI010000276.1_pt1 | contig 24959 bp, 24 predicted proteins | sample 9269671 | NCBI WGS metagenome assembly JAESGI01 (sample SAMN14515641, study PRJNA621666) | algae metagenome | isolation source: Nostoc indistinguendum CM1-VF10 and co-occurring heterotrophs from gravelly... | place: USA: Clark Mountains, San Bernardino, California | collected 1998-06-05 | reverse complement strand
CTAATTCCTGCCCAAGTGCCAGACAGGGCAAGGCTATATAGAAATCTATTGATACTATGCTTGCGTCTGCTAATCATCAAGGCTGTACTGCCAACTATAATTAGCACAAACAAACCCCGCAACGGTGGACTGTTAATTCCTGGGGCGATCGCTTTACCTTTCATCAAAGTTGCGATCGCATGGGCGTGAATTTCCACGCCTGACATGCGTTTAGTGCTGTTGCTAACAGCTACTGGATAATAATCATTGTGTAACTTATCTGTTGCACCAATCAGCACTATCTTGTCTTTGAAGACCTTCCCCTGCTGCAAATAGGTGTTCCAGTTCTCCGGGTCGAGTACATGCCAAAAGGGTATTTGCTCAAATGTACCAGCAGGCCCCCAAAAATGAATGCGATTGCCCTTTGGTTGGGGATAATTGACTTGTGCTGCCCTGAGCGTTGCTTCATCAAAAGTGAGTAGATTTTCGATCAAATTATCTTCAGCTAACAACTTAGAAAACTCACTTCCCAATCGATGAACTTTACCATCTACCTCCAGGGGGAAATTAACTGAGCCAATGGACACTGCCCCTATACGAAACATCTGTTGGGGGTCAATTAATTGCATAAAAGACCCTTGGCGGATCTGGGAATTTTCGTAGACGGCTGCTAAGGTAACTTTGCTGCCATATTTTTGCAATACTGCCTGGAGTTGGCGATCGTCAGCCACTCCATAACTGCTTGGCGTGTCAAAAACGACATCTACCCCTACAGAACGGACACCTGCTTTCATTAACTTTGTGATTATCTGAGCATATGCAGCCCGTTTATAAGGATAAGATTTCAGTGTTTCTAAGTATGCATACTGTTTCGGATTTGTTCTATAGTACTGTTCGGGAACTGATATTGATTGATCGTCTATTGCTAAAATTACGATGTCTTCTGGAGGCAAAATCGGCCCACGCACTTGAAAAAAGCCAGAAAGCGCCTTATTTTCCATCAATTGAACCAATTCTCCACCAGAAGCACTCAGTACTCCTGCACCTATTGCCCAAGTACCAGCAAGGAGATGGCCTAAGCGAAGCATCCACCTAGACTGGCGAGCCGATGCTGTTGACGTTACTTTTGTCGGTTTACTTGACACTCTATTGGCAGTAGAGACATAGTTTTTAGTTAAGGTAGATGTAGGTTTTTCTGCCATATCGTGTTACTGATTGATTTAAGTCCAACACTTTTATTTATTCAGACCACGTTTTAGTACAAGCACATTGAAATAAGACTTAAATGACAATCTTATACATTTGTAAAGTATCTTCTATTCATCAACAAACTTTTATTGGCAAAGATAGTCTCCAAGAGATTCCTACTCAGGTACTGTCTAACTTATTATTTTTCTGGCGAGTGAGTTACAACTAGTGATCGTCTCACAGATTATAGCTGGATATGTTTCGTCTCTGTACTTGGTTGCGGCGATATTTTAGCTTAATTTAACCAACAAGTACTCTCTTGACTAGGTGTTTTACCAGAAGCTGTCCCAAGTCCGTCTTCTGTCTTTGGCGCAATATTGGCACTGTCCATAAAGCATATCCTTATAATGAAAGCTTTACCTATAGATAGGCAGCAACTTATATCCTACCCTAAGCCTATGCCATACCTCTTTAGGAGTAAACTTTAGTGTTATCCAGCTATGAATGCTGTTACTGGTTCGATTTTCTTGGTAGATTTTGATCACAGGGTGGTTGTTGCAGTGCCGGAGGTGAATAAGGTTTAGCACTCAGGATCTCAACTCCAATGTTGCAGGCGTTTTTATGCCTTGAAAGAGGTAGGATAAAAGCTACAGATGAAGAGTTAGTTTATAGATATTAGCAAACAAGGCATTTGAAAATTGCTATAATCTATTGTTCCATCTAAATACATATATATTATTAGGTGTAAATTTGTATGGGTTCTCCAATGAATCGTCTGTCTATTTTTGTAGACGGAAACAATATGTTCTATGCTCAACAAAAAAATGGTTGGTTTTTTGACCCACGGCGAGTTTTAGAATACTTCAAACATGAGCAATCAGAAACAACATTAATTAATGCATTCTGGTACACTGGCTTAAAAGACCCACAAGATCAGCGAGGTTTTAGAGATGCTCTAATTAGTCTAGGATATACAGTCAGAACTAAAATTCTTAAAGAATATTATGATGATACTTCTGGTCGTTACTCGCAAAAAGCGAATTTAGATATTGAAATTGTTGTAGATATGTTTAATACAGTAGACCAATATGACCGAGTAGTATTATTCAGTGGTGATGGGGATTTTGAAAGAGCAATCGAACTATTACGCTCAAAAAATACACATATTACAGTAGTATCGACAGAAGGAATGATAGCTAGAGAGCTACGCAATGCTACTGACAGATATATAGATTTAAATGATATCAGAGATCAAATAGAAAAAACAGAAGGTTAGTATTCTTAACAATTATTTACAAAGGCTAGAGTATAAAGAAAAACTAAGTTTGAAGATATTTTGATCCACAAGTAAAAACTAAACAAAAAACCGCAAATGACAAACAAAACAGATCGAATCATCATTTTTGATACTACATTGCGAGATGGAGAGCAGTGTCCGGGAGCAACTCTGAATATAGACGAAAAGCTAGTTATTGCCAAGCAACTGGCGCGTCTGGGTGTGGATATAATTGAGGCAGGCTTTGCCTTTGCGAGTCCCGGAGATTTTGAAGCAGTCAGCAAGATTGCCAAAATTGTGGGGACAGAAAATGGCCCGGTAATTTGCAGTTTGGCAAGAGCCATTAAAGCAGATATTGAAGCAGCCGCAGAAGCATTAAAACCCGCAGTTAACGCCAGAATTCACACATTTATTTCGACTTCTGATATACATTTAGAGTATCAATTGCGGAAGTCACGGGCAGAAGTGCTAGCGATCGCAGAAGAAATGGTAGCTTATGCCAAGTCCTTCGTGACAGATGTAGAATTTTCGCCGATGGATGCGGCTCGTTCCGATCCAGAATTTCTTTACCAAGTGTTAGAGCGAACGATCGCAGCTGGTGCAACAACAGTTAACATTCCCGATACAGTTGGTTACACCACCCCTAGCGAGTTTGGGGCAATCATTAAGGGGATTATCGAAAATGTCCCCAACATCGACCAAGCGATTATTTCCGTTCACGGTCATAATGATTTAGGCTTGGCAGTTGCTAACTTCTTGGAAGCCGTCAAAAATGGCGCACGGCAACTAGAATGTACCATCAATGGCATTGGTGAACGCGCCGGAAATGCATCATTAGAAGAATTAGTGATGGCATTGCATGTGCGGCGGCAATATTTTAATCCTTATTTGGGAAGACCAGAAGAATCTCAAGAATCCCTGACAAATATCGACACCCGGCAAATTTACAAAACCTCACGCTTAGTTTCCAATTTGACGGGAATGCTGGTACAACCAAATAAAGCGATCGTTGGGGCGAATGCCTTTGCTCATGAGTCTGGAATTCACCAAGATGGTGTGCTAAAAAATAAGCTCACCTACGAAATTATGGATGCTCAATTGATTGGCTTAACAGACAATCAAATAGTTTTGGGCAAACATTCAGGCAGAAATGCTTTCCGCACCCGGTTGAAAGAATTGGGCTTTGAACTGTCAGATACTGAGTTAAATAAAGCATTCGTCAGGTTCAAAGAAGTAGCAGATAAAAAGAAAGATATTTCTGATTGGGATTTGGAAGCGATCGTTAACGATGAAATCCAACAAGCACCCGATTTGTTCCGAGTAGAGTTGGTGCAAGTTTCCTGTGGTAGCAACGCCCGCCCCACTGCTACAGTCACCCTCCGCACCCCAGAAGGTGAAGAATTAACCGATGCTGCGATCGGTACTGGGCCAGTAGATGCAGTTTACAAAGCCATCAACCGTGTGGTGAATGTGCCCAACGAGTTGATTGAGTTTTCTGTGCAGTCAGTAACAGCAGGTATTGATGCCATTGGAGAAGTGACAATTCGTTTACGTTATGAATCTAAAGTGTTTTCTGGTCATGCAGCAAACACAGATATCATCGTGGCATCCGCGCAAGCTTATGTAAATGCGCTCAATAGGCTGTATGCATCTTTGCGAACTCAAGAAAAGCAAGAAGTATCTACACAGAAAGTCTGAGAATCTATCTGTTAAACTGCTCATAATAAAAGCACCGCACCTTATTTTTAGCATCAGCTAAAAAACTCCTCCCCTAATTAGGGGAGGAGTTAAGCGTGAGTTCCGAAAATTTGTTGGAAAATCATGCTGACAGAAAAACATATCAATATTAGAGAAGCCACCACCATAGAAGACTTACTGATTGCAAAACACTTTTATCAAATGTGGCTAGATATTGGTGTGCATGAGAATAATATCCATCTGGAGTGGCAGAATACTACCCTCAAATTCATAAAAGAGGCGCGTCGAGATTTGTTTTATAATGCTTTTGTTGCAGAGGTTGATAATACAGTTGTGGGTTCTGCAAGCTGTCAACTGTTTGCAGGTTTGTACCCAAATGTTTTCAAAGATGAATACCGCAAGTTTGGATATATTTGGGGGGTTTACGTTGAACAGTCTTACCGCAGACAAGGCATTGCTAAATGCCTAACTAATAGAGCAATTGAATATTTAAAAGTCATCGGTTGCACGCGAGTGCTTCTTAACGCTTCGCCATCGGGTCAACCAGTTTACTCCAGCATCGGTTTCTCTGAAGGTGAATTATCAGCAGAATTGTTTGTAGACTAGCGATCGCAATCACAGGTAACCCCATAAGTATAAACCAATTATGAGCGAGAAAATTTGGAGTCAGAATTGCTAATGCTTGCTCAATATTCAGATTATCAAAAGCTTTATAAAACTGAAGAACAATAGATTGATTTTGTTCGGTTGACATTGTATGCCTCTTTTTTGGATAGAATTATATCTCATCAATAAATGCGATCGCACCATAAGACTATGATTGTCTCTAAGCGCGTTTGAGCGATAAAAGTACACCTATACCTTAAAAAACTACAACATCTCTCGTTATTATGTCCAAAGGAATGAGAGTGAGGTTAAAGCATCATGTACATCCCAAACGCTTTTCGAGAAGATGACATTGAAAAACTTGTCACTTTTATGCGTGCCAATAGTTTTGCCACATTGGTGTCTATTCTAAATGATGTCCCTATTGCCTCACATATTCCGCTAGTTGTCACAGTGCAAAATAATGTGGTTAAGCTATCGGGTCATCTTGCTAAAGCAAATCCTCAATGGCAGGTCTTTGGGGTAGGCGAGACACTGGCTGTCTTCACTGGTCCCCATGCTTATATTTCGCCATCTTTGTATGAGAAACAAGAGAGTGTACCAACGTGGAACTACATCGCTGTACACGCTTATGGTGTGCCCCAAGTTATTACCCTTAGTGATTCGCCAGAATTGATGGATAAGATGATTGAAGAGATGATTGACACCTATGGCTCTGAGTATAAATCTCAATGGCATAGTTTATCCGATAACTTTCGCGAAGGAATGATGAACGGCATTATTGGTTTCGAGATGACCGTAACGCGGTTGGAAGGCAAATACAAACTTAGCCAAAATCGCAGTCATTTTGACCAGAATAATGTTGCACATTCGTTGTTACAAAGTACAGAATCAACTGTTCATGCCATAGGTGCTGCAATGAAACAAAATCTTGAAACTGGTGAAAATTTGCCGGGATAATTGTCTAGGCGGTCAATGCATTAACTTAACTTTGTAGTGTGTGCGATCGCAAAGTTAAAATTAGATAGCACTGACAAATTTAAAACGCAAAAGTGGTGTATACCAATGCTGCAATCCATTGAGCAACGCATTGAGGGTGTTATCAATAATCTTCTGCCAGCAACGGCGTTAGAAGGAAAATTTGGTCTACCGAAAACATTGAGTGAGCAATTAGCATATCACCACACCCCAGGTATCAGTATTGCAGTTATTAATGATTTTAAAATCGAATGGGCGCGTGGATTTGGGGTGTGTGAGGCCAAAACAACTCATGAAGTTACACCAAACACATTGTTTCAAGCAGCCTCAATCAGCAAACCTGTTTTTGCTTTAGCAGTCATGCATCTTGCACAGCAAGGTCGTCTCAATCTGGATGAGGATGTCAATACCTATCTCACCTCATGGCGTGTACCTGCGATCGCAGATTGGCAACCCCGAATAACGTTGCGCCAGTTATTAAGCCACACTGCTGGCTTTACGGTGCATGGCTTTCCAGGCTATTCCAACTCAGATTTATTGCCAACCACACTTCAAGTTCTCAATGGCGAACCTCCAGCCAATACCGATAAAGTGGAGGTCAATATCATCCCTGGTTTGCATCATCGCTATTCGGGTGGCGGCATAACAGTTGCTCAACAGGTATTGGTTGATTTGCTCAAGCAACCTTTTTCAGAAATTATGCGCGAATTGGTACTCGATCCGTTGGACATGACAAATAGCACTTACCAACAGCCGCTTCCGAATGATTGGTCAGAAAAAGCAGCAACAGCTCATCCGTTTTCTGGTATTCCACTTGAAGGCATGTACCACATTTATCCTGAGATGGCAGCAGCCGGTTTGTGGACAACGGCATCAGATTTAGCCAAAGTTGGCGTTGAACTGTTGCGAGTATTGCATGGGTTCTCTCCTATTGTGTGGAGTAGAGAGACGGTAGAAGAAATGTTGCGTCCCCAGCAGATCGAGCAAACCCAAGGAGTAAATGAATCATTTGTGGGTTTAGGGAATGGATTATTTGTGGGATTAGGATTCTTTGCGGGTGGTGGAATTGGTGATGGTTTCTACTTTTTTCATAGTGGTAAAAATGGCTCTTCAGTTCTTTTTATGGAGTCGAATAATAAATAAAACCTAATCAGAGCCTATATTCCTTGCTATGACTGGATTTTAAATTTTTGAACCTTTCTATAAAATGGCTATTTTAATGCCATACCATAAAACCAACGCAAGAGCCGTAAAAATAAAGGATTTGTAGCATTGATGCGTGTTTACGCGCATATTGGAAAAGGTGCTGTTGTCATGCTCAACTCGAATGAAGTTGAACTGATACAGGAAGTAATGCGAGCGATCGCGCTTGAGTATGACTGGCCTGACGTGTTTGAGAAAGAAAAACCAATCATCCCCCTGTCGCAAGCTGAGAAGTACTCAGGGTTATACTTAACAAAATCTGGATTGCAGTTCAAAGTAGTGACCCAGAATGAGAATTTGTTTATACAATGTGACCAGCAACCACCGTTACAGTTTTTTCCTACATCAGAGCTAGAATTCTTTGCTAAAACAGTAAATACAAGTATTTGCTTTGAAAGGGATGACACAGGCAATATCACTGCAATGACTTTAAGCCAAGCAGGTGTCACCAGTTTAAGACAACAAGCAGATAAGCAGATTAGGGCAGAGAGACAGGAGTGAAAAAAGCAAGCGCAGCCCAACCTACAAATCTTCTGAAGCGAGTAGTATTAGACTGCGTTGCGATCGCAATAAGCTTAAAAGGATTGAATTTACGTTAACAGTTTTGTTGCTTTTTGAACAGTGATAACAACAAACACATTAGTCCCATTACTACCAACGACATTGAAGAAGCAGCTTCTGGGACAGGCTGAGAGTTTTGCACAGGCTGATAATTGATGAAATTTTCTTGAATTGGGCTGAGTGATGCCAAAAGTTGCTCAATATCGCTAGATATATCAGTGTCATTGCCAACACTTTTAGAAGAGATGAGGCGGTTAAAAGTTTGGCTACTCGATTCATCAAAATCTCCTGTAAACCCAAGAAAATTTTGACCTATTTTACCTATAAGAGAGTCAATCAGATTGTTAACATCAGTTTTGATCCCTAGCGGGGATAACTTTAAACTGCTGATATTATTGACGTTTCCAATTTTTGTATTATCAGTATTCGCTAACCAATTGCCATTACCAATAATTTCATTTCCATCGGTAAAAACCCAGTTACCATTACCAATAATTGTATTATTTGTACCGAAGTCCCAATTGCCGTTTCCAATGGTTGCGTTGTCACTGCCGAAGTGCCAATTACCGTTACCTAGTGTTGAATTATTACTTCCGTTGTCCCAATACCAGTTGCCGTTACCAAGGGTTGTGTTACCTTTTCCAAATAGCCAGTTGCCATTACCGATGGTTGTGTTGTCATTATTAAAGTTCCAGTTACCATTCCCAATGGTTGCGCTGTCACTGCCATAATCCGAGTTGAAATTACCAATAGTTGCGTTATTATCACCAAAGTTCCTGTTACCATTACCAACCGGTGCGTTGCCCTGATTAAAGGTTTGGCTACCAGGATTAGATGTATTCCCACCGTTACTAAAGGGTACATTATTACCAAGGACTTCTTTCAACGGATCGAAAGGTGATTGTTGAAGCAAACTTCCAGCACCTGCGATCGGATTACCACCACTGGCAAAGGGGTTTCCACCACCTGCAACCGGGTTACTACCTCCTGCAAACGGATTAGCGCCACCTGCAATCGGGTTACCGCCTCCTGCAAATGGGTTAGTAGCGCCACCTGCAATCGGGTTACCACCTCCTGCAAACGGATTAGCGCCACCTGCGATCGGGTTACCACCTCCTGCAAACGGATTACCACCTCCTGCAAACGGATTACCACCACCTGCAACCGGGTTACCACCTCCTGCAAATGGATTAGCGCCACCTGCAACCGGGTTACCACCTCCTGCAAATGGATTACCACTGCCTGCAAATGGGTTTCCACCACCTGCGATCGGATTACCACTGCCTGCAAATGGGTTAGTAGCGCCACCTGCAACCGGGTTACCACCACCTGCAAATGGGTTTCCACCACCTGCAAATGGGTTAGCACCACCTGCGATCGGATTACCACCGCCTGCAAACGGATTACCACCATTAGCACCGCCTGCAACCGGATTACCACCACCTGCAAATGGGTTAGCACCACCTGCGATCGGATTACCACCGCCTGCAAAAGGGTTAGTAGCGCCACTTGCGATGGGGTTACCACCTCCTGCAAACGGATTACCACCATTAGCACCGCCTGCAACCGGGTTACTACCTCCTGCAAACGGATTACCACCGCCTGCAAACGGGTTACTACCTCCCGCCAATGTGTTGTCAATATCCTTGAAAAAGTTATCACCCAAAACTGACTTTAATCGATCAAAGATCAACTTCTGAAGTCCACTGCCACCATCGCCTGCAAACGGGTTAATACCGCCACCTGTAATGGGATTGTTACCATTACCTAATAACAGATTGCTACCACCCGTCAACGGGCTACCTTCAGGAGACAAACTGCCATTGGTAGCAAAAGAACTACCACTATACGGGTTACTAGCGCCACCTGCACTTGAGTGATTAACTCCACCATTAAGGGGATTGACAGCAGACTCTTCCATTGGCATTAATTTTCCTATTTTTAGTTAAAAAATTATGGGGTCTTCAGTACTTCTTATACGAATTGTGAATTTGTTAAACCCAAAATCCCTCTAAAATAAAGGCTTTAATCATTTTAGTGTCAAACTAACAGAAAATATTTCTTAAATGCTTACTTGTAAAGAGTTCCAGGGCGTAAAATAGCAAACTAGTACAATAAGGCAGAAGGCACATCACCGATAATACACCCTTTTCAGCTTTATCGGATGGTATGTTTATTTGCGCCAAGCTGTACTAGCATACTATGTACTGAAGAACTCGTTATTGTTCTCCTCTTAATCTGCTGATTTTTGCAATAATTCTATTAATCGAACGGAATTTATCAACCACCAAGTCCTTGTCCGCCACCTCCAGGAAATGGGCTACCGGCACCAACACCAAATTGGCTACTTTCATCGGCACCGCCACCGGCACCTCCAGGAAATGGGCTACTGGCACCGCCACCGGCACCAACACCAAATTGGCTACCGCCACCGGTACCTCCAGCAAATGGGTTACCGCCACCGGCACCACCACCCAGTTCCTTGTCAAGCCTTGAATCAATTAGCTTGTCAATAGTAACCCTCAAAGTGGACGGATTCGGTATTTCAGTTGTGCTAATACCATAGGTCTGGCTAGCAGCACCAGTCAAAGGGTCTAAAGGGTCTGTGCCATTACCTTGGTTACCACCACCACTAGCGCCGCCACCGAAGCCGCCAGCACCGCCACCACTAACGCCGCCACCAAAGCCACCAGTACCGAAGCCGCCAGCACCGCCACCACTAGCGCCGCCACCAAAGCCACCAGCACCGCCACCAAATGATGAACCGCTGCCTGCGGGTGAGTTACCACCACCGCGTGCGGATGATAGGTTTGATGGGTTTACACCGTCTGCAAAAATATTCCAGAAGTTGTCACCAGCGAAAGGATTACCACCATAGGGTAAATTACTGCCACCGGCACCACCAGTGCCGCCACCGACACCACCACCAGCACCACCAGTGCCGCCACCGACACCACCACCAGCACCACTAGCGCCGCCAGCACCACCAAATGGGCTACCGCCACCTTCTCCACTACCAACACCACTGAATATCTTGGGGAGGTCTTTCTCAGGAACAACTTCAATCAAGCGACCGAAGGGTGAATCTTTAAGCGAATTGTTTCCACTATTAGAGGAGTTGCTGCTACCACTATTACTTGAATTTTCTGCCATTAGGATTAATCCTCTATTGTTTTCATAAAATTCTTGCTAGGATCGCAACATAAAAAAACAAAAATAAAGTCCGTCATGTGACTTTTTTATTGCCTTTTCATTAGCAAAACTAGTTAGTAGCTATTACATTTTTTGGTTATCTTTATTAAGTGTAGATAATCAATTTTTAATGAATGCTACTTACACTTAACAATTTATATGATTTAGTTGTGAAGGACAATGAAAAATGTTTTGATATATTTATCGAACTTGTAGATATTTTATAGGCAATTTTTTAAAAAACTTAACTAAGAGGTTCGTATAATAAAATTAAATTAGGGTTAAATATTATATTGCAATGAACAATCTTTTGATAAATTTGTCAAATTTTTAGATATTTAATTAATCTGTATTTACTGGTAGTTATATCAGTTTTCTTCGACGTTATACCTTGAGATTGATAATAATAAATAGGACGGTTACTGACACCCTGCAATACGTTGCATCATATTAGCATCACACGAAGTGTAGCGAAAAAAGGTTCCGCGCAGGGATTACTTCAGATAAATCAGCAAATTCAATCCTGGAATTGTGCGGGAAAGTGTCCACAAAACAAGAGTGATGTAAATTAAACCCAAACTCCATTGATACCAAGCAAGTGCAGAGATGATCCCAGGTAGGTGTTCGTCTCGCAGACGAATGTCGTTAAATCCCAATTTAACTAGGTTGTTGAGACTAAAATCATAGTAGTTGAGCCAGTTCCAACGGCGATCGCACAAAAGGGGCATATATCGTTCACGAAATGTCTCATTCCTTGGTATCACTGGCAAACGTCCAATCAGCAACCGTAACTGGCGAAATGTACCGTCTTCTGTGAAGTAAGAAACGTCCATTAAGTTGTGATAACGGCCTTGTTGGTAAAGTCGAATCAATAAAGCCATTGGGACGGGGACAATAATTATTAAAAGACACCCCAATGTCAGCCAAGGTTGTTGAGCATTGCGAAAGATAGCTAATAAGCTCAATAATTCTAAAACGCTAAAACTGACTAATATCGAAATGGTTTCGTAGGATGTGGGAATAATTGGTACAGGATGCAGCCGACGATAGCGATCTACTAGCCAAAATAGTAAGCCGAAATAAGCGATCGCAACTCCTCCTACACCTAACACTAACCAAAAATTCGTACCATAGCCACTCAACAACAGCAGTACACTCAACCCCAACCAACTCCAAGCTTGCAGTAACCACCCAACGATGGAAAGGGCTTCGCCAACAATTAAGCGATTGCTCAGTTGTGTGTATTTTTCTAAATCGATGTCTGCTAAGGTCAATAACTCACTATTATTGCGAAATAGTTTTATCAGACGACGCTGGGCGATCGCTTCGGCTTGAGTTGCAGAAAAACCTAGTTTAATCAAACTTGCAACGGAGGCACTATTTATATTTGTAGCCGTCAAACGACGACTCATTTCTACTAATCGCAGTTGTTGTTTTGTATATTCCAGTTCATTAGCATCGGCTACTTGTTGTTGCTGACGGAAATTTTGCCCTAAATTCCGCAAAATGTTTTGATTACCTTGCAGTGTAGGGATGCAAAACATCTTACCAATCTGACCAAGATTACCTAAAATTTTTGCTTGGTTAGAGTTAAAAGTTAAACTAGGTACGCTTAGACAAGCATCTGGAGAAAATCTCGCATCGCTAAAATCTGCTTGGTTGAGAATGCTTGCACCTTGCAAATTTACCGATTTATTAAACTCCACCTCTCGAAAGATGACAGCTTGCTCAAAAGTCGCTTCTGCCAAAAGGAGGAATTGATTAAAATTTGCTTTAGTAAACTGCGCTTGATTCGCAAAGCGGACATCAGAAAAATCAGCGTTTTCTTGCCACTGCACACTATTGAATTTAGCCAACTCTTTAAAACTTGCTTGGTTGAAGTTGGCAGTCTTTTCAAATATACTGCCTTGAAAATCAGCGAGTTCTTGAAATTGGGTTTGTTTAAAATTAGCTTTTTCAAAAAAAATACTGCCTTGGAAATTGCTTGGTTGCTTGAATTTAGCACCGCTAAAGCTGACGGGACGACCAAATCGGGTTTCAGTCCAATTAGTAGATTGGAGAAAAGTTGCACCTTGGGCATCTACAGACTGAAGAAAGAATGTATTAGAGAACTTCATTTCGCCATTGAAACGAGTTTGCACCAGTATCAAGACACCACGAAAAACGGCAATTTCACTCGATGGAGTTGACTGTGCTCCCAAAAGCGATCGACAATCTTTGGAGTTCGTGAGTGACTCCAAGCAAACGAAGCGCAAACGCTCTAATTCTTTTTGTTCGGTAACGGTGAAAATCGGAGCAATGGCTTGGGCATATAAGGGTGTTCTTAAACCCAAATCGCTGCCCACAAAATCCCCTAAAATCAAGGTATAGCTGAGGTCTAAACCCAGAGGTTTTGCACCTAGGTCTTTTCGTAACAGTTGGTAAAAAGCATCACGAAAGCTAGTATTTTCTGGGCGCAAATCAATCACCATCTTTTGCAAATCCACCGTCAAATTGCCTTCGCGCAGTGTGGGTGTGCGTAGACGTTCTTGTAATAATTCCAGAGTTAAGAGTGTGCGTTCTGGTTGCGTTTGTGCTGCTGAACTAGGGAGGGGGAAGAGGAGAATAATTGATAAAACGCAAAGGAACGCAATCGCAAAGAAGGGAAGCGCAGAGGGGCGCAAAGAAACCCCTCTGCGTACCTTTGCGTTTAACCTCTGCGTACCTACCCTGCGGGAAGGCGTTCGCGTAGCGTCTCGTAGAGAAGCGCCTATGCGTTTAAAAAATAAGTTATGCAAATTGTTCGATCATTCGTCGCTAATTAGTAGAACAATTTTACCCGTCACAGAACCGCTTTCAATGAGTTGGTGTGCCTTAGCCGCTTCTTTCAAAGGAAACTTGTGACTAACATGGATTTTTAACTTGCCTTCATCGATCCAGGTGGCACATTGTTCGAGAATTTCTGCATGGTGCTGGAGGCTTTCTTCTAATCCTAGCAACGCTGGTGTGAGCATTAATTCTAAACCAATGCGGAGATTGCGTTGTCTTGCAATTTTCCAAACAGTATTGGCATCTGGTTCGAGAATGGTCACAATATCACCATATACTCGCACTGCGGGGAAGGTTTTGTGAAAGGTTTCGCCGCCTACGGTATCAAAAGCCAAGTCTACACCTTCGCCGCCAGTCCAATCTAATGCTGCTTGCACAAAGTTTGTTTGTTTGTAAAAAATTACATGATCAGCACGTAGTTGTTTGACGAAATTAGCTTTTTCTTCAGAACCCACTGTGGTGGAAACAGTAGCACCTTTGAGTTTCGCCAATTGAATTGCTACATGACCAACACCACCAGCACCCGCATGAATCAAAACTCTTTCCCCAGGTTCCAATCTTCCGCGTTCGTATAAAGCTTCCCAGGCGGTGATTAACACCAAAGGTGCTGCTGCTGCTTCGGCAAAGGAGATAGATGCGGGTTTACCTGCTACAAACCGCTCATCCACAACGGTATATTCAGCATAATTACCTTGGTGTGCGCCTAATCCGCCGTAGCAAAAATATACTTCATCACCTGGGCGAAAACGCTGAACCCCAACACCCACCGCTTCGACTATACCTGCACCATCACATCCTAAAATTGTCGGCGTGCGATCGGGGTAGAAACTGCCTCGGCTACGAAGTTTACTGTCAATGGGGTTAACGCCAGCCGCCACCAAACGCACTAAGAGTTCGGTATTTCCTACAGGAACAGCAGGGTTTGGCACTTCCTGTACTTGCAGAACTTCGGGACTGCCAGCTGCTGTCATCAAGACTGCTTTCACTACTCTTTTCTCCTGGCTTTAGATGCACGTTCATTTGCAACTTTAGCGCAAGAGGGTAGACACGAAGTTATGTCTGAGGGAAAACTGCGATCGCCGATAGCGTAGCGTTAGCGAGTCCGCGTACCCTTACAGGGAAGCAAGCTACGCTTTTAGCGTCTCGTAGAGAGCGTCATAGCCCGTCGTAGACATTGCACTGAGGTTATAATAAGTGTACATTTAAATGTACACTTATTTATATGCTAAAGTACTTAACCATTACGCAAGCTCGACGACAACTATTAAAGTTGCCAGATGAGTTGAAAGATGAGCCAGTGATCATCACCAAACATGGTAAGCCAGTAATGGCAGCACTTAGCTTTGAGCAATTTGAATCTTTGTTAGAAACCCTAGCAATCTTATCTGATCGGGAGTTTGCCCATCAGCTACAAGAGAGTATTAGCCAAGGGGAACGGGAAGAAACTATTAGCTGGAAGGAAGCAAAAGCCCAACTTGGACTCTGATATACCACAACCCGTTAACATAAAGTATGAAATTGAACTGACATCACTAGCTTTAGAAATGTTGATTGGTGTTAAGGATCAGCGTCATCAGAAATCTTTGAGCGACAGAATCGACAAACTCAAGACAGATCCAGAAAAGCAGGGAAAACCTCTAATCGACAAGCTTAAGGGATATCGCAGTGTCAGGGCTGTGGGTCAACGCTACAGAATTATTTATAAAGTAGAACTAGAGAAAGTGGTGGTTTTAGTGGTTGGTGTAGGACTACGGAAAGAGGGTGACAAAGGGGACATTTATAGACTCTTGCAAAAATTGTTGTCGGAATGAGTAATTTATGACAATAAGCTTCTTTGCATATAAGCACTTGTAGAAAAGTGGTTTCGGATTTGAACCGCGTCCCTTGCGCGTCTTCAAGAGTTGGGCACGGAGTAAGAAGGAAGAAGCGATCGCACTTTTGATTAGCGAATTATACAAGGGTTGATTACTTTTGGTAATGTTATTTGTATCCCCAAGTTTAGTAATTTGGGGAATTCTGCTGTACAGTGACTAATTATTTGTCGCCGATGACAAATAATTAGTCACTGTACATCAAAAAGGAAAAAACCGCGAAACATTATGTTTCACGGCTTTCAGTGTGGTGTGAGGAGTTTAACTATATATCATGATAAAGTAGCTGCTCTATAACAGTGCAATCGTAACAATTTTGGTAACAAACTTTTTTTGCGATGATAGTCTCAAGCATAAGGTGTGACGAGATTAAGACTTGCTAACCTGAATCTAGATTTTATAAGGCTTTGAAAACGTAAATATTCTAGCTCTCTGCATCATACCCTTGGAATTCAGCCTTATTCTTTCTCTTTAGATTGACTTTATAAACAGCCCCTGAAAAATCCTAAGCAAATTAATGAGCATCAGTTCATTGGACTCTTGCGAGGATACAAAAAACCTTGAAAGGCTTACAATATAAACACTGTAGCCTTTTTTAGTAAAAACAAATAGATCGCTTTTTTTGAGGCGATCGCACTGTGGCAATCTTAAACCCCACGATTGATTCACTCCACTTGATTGCGATCGCAATCACATATTACAAATAATTTTTTGAATTGTTATTTCCCCCGTCTCTGTTGCTTAACTGCATAGCCGTAGGGCAAAGGCCAGTTCGGTTCTTCATCCAAATGGCAACGGGCACGAATCGACCAGTATGGATCGCGGAGCATTTCTCGACCGATGAGAACCAAATCTGCACATCCACGAGTAATTACTTGGTTGGCATACTCAGCCTCCTTTATCATCCCCACAGCCCCTGTCCTAATCCCAGCCTCTTCTCGGATTTTGGCAGCAAAAGGCACTTGATAACCTGTCTGCACGGGAATCCGGGCATGAGGGACTAAACCTCCTGTGGAAACATCGATCAAATCAACGCCTAATTCCTTTAGTTCACGGGATAATATAACTGATTGCTTGAGATCCCAACCTCCCTCCATCCAGTCGGTAGCAGAGAGGCGCACAAAAAGCGGCATCCCGCTTGGCAGAATCTCTCGGATTCGTCTTGTAACCTCCAGCAACAAATGCATTCGGTTCTCTAATGAACCTCCGTAACGATCTGTTCGTTGATTACTTAGCGGTGAAAGAAAAGAATGCAGTAGGTATCCATGAGCCGAGTGGATTTCGATAATCTGAAAGCCCGCTTGAAGGGCACGCTGGGTTGTGGCAACGAAGGCTTCAATCACCTCTTCAATCCCAGCCTCATCGAGGGGGATGGGAACGGGGCCGCCCTCTTGAAACGGAATTGGGCTTGGCCCGACTACCGGCCAACCTCCTTGTTCAGGTGTTAGCGGTGTACCACCCAGCCAGGGAACATTGCAACTCGCCTTCCGGCCAGCATGGGCTAATTGAATTCCTGCGATCGCTCCCTGTTGACGAAGGAAGCGTACAATCCGAGCTAGTGGCTCAATGTGCATATCGTCCCAAAGACCAAGATCGCCAGGGGTGATTCGTCCTTGGGCTGTCACGGCTGTAGCTTCGACTACAATCAGCCCAGTACCTCCAGCAGCCCGACTCCCTAAATGGACAAAGTGCCAATCATTTGCTAATCCATCCTCTGCCGAGTATTGACACATTGGTGACATCGCTATGCGATCTGGCAAGGTAATATCTCGAATTTTTAGTGGACTAAATAAGTCTACTTCCGGTACATCCGAATCGTGCAGACTCGTTGATTGACAGCCAGGAGAATCTATTAATTCTAATTCAGTCTGGGCTGGGGATGATGGCAAGGTTGTTAGTTTCTCTGTAGTCATGCTGTTACTTTTCCGTGCTTTGTGGACTAACACGCGCGTGCGATGCGAGTTAGTTTGTCAAAATCGATTCTGGATAAAGAGTTTCAGATATTGGGTGTCTGATTTTTTGTCGCTTACCAAAGGATTTTTAACTAATCCCCCTAATTCCCCATCCCTCTATAGAGTGGAGATGCAAGGAACTTCCAAATAAGGCGTTGCAGAACAGTGGGATGCCTCCCTTATAGCCCTGCAAACCATTCATAGCCCTGATCCTCCCAATAGCCTTTACGAGGCAATAAATTGCTAACGAATGTAATTTGAGTCACCCACTTGCTTTGCTTGTACCCCAGTTTAATTGGGGATGCTAGACGCATAGGCGCACCATTATCAACTGATAATGGTTGTCCATTTTTTTGATAAGCCATAAGAGTTTGGGGATGTACAGCAGAGGCAATATCCCAGCTTTCATAGTAGCCATCAGCAGATTTGAAGTAAACATAGCGGACGTTTGATTTAGGCTGTACTAGCGCTACCAAGTCTCGCAATCGCACACCTCCCCATTGAGCGATCGCAGCCCAGCCTTCAACACAGACATGGCGAATTACCATTGAAGTCAAGGGAAGTTTTTGAATATCTGCCATACTCAATTGCATCGCGTTACTAACCTCGCCATCAATCGTCAGGCGAAACTGCGCTGGATCAATTTGCGGGGTGAAGTCAAAGGTATTAATCAGCAATTTGTCTGGTTCTATCGCACTAACAGGAAATTCAGGTACAGGTTTCTGACTTAGTAGGAGTGCTTCAAGACTTTGGTTCAGTGGCTCAGATATTTGCCGCAGATTATCTGAGAACAAATTTGTCCCACAGCCACCTAAAAGAAAGCCTATGCCTGAGAGTCCAGATACTTGCAGTAACCGACGACGGGATAGGGTGCGTTTGGGAAGAATCAGACTCATTTCACCTCTACAGGAACATAGACTTAACTAGACGGATACTTCCTATCTTCAGGGCAAATAATATTTTGTTAGTGAAGAATATCTGCGGTTTGATGCTTTTGATATTAATCTATGAGCAACAGAAGAACAAAGCGACTTTTAAGCAACTGTTGAGAATTTTTAAGGAAATCTGATTATTATGCCAGGACTAACTAGCAATTAGGGTGGGTAACATGCCCACCCTAACACTCTAACTTGCTACTGCCTCAGCAGGGGCTTCCTGAACAGCAGTTATGGGTAAATAAACACTAACTTTTTTACGGGTTTTGCCCTTTCTCTCAAACATTACAACACCGTCGATTAAGGCAAACAGAGTGTCATCGCTACCAATACCGACGTTGTTACCAGGGTGGAATTTGGTACCACGCTGACGGACGAGAATGTTTCCTGCACGCACAACTTGACCGCCATAACGCTTGACACCCAGACGTTGGGCATTAGAATCACGACCGTTGCGTGTACTACCTGTTCCTTTCTTATGAGCCATGATTTCCTCTTGTGTATCTTCTTATTATTATTCAGCAGCGGTTTCAACTTCTTCGGCAGGAGTCTCGTCTAAAACGGGAGTTTCCTTCTCTGGTGCTTCTTGGGCAACAAACACTGCACCGTTAAGGGTGATGGAGTCAATCATAAGTCTGGTAATTTCCTGACGATGCCCCCGCTTTTTGCGGGTTTTCTTTTTTGGCTTCATCTTGTATACCAAGACTTTACGACCTCTGTAATGTCGCATTACAGTCCCTTCTACAGTTGCACCTGTCACTAGTGGCTGTCCAATGCTGACTTCGCCATCGTGCTGCACGAGTAATACCGAGTCTATTGTAACTTTTTCATCTGGTTCAGTCGGAAGCAGTTCAATATCGTAAAACCGCCCTGGCTCTACTCGTATTTGTTTGCCGCCAGTTTCAATAATCGCGTAAGTCATGGAATTGTCCTTGAGGTTGCCGTACAGGTAGCTGGTTTTATCTCGTATAGAGACGCTTTTGCCAGCTTTTGTAATATGTCTACCTGATCCGAGCAGGAATTAGACAGACAATCTAACATAATATTTTATTAACAGGTGCTAAGTCAAGCTTTCATTTTGCCAAAAGTCCTCATGGCGATCGCCCGCGCAAAGAATGTAAAGTATATTTGCAATTCAGAATAAATAATTTTTAGTTAAATACTGACTTCCATCTTAGGGCTGAATTTTGCACAATACTAGAAACATTTCAACTAAAACTTATATTTTCTTATCAGAATTCACACAATTTTTTTCTTTGTTTTAAAATTAAATTTACCCGCTTAATCTAAAGGTTCTTCACAGAATTTAGTAAATCCACAGAAGTCAAATTACTACATTCAAACCTGATATTTAAAATAGGAGACAGACTGTCATGACACAGCAAAATGCTACCCGACTTTTTGAAGCCGTAAAACAAGATCAAGCATTACAGCAAAGGCTCAAAGCAACAGCTGATCCAGAAGCTTTCATCAAGATTGCTCAAGAGCGTGGCTATGATTTCAGCGTCGAAGAACTGGATAGTGAAATCAGCAAATTGTCTGAAGAAGATTTAGCCGCCATTGTCAATCCAGGATGGGGAACCAGACGTCACATTAATCCTAGATAATTCCTATTTTAGGAGACTGAAAATATAGAAACAACTGAATTGACAAGTTTTGCTCCTCAAGGAGATAGTGTTTAATTATCTCTTTTAGGGGCATTTATGTTAAATGAAGCAACTCTTGGTATTAGTCATTGTCATTGGGTATGGGGATTGTTATCCTGCACCTCTGCTTCCCTACTTCCCACCTGATTAAGTCATGAGTTAGGATGACAATATTTTAATCAGGTGATATGAAAAGAATAGAAGTTGAGCAAAGAACTATCTTAATTGGTTTGGCAGGTAGCCACGGCTATGGTTTAAATCGTCCTGATTCAGACTTTGATTATCGCGGAGTATTTATCGCACCCAAAAGGTACTATTTAGGATTTGATCACATAGAACAAAAAGATACTGGTTGGGATGAACCAGGAATATTTCCATTCGTGGATGGTAACAAAGATACAGTTATATATGAATTAAGAAAAATTCTCCAGTTATTAACAGGCGCAAATCCCAATGTTTTAGAATTTTTGTGGTTAAATAACTATCCTTTTTTAAGCGCAGTCGGACAGCATTTAATTAATCATAAGCAGTTATTTTTGAGTAAGAAGGTAAAACATACTTACACTGGTTATGCCTTTGCCCAAATCAAAAAAATGGAAACTCATCGGAAATGGTTGTTAAAGCCACCACAAAAAAAACCAATACCATCTGACTTCGCCATAGAAGACGAAGTACCCCTGAGCAAAGATGAACTAAACGCTTTTCTGGAATATCTTTATAACTTAATCAGAGGGCGGATTGAGTTTTTAGAAGAAGCGGAACAATTATACCAATTGTTGACGGCGGATATTGATTTTAAAGGAGTGTTAAAACAATACACTTTACCTGATGAAACTTTGGAATATACTCAACAGTTAACTAATAGCCGTAAAGATTTCATCCGCCTGCTTCAGAAAAGTCAAAGTTATCAAATAGCTTTGAGAGAATGGAAAGCTTATTTAGCTTGGCAGGAAAATAGAAATCCGGCTAGGGCAGAAATGGAAAGAAAGTCGGGTTTTGACCTTAAACATGGGATGCACTGCATTAGATTATTACGCAGTGGAGTAGAAATACTGCGGCAGGGTAAAGTGATTGTAGATAGGAGAATAGCTGGTGATGTTGAGGATTTAAAAGCTATTTTAAAGGGTGAGTATTCTTATGAGCAGGTGATGAAAATAGCAGAAGATTTGGTTGCCGAAATGGAAATTGTTTACGAACAATCTGCCCTACCTAACAAACCTGATTTGGAGCAAATTAATGAGTTGTGTATGGAATTGGTAGAAATGCAAAAATGGAGTCATTAGTCATTGGCTGTGAACAAAGGACAAAAGACAAATAACAAATGACTAACTAGAGAGTGTACATTAAGTCAGCAAAGCCATAGAGGCTGATGATAAGCAATAGCGATGCTGTTAATTGGGTAATTCGTGTTTCGGGTGAGGGAGCGATCGCTTCCCGCACTAAGATGGAAATAGATGCCCCAACTACTAAGCTCAAGCCTAAGATTAAATAGGGCGGTTTGTCCGGTAAAATACTGGCTATTCCCAGCATAGCGATCGCTAATAAGAGCATCAATAATTCTACAAACCTGGGCGGGTTGTATTGGCTAGATAGAATAAAGCTGTTGAACCAAAAAGACCAAATTCTCATATTTCAGTGCTGAGTTAGGAGTTGTGAGTTATATAGTCAGTGCTAAGTGAAGAATTAAAAGTGTGAGATATGAAGCAGCTTTCCATTCAAAACTCTTAACTCTTAATTCTTCACCGGAGGCGGAGCATTTCCGGCTTTGCTCCTAACTTTTAACCTCTAGCCCCTAACTTTTGACCTGTGCCGTTCTTTTGTGCAGTATCACTTTCTGGAAGTTCAACGCCAAAGATGCGGCTAAAAACTTTGGCTACTTTGTAGCCAGAATCAATCGATTCTAAGGGGTCTTTCCGCAGCCTGTGACGCAAGCATAGTGTAATTACACGGTTAATATCATCAACTGTAACTTCAGTGCGTCCTTCATATGCCGTTAAGGCTTTGGCGGCGCGGTTACTAACAATGTCACCCCGCAAACCATCTACATCCAGTTCTGAGCAGACTTCAGAAATTTTTACCCGTAGTTCATAGTCAATTTTTACTTCTGGCAAAAGCTGTTGAGCATTGACAATTTGCTCTTGGAGTGCTTCTTGCTGGGATTTGTAGTTTTCGAGAAATGCTGGAGGATTTTGGTCAAAATCTGCTCGTTGTTCTACGATTTGCACCCGCAAGGCTGGTTCTTTTACGGTGTGAATTTCTGCGTGCATCCCAAAGCGATCAAGCAATTGGGGGCGTAATTCACCTTCTTCTGGATTTCCAGAACCCACAAGAACAAAACGCGCTGGGTGACGGATAGAAATACCTTCTCGTTCTACAGTGTTCCATCCACTCGCGGCAGAATCGAGTAGCACGTCTACGAGGTGGTCGTCTAGTAAGTTGACTTCATCCACATAGAGAATGCCTCGGTTAGCCTTTGCCAGCAGTCCTGGTTCAAAGGCTTTGACACCTTCAGATAAAGCTTTCTCAATGTCGATTGTGCCACAAACTCGGTCTTCTGTAGCTCCTAGCGGCAGGTCTACCATTTGGACTTTTTTGTGAGCTACGGGAATTTCCGCCCCTTGTTCTAACAGTTGGCGGACTTCATCGCTCATCAAGTCGGGGTCGCTAGGATCGCTACTGAAAGGGTCATTGGCAACCACAGAAATTTCTGGCAGCAGATCCGCCAGCGCCCGGATAGTTGTGGATTTGCCGGTGCCGCGATCGCCCATGATCATTACACCACCAATTTTGGGGTCAATCACGTTCAATAGGAGCGCCAGTTTCATTTCTTCCTGGCCCACAATTGCCGTAAAAGGAAATACCACGCGACGCGCACTTGCCGTGGATTGAGCAGTTGGACTCACTAAATTACCTTAACAATATTTTTCTTATTACAGTTCTCTATTGTGACACAGGTCGGGTCTGGGGGAGTGAGAAGATCGGGGGCAGGGGAGGCAGGGGGAGCAGGGGAAGATAAAGGAGAAATTTTACCTTGTCCCCTTGTCTCTTCCCAATGCCCAATGCCCAATGCCCAATCCCCATTCCTCATACCATATTTATTGGGCACAAATGCCTACTAGCTGCGTCAACTATCTTAATTTGTCTGCTTTAGTTTTTTTGGTGCAAAAGTTCCATCAGTAGAGAACAAACAACTACCAACTCATCAATCCTGTACTAAGCATAAATACTTGTAGACTATATGGTTAGTAGATTCAATCGTAAAAGCGAACAATGGCGTGTGTGGGTAGCTAATGCATCATTCAAATCTATGAAATCATCTTTTATTGTTCAGAATTGGCGACGACTACTCAAGTCTCTTTTTCCGATTCTCGTTTTAATATCCTTTATTACCGTATTGTTGGTGGACAGTTTTACCCCTGCTGTCGCACAGTTACCCCGTCAGGAAATTCGCGGGGTTTGGATGACTAACAATGATTTTGACACCCTCAAAAATCGGGAAAAAGTGCAGGATGCGGTGAGTCAATTACGACGGCTTAACTTTAACACAATCTATCCAGTGGTGTGGAATTCTGGCTATGTAATGTATCCCAGTGCGACCGCACAACGTGCAGGTATTCAACCTTTTGTCTACAAAGGTTCAGATGGACATGATATTCTTGCAGACCTGATTAACCAAGCTCATCGCAAAGGACTGCTGGTGATTCCCTGGTTTGAGTTTGGGTTCATGGCTCCCCCAACTTCAGAATTGGCACTGAATTATCCTGATTGGTTCACACAAAAGCGGGATGGTAGCCAAACTTCCATTAGTGCGGCTGGTGAGGTTATGTGGCTTAATCCGTTCCATCCGCAAGTGCAACAGTTCATCACCAATTTAGTGCTGGAAACTGTCACCCAATATGATGCCGATGGCATTCAGTTTGACGATCACATGAGTTTGCCCCACGAATTTGGCTACGACCAATATACAGTTTCTTTGTACACTAAAGAAACCAATAATCCTCCCCCAACTAATCCCCAAGATGAGGCATGGATAAAGTGGCGGGCAGATAAAATTACGGCGTTCATGGTACAACTTAACCAAGCTGTGAAGCAGATAAAGCCCCAGGCGATTTTCTCTGTTTCTCCTAATTACTATGATTTTGCTTACAAGTTTCACCTGCAAGATTGGCTGAGTTGGATGCGGCAAAATATTGTTGACGAGTTAATTGTGCAAGTTTATCGTCCTGATCTACAAAGTTTTTTGGCAAATATTTCCCGCCAAGAAATTCAAGAAGCAAAACAAATAATTCCAACTGGAATTGGCATTATGACAGGGTTACGAAATAATCCAGTTCCCATGCAGCAAATTAAGTCTCAGGTGCGGGCTGCTCAAGAACGTGGTCTAGGCGTAACCTTCTTTTATTATGAAAGTCTTTGGAATGATGCTCTAGAACCCTTAAATGAGCGACAAGCTGGATTTCAAAGTCTCTTTCCATCTTCAGCACTCCGTGCCAAAGTTGAATAGCTTTTTTGTTGAATTTGAGTTCGGCGAAGTTAATAAAATTTACTTTCAGGACTCATATAGGAATCCGCTTTTATTTTTGAACTTATTTGCGTAGATAGGGAGTAGGGAATCAGCTTCTGAAGAAAGGGTTCCCTTCGACTTGGCTTAGAGAACACTCCCTCTGAATTTTCAGCATCCTTGTAAAACTTGAACAGCAGTCAACTTTAGATCAGCAAAGACCAGTGAAACGATGGCTGCGGCGGGCTGCGCCTACGCCTATTTTAAGAAGTGCATTGTTTGACCTTTGTAAACAGATCGCCCCGGAGTTTCCTGAAAGTACGATGGCTACGCCCGCCGCAAGCATTGCAGTAGCAGTAATTGATTTTTGGCTGCAAAGCTAATTGCTCTTAGTAGTAATGCCATCGCAGAGAGTGTGATCGCTGACATTGGGATTTGATTAGACTTGTCCGGAATATTCACTTAAGAAAAGAAAAATGGTAAAACATTTAAGTAAGTATCTACCATTAGTCTGTATTAGTTATGGTTTTTAATTATATCCAGAAGTATCCACACCGAACAAAAC
>JAESGI010000275.1_pt1 | contig 25044 bp, 17 predicted proteins | sample 9269671 | NCBI WGS metagenome assembly JAESGI01 (sample SAMN14515641, study PRJNA621666) | algae metagenome | isolation source: Nostoc indistinguendum CM1-VF10 and co-occurring heterotrophs from gravelly... | place: USA: Clark Mountains, San Bernardino, California | collected 1998-06-05 | reverse complement strand
GAACAAGGCTCAGGTTGCTAGGGTAAGCTTTACTCATACCACTCTCTCGGTGCTGTTTATTATCTATTCACAGCGTATACTGAGAGAGCTTTTTTACAACATCCCCGACTTTTCAAACAACCTCTGAGATAAAAGCCTTATTAGCAGCAGAGGATGCGAGATAATTTATTTATCAAAGTTAATATATTTGTGAGCCTTTAAATGCTCCTGGAATTCTTTATAAGCTTGATTAATTGCTTGCATCGAAGCTTTTGCGATCGCAGAATTATTGACATCAGGATGATACTGTCTTGCTAATCGGCGGTAGGCGAATTTGACAAGATTGGGATGATCGCTTTGATTTCCACCCAAGACTTCCCACCATTCCCCAGATAGTACAGAGTCGAGATTAAATTTATCAAAGCTTGGCATTTGACTCCAAACCTTCATGCTTCCGCCATTACCAGCACTTACCAGCGTCTTGCCATCAGAACTGAAAGCAACAGGACTACACCCAGAGAGAGTTTGTAGTAGTTCCCCAGTGTGGAGGTTACAAAGTTTGATCATACCGTCTCTGCTGCTACTGGCGAGAGTTTTTCCATCGGGACTGATGGCAACAGACAAAACCGCCGTTGAGTGTCCAGTCAGAGTGGAGAGTAATTTTCCAGTTTGGAGATTCCACAGCTTTATTGTGGTGTCTGTGCTTCCACTAATAAGAGTTTGACTGTTAAGACTGATGGCAACTGTATTTACTGCTGCCAAATGTTCAGTGAGAATGTAGCGCTGTTGCCAAGTTTTGACATCCCAAAGCCTAATACTTTTATCAGCACTACTGCTTGCAAGAGTTTTACCATCGGGACTAATAGCAACTGATAAAACTGCATCTGAATGTCCATTCAAAGTGCGTTTTATTGTTCCCGTGTAGCGTCCCCAAATTCTTATAGTCTTATCGGCACTACCACTAGCAAGAATTGCCCCATCAGGACTGTAGGCAATCGAGTTAACAAAACCATTATGGCTTATAGGTAGAGTTTAAATAAAAGAATGTACGGTGAAATTTTTTTGTGTCCATCTGCCAAGTGCTGATTTTGCGATCGACACTACCACTTGCAATCTGCTGTCCATCAGGGCTGATAGCAACAGATAAAATTGCCTCAGCTTGTCCAGAAAACGTGTAAAGCCATTTTCCGGTTTTTAAGTTCCACAAATTAACTTGTCTGTCATCACTACCACTGATTAAGGTTGTACCATCAGGACTGATAGCGATCGCATTAACTGCCGCTAAGTGTCCTTTGAGTGTGCGTACATATTTCCAGGTTTCAGGTAGCTGGGTTGTCAGAGATATTTTTTCTGCTTCAATATTGGGAATAGAAGGTTTAGGGGTAACAAATTCTGATTTTTTCTTGAATTCAGCCTTAAGTGCCTGTAACTCATCTTCGACTTCCAAAACAGCAAATTTTTGGTTGAGATCCTCACCAGATAAAAATGCTTCTAATTCCATCACTGCTTCGGAATAGGCATCCATCAGCAAAACTTTCTCTTCCATCCGCTCAAAAAGCTGCGCTGGAGTTTCGCTAATTTCAGATTCGTCTAACAGTTTGGCAATACCATAGGCGGCGAGTCCCACCACTGCACCAATTCCCGTCATCGGGACTGCACCAATCCCAAACGCCAGCCCTACTTTAGGTGCGACTAAACCCATACCACCGACGACGCTATAAACACCAGCACCGCCGACTGCACCAATTCCCATTGTAGCCAAAGCAGCTGCATCTCCCTGTGCGATCGCATTAATTGCACCATAAGCAGCTGCACCAGCCACAGCGCCAGCAGCCACTACAGGAGTTGCACCAATTCCAACTGCACCAAATCCGCCTGCTAGTCCTATCCCGCCTACCGTTGCGGAAACACCAGCACCTGTTATGGTTCCGCCTACAATAAATGCTGCGCCTGTTTTAGAGTTTTGTGTCACTGGTTTTTGAAGAGGAACAAATTAGGAAAGAAGAACATAGAGTGCCAAGGTAAGCGCATCTCAAACCCTATTGACACGGTAGTTTTGAGGTTCACCCAAAGCACAAATAAGTTCAAAATTACTACACTGAGTCAAGGGTTGGGATTGACATTTTCGTCCTTATATGCTCTAAAAACATAAAAAGCTATTGGAACCATGTTTTTTCAATCATTTACGAAAATTCGTTCGATTTTGAATGAAAAATTGATATTTAGATAGAGCTTTTAGCTTTTTGTCTGTATCAAGAGCTACAAAATTAGATGCGCTTACCCTGAGCTTTATCTGAGTAACCTTATTACCCAAAGCGTAGACTAATTAATACTGTTGCGTCTTCGTAAAAATTACTTAAGCTTTGACTTTTGCTTTTAATGCTACGTCAGAAAAGTCTCAATGCAAGATTTCATTAATTATTAGCAAAATAATTAGGCCAAACTCTGCGTTATTTTGCGTCCCTCTGCGTTTAAAAACATTACGATTTTACGCACTCATTACCAAATAATCGCAACTAATCCTGATGCAGTTATATTTGAATCACAGGTTAATAGTTGGACTTCATCACCTTTACTGGTTAAAACTAGCGCAGTTGCAGTAATTTGCCTATCGTGCATTTCATTAATAGCAGATAAGCTTATAGTTGTTTCAATTACATCTTTGTCAAGTGGATAAATTACCACACGGGGATCAGCTTCAACTGCTGAAAGTAAATTCTTGGCAGAAGGAATAGATGTTCTTCCTCTCTCAACAATCCAAACAGCCTCGGCTAATGTTGTAGCTGGTATAACTAACTGGGAATCAGGATTAGAAAGAATAGTATTGGCATTCGCACCTAATCGCGGATTTCCTTCGAGAAACCAGATGAGAGCATGAGTATCAATCACGTACTTCATAATTACCTATGACCAGTCTAAGCCGTCTTCGGTATCTCCATGAAATTCACTAATTTTAAAATCATTTTCTGTTGATTGTTTATTCCCAGAAAACATACCAAGTTGCATTATCTGGCTTTTAGCTTGAGGCTTTTTGGGTTCTAAAAAAGTTACGATAACGTGGCTTTCAGATACATCAGATGGTAATTCTGAAAGTTGTATGTTCCCGTTCTTATACACTCCTTCAATGGATTGCAACATTAGTTTTTACCCAATTTGTATTAATATAAATTATAAAGTTAATACTAAAAAGATGCCGATTTGCTTAAAAACATCAAATTTTTGGGCTGTACTGGCACTAGCTGCTGCTGTGCGTTGCTTCCGCATGTTCCAGCTTATGTGCTAACACACGCAGTGCTAATACTTGAACTCTAGCAACTGCTTCTTCTGGTGTCTGCCCGTAAGCCAGTACACTAGGAAAAGCAATCACTTCTGCTTATTGCGTCTATCCTCTTCTTGTTCAATCTCTATCGTCAAGTTCATAGCCAGTGAAGGTATTGTAATAAAAGCGATTCCTGGATAAAACAAAAAATTTATATGACCTCAGTTTCTCCTCACAAAAAAGCCAGAGCCTTAAAATCTACTAGCCGCCGCCCTGCTAAAGAACTCTGTAGCGAGTGCGGACTATGCGATACATACTATATTCACTATGTCAAGGAAGCTTGTGCGTTTATTAATCAGCAAATAGGCGAACTTGAAGAAGAAACACACACGCGATCGCGCCATCTCGACAACCCTGATGAACTCTACTTTGGTGTTCACCAAGACATGATAGCGGCGCGGAAACAACAGCCCATTGAAGGCGCACAATGGACGGGTATTGTTAGCAGCATTGCCATTGAAATGCTCAATCGCGGCATTGTTGAAGGTGTCGTCTGCGTGCAAAATACCAAAGAAGACCGCTTTCAACCCATGCCCGTCATCGCCCGTACCCCAGAAGAAATACTAGCAGCACGGGTAAATAAACCAACGCTTTCCCCAAATCTTTCTGTATTGGAACAGATAGAGAAATCGGGGATGAAACGGCTATTAGTCATTGGTGTTGGTTGCCAAATCCAAGCGCTACGAGCCGTAGAAAAACAATTGGGTTTAGAAAAGCTGTATGTTTTGGGTACGCCCTGCGTAGATAATGTTAACCGCGCCGGACTACAAAAATTCTTAGAAACCACTAGCCGATCGCCTGATACAGTTGTGCATTACGAATTCATGCAAGACTTCCGGGTTCACTTCAAACATGAGGATGGCTCATCAGAAACTGTGCCTTTCTTTGGCTTGAAAACTAATCAACTCAAAGATGTCTTTGCTCCATCCTGTATGAGTTGCTTTGATTATGTTAACTCCCTAGCAGATTTAGTTGTTGGCTACATGGGCGCACCCTTCGGCTGGCAGTGGATTGTAGTTAGAAATGACACAGGTAAAGAAATGCTGGATTTGGTGAAAGACCAGTTAGACACTCAACCAGTGATGTCTAAAGGCAACCGCAAGGAAGCTGTAAAGCAAAGTATTCCCGCTTACGATAAAGGCGTTACCCTTCCTATGTGGGCAGCAAAACTCATGGGTGTGGTCATCGAAAAAATCGGCCCCAAGGGTTTGGAATATGCGCGGTTTTCGATTGATTCTCACTTTACTCGGAATTATTTGTATGTGAAGCGAAATCATCCAGAGAAATTAGAAGGGCACGTTCCAGAGTTTGCCAAGCGTATTGTTGGGCAATATAAATTACCAGAATAGTGTTTAGCGTTTGTATAAAATATATCTAAGCCTGCTTTTGTAAGCAGGCTTTTTTGCTTACAGGGAATGCCGCAAGCATCATACAGGTGAGTGAGAGAATATTTTCAGAATTGGGCAATATTTTTCCGAAATTGATAATCTAAGTTTGGTAGTAATTACTAGAACACTGATTTATAAATAACTTCTATAAATAGCCTTGGGGGAATATGGCCCCACAAAACCTGATCTTCGTGACCGGGTTTTTTGGCATGGGGTAGATGCTGAAATCATTAAATTAACAACAATTAGAAGCTAACTGTAACCGAACCATCCATACCAAAATACCTAAGATTTAAGTCTCTCTATTAATTCCCTTCTCCCTTTTGAAGCTACGGTGTACACACAAGTCTTTTAGAGTTGCCCAATAGGGTTATGATCCGCCAGCCCTCCTAAAAAAAGGGGGTAAAAACTTCTCTAAATCCTCCTTTTTAAGGAGGATTTAGGAGGATCTCCAACGATTTTGCTTTTGTGCGTACACCTTAACTCAAAGAGAGAGGGGTTGGGGGTGAAGTTATGCCGGATAAATCCGTAATCTTCTATTTGGTTCTTCGCCAAAACTATGCGACTTGAGGCGATAGTGTTCTACCAACTCATGTTGCATTTTTCGGACTTGGGGAGAACGTGGTAATAACTCGACTGGCTGTCCTTTAGGAATCACAATTTGCTCAACAGCAAGTCTAGCTTCTTCCAAGGCATCCATCTCATCATCGCTACCATTGTGCAAAAACAGCTGCAATTCTAGGTCATCGGCCATTTCTGGGTCGTCCATATTCAGCAACCGTCGCAAGCCACGGGTAATTTGCGGAATTGTGCTGGACTTAATCATGTGGATGGGTACATGACGCGCTTTTGCCATTTGGCGTAATTTAGCATGGTTTTTGACGTGCGATCGCAGCGCTAAAATTGCATCAGCAGTATCTATATCTTTTGTCAATACCACGGGCAAAGTTAGCACGCTAATTACCTGTTCTAGTTGATGACGACTAACCCCGTATGGGTAAACGTGCAGTGGTAAATCTTCACCATTGGGCCCTGGCTGTCTAGTAGTAGCATCCAAATCAATGCTTTCAGAATAATTGAAGGATTCATCCAGCAAACGATCAAATTCACTGCGTCCAGTTACCCGCTCTACAGGCAATTGCGGCAGTGCTACCATTTGTCCAGATGAACGCCAGCCATTAGCCTGTCGCGCCGATGGGAAAGATTCTTCCACTGTCGCTAGCTGTCCACCGCGACCATTGACAACAGCTAACTGCCTTGTAACAGCAATTTTACCTTGGTCATCAACGGTTCTCGTTTGTGGAGTAGGCTGACGCCCCCGCAGCAGATTATCTACTGTGTCAGCAACGCTTTCGTGTACTACCCAGCGTTGGCGTTCTAACATTTCCACAGCAATCTCAAAGGTAGGAGGGGCTTTACGCTCCAAAACAGTCTTTTGAGAACCTCGCCGTCTGGCTTCGTCGTCTCCCAGCGTTACAGCTTGGATACCCCCAACTAAATCAGCCAGGGTCGGGTTTTTAATCAGATTTTCGATCTGATTCCCGTGGGCAGTACCTACCAACTGTACACCCCGTTCCGCAATGGTACGAGCCGCTAAAGCTTCCAGTTCCGTGCCAATTTCATCAATGACGATGACTTCTGGCATATGGTTTTCCACTGCCTCAATCATCACCTGATGCTGTTCTTCTGGACGAGCCACTTGCATCCGCCGAGCGCGACCAATGGCGGGGTGGGCAACATCACCATCCCCAGCGATTTCGTTGGAGGTGTCAATAATCACCACTCGCTTATGCAGATCATCCGCCAAAACACGGGCAATTTCCCGTAAGGCAGTAGTTTTACCCACGCCTGGACGCCCCAGCATGAGAATCGATTTACCAGTTTCTACCAAATCGCGGATCATGCCAATGGTTCCGAATACCGCTCGGCCAAAGCGACAGGTCAAGCCTATAATCTTACCCGTGCGGTTGCGGATGGCGCTGATCCGATGCAAAGTTTGCTCAATTCCTGCCCGATTATCTCCGCCAAAAATTCCAACTCGTTGAATACAATCATCTATCTGTTCTTGAGTAACGGGTACTTCGCTCAGATACTCAGCTTGATTCGGAAAGCGAGCCTCTGGGCGACGACCCAAATCCAAGACCACTTCTACTAAACTATCTCGTTTGGGATGACTCTCTAGTACTTGTTGCAGGTCTTGGGGCAAAATGTCTAATAACTTTTGGAGATCGTCTGTAATCGTCATGCTTTCTATGGTGACGTTTTTAGAGATAGCGAGGACATTTGCATACAGGAGAACCCGCTCTGGGTAATTTCCCGAAACGAGCAATTAACGCTCCTGCTGTGACTTAATCTGGGAAACGAGAGAATGGGCAAGTTTTACAGCTTGCCAAAGTAATACGTCATTTTCTTCGAGGCGAAGATTCGCTTGTACATTGGTGTTATTTACCTCCTTATTCTCTAACTGTTCGAGAATTGGTGACAGCAGTACACGGGCGTAGCTACCGTAGGCGACCCCAGCGATGGAGGAGGGGGGGCGGGGAGCAGGGAGCAGGGGGAAAATTTCTTCTCCTCTGCCCCCCGCCCCCTGCTCCCCTGCCTCTTTGAGCAGTCCCATTGCCTTTAACTTAGCAACGGTATAGCGATTTGTGCCGCCTGCTAACTGCACATATCCTGGTAACTTAGCTGCCAAAACTTTTTGCCCTAATTTCACCGCAGCTATTGTAGTGCCATCGCCAATATCACCACTCATGGGACGACCGTCGGTTTGCCAAATTAAAGCACTCTTGAGTGGGGAAATTAGGTCATATACTGCTCTTAAGTAGTCAATCATCCCATCGCCATCGGGACAGCTAATGGCTAGTAACTTTAGTTGATCAGCCAACGGTGAAATTGCCTGCCATAATCGCTGAAATTCTGCCAATCGCCCTACTTGTGTATGGATTTCTACGGCATCTACTCCTGTTGACATCACCAATGGCGCGATCGCTTCCGGCGTTGTCACATATGAAGCTGTATCAATTATACTGTATGGACAAATTGGTATGCAACGACCGCAGCCATAGCACTTTTCGGATATTACTCCCGAAAAGTCTTCTTTGATACTGTCAAACACGATCGCTTGTGCCGGACAAACCCGTTCACAGGGTCTAGGGCAGTCTGTAGGACACTCAGTAGGATTAAATTCTGCTTTCCGAAAATGGGGGTCTTCTCCATCGTTCAGGCTGACCATCAAAAAGGGCGAGTTGCCTTTGTAGTCAAAGCCTCGCTTTTGGGCATCACAAGCCAGAGTTTTGGCTACTTGTAGCCCTGCTTGCGCTGCTGCAATCACCGCTGGATCAGCTGCAACATCTATACAGTCAGCGCCCGCCAAAGTATAGGCTAACGTTAAATTTCTGACTGCCGGCAAATGCTGGAAGCTAGCTCCGCAGATGAGCTTGAACCAGTCACCTTGTTTGAGAGATTGTAAAGGGATGAACAGATCAGTCACACTTCTATTATGCGTTTATGCGACTAAAAATAGTAGTCTGTAATCAATAAAAAGTCCGGATTTCCTGATTCTATTGCCAATGAGCTTGCTAATGGAGGTATACCTAAACAAGATACTGTATTGGCTTTTTATTCTCCCTTTAAACGACAACTTACCGAGTTTGCTGTTGGCTAACGCTCAGGTTGCTCGATGGGAATTTCGATCGCAAACTCTGCTCCTTGCTCAACAGAAGAAGTGCAGGTAATATTCCCTTGGTGTTTTTGGACGATAATCTGATAGCTAATGGATAATCCTAGCCCACTACCTTTGCCCACAGGTTTTGTGGTAAAAAATGGGTCAAATAAACGCGATCGCAACGACTCTTCAATACCAGGGCCATTATCTGCGATCGCAATTTTGACCATATTCAAGTCTGTTACCTCTGTGTGAATCCGAATTTGGGGAGTAGGAAGGAGCGACTGCGGTCTTTCCCCTTCTAACATCTCCCCAACTCTTGGAGACGCCTGCCGTACGATTCCCAAAGGACTGTAGGGCGATAGCGCAGCGTTACCGAGTTCGTGTACTCCTTCGGGGAAGCAAGTTACGCCCAGCGTCTGGTAAAGAGCATCTGGGATTTCCCCAAGTGGCTTTGGGGGGTAGGAACTAGGAGATTGATTCTTCACTCCCTCTTCTATTGCATCAATAGCATTATTCAACAGATGCATAAATACTTGGTTTAATTCACTCGCGTAACAAGTAACTAAAGGCAAGTTACCATAATCTTTCACCACAACAATGGCAGGACGACCTGCTGCTTCCCTGAGTCTATGTTGTAACATCACCAAAGTGTTTTCGATATCTTCATGGATATTTACCTGCTTTATCTCTGCTTCATCATGCCGAGAAAAGTGTTGTAGCGCTAGTACAATTTCCCGAATGCGATCAGATCCTCTATACATTGCACCTATTAGATTTTGCAAATCTGTCACCATAAAATTCAGGTCTATATCTTTGGCTATTTGCTGAATTTTTGGTGTGGGTTTGGGATATTCCTGTTGATAGACCTCAATCAGATTTATTAGGTCTTGCATATATTGACCAGCGTATTGGATATTTCCATAAATAAAACTGATCGGGTTATTAATCTCATGAGCTAGCCCAGCTACTAACTGCCCCAGAGCCACCATCTTTTCATTCTGAATCTGTTTAACTTGAGAGGCTTGCAAGTTGTCAAGTGCCTGTTGGAGTAAAAAGTTTTTTTCTTGCAGTTTAACTTGAAGCAAACGCAAATTAATCTGATTTTCAATTCGCAACACAACCTCTGCCCCATGAAAAGGTTTTGAAATATAATCTACACCACCAACATCAAAGGCTTTTACCTTATCTACAACATCATCCAGAGCGCTAATAAAAATTACTGGAACTTCACAAGTTTTAGTATCAGCTTTCAGCTGTTGACAAACTTGATAGCCATCCATCTCTGGCATATTAATATCCAGTAAAATCAAATCTGGCAAAACCATTTGACACGCAGTCAATGCCATTTTACCGTTTAAAGCTTTGCGAACTTCAAAACCTTGTGCAGTTAACATTGCCGATAAAAGCCGCAAATTATCTGGGGTATCATCGACCACTAGAATATTTCTTTTATGATGATCAGTTTGATTGGAATACATTATGTATTAAAAGCTATGTTTGTAAAAATTGAGAATAGTAAATACTTCTTTTTAATAATCTTGAATTTTTTTATCAACTTAACTGAATTGTATTTATAGTCAAATACAATTCAGTTAAGGCTAAAATTATTTCCCAAAGTCAATTTTTTTAACGTAGACGCAAAGCGGTGAAGCGGCGCGGTCTTGGGGGTTTCCCCTATGAGCGACTGCTGAACCCGAAGGGCTTGCCGCAGGCTTTACGGCTACGCTCAGTGATCCCCTACCTCAAAACCCTTAGCTTTGTACTTCATGCAGATGAAAACTGCTGTATTTATATTACGAACTTTGCGAACTTGATAGCCTGCTTACAGCAGTATAGTAGATAATACACGCAGATTATCTAGTCGAGCGTTAACAATGAAATTTTTTCCAGGTGCCATTTGATAGCTACCATTGAGGTGATGCGGCAAGTAACTTAATAACCAATTGTTGCTCTATGGGTTTAGAAAATAGATATCCTTGAGCAAAATCACAGGTGAAACTTCTCAATTGAGCTAACTGTTCTTGTGTTTCTACACCTTCAGCGATCGCACTCATTCCCATTGAGTTAGCAATGCCAATCATTGCTGGTACTAACCCCATATTCTCTTTGTTATCCTGCATACGTTTGACAAAAGATTTATCAATTTTAAGTGCATTTAAAGGAAAAATGTGCAAGTAACTCAAGGAGGAATATCCTGTACCAAAATCATCCATAATCAGCTTGATTTTTCGCTGCTTTAGTTGTTGAAGGATTATTTTAATCGCATCAGTATTTTCCATAATTACACTTTCTGTAATCTCTAATTCTAAATATGCAGGATTTATTTTATTTTCATAAATTATTCGGTCAATTTGGTCTAACAAATTTGGCTGTAAAAATAACCGTGCGCTCAAATTAACACTCATAGTTAGGGGTTCTGGTGTCACTGGATGATGTTGCCAGATGCTCAGTTGATGACAAGCTGACTGTAATACCCAAGTATTGATGGCATTAATCAAACCTGTTTCTTCTGCCACAGGAATAAATTCTGTGGGAGAAACTAGACCGCGAGTCGGATGTTGCCAGCGCACCAAGGCTTCAAAGCCAGAAATTCTGCCTGTAGTCAGGGAAACAATTGGCTGATAGTAAACGAGAAATTCTTGTCTTTCAACTGCCCTTCGCAAGTCATTTTCTAACTCTAAAAGCTGAATAGCTTCCTGATGCATTGCTGGATTGAAAACGTGATATTTAGCTTTTCCTTGAGCCTTAGCCCGATACATCGCCGTATCAGCATCCCGCAGTAAATATTCTGGGCGATCATAATCTTTATTGCCCCAGCTAATCCCAATACTGGCATTCATAAATACTTCATATCTTGACAGTTTAAAAGCAAGTGATAACTGTTGCAGAACTGATTCTGCAACTTGGATTGCTATATTGATATCTGTAATATTTTCTAGGAGAATTCCAAATTCGTCACCACCCAATCGTGCTAGAGTATGAATAGGTATCAGACATGCTTGCAGGCGATGAGCGATGGCTATCAGCAATTCATCTCCCACCAGATGTCCAAGAGAATCATTGACAACTTTGAAGCGATCGCAGTCCAAAAAAAGTACCGCAAACTGATAATTAGATTCTTGCTGGGCACGATTTAGAGCATTTTCTAGTCGCCTGATAAATAAAACTCGGTTTGGTAATCCAGTTAGGGAATCATGCAGTGCTATTTCTAGCAGTTGACTTTGCAATTTCTGGCGAAAATTTATTTCTTGTTGGAGCTTTTTTAGAGCTTTTTCTAGCTCCCCAGTTCGCTGTTTTACCCGATGTTCCAGTTCAATATTTAGTTTCAAGATTTCTAATCGCGCCGACCTCAATGCCAGTTGATTTTTTACGCGCACTAAAACTTCTTGAAATTCAAAAGGTTTGGTGATGTAGTCGACACCACCCATTTGAAAGGCTTTAACTTTGTCAAAAACATCATCTAAGGCACTAATAAAAATCACCGGAATATCGGCTGTTAGCTCCCAAGCTTTAAAGGTCTGACAAATTTCATAGCCATCTACTTCTGGCATCATAATATCAAGTAGAATCAAATCCGGTAAGACTGTTTGAGTTGCTGTCAGTGCCATTTGCCAGTTCAAGGCTTTACGAACGTTATACCCCTCCCTTGTCAATATGGAGGATAAAACCCGGAGGTTGTCGGCCATATCGTCAATGATCAAAATATCTTTTTTATTAGAGTCTAAATGCTCGTAATTCATTCTACGTTTGTTTTAGTCAATTCCATGATTTTCTCAAACTGGTAGTTATTCGCTAAATCTCTAAGAACTTTGAAAAGTTGACCATTATCCGATGGAATTTGCTTGAGTAACTCTAAAATCAGTTCATCACTACAGCTGGCTGCGGCATAGTAAATATTTTGGAGCCAATCAGGTGACATTTGTGATAAATGGCTCAGGAGTTCGGCAACACTGACAAATATCTGTGTAGATTGATCGACAACAGTTGTGTCTGTGGTTTTTACTTCATTGGTATACTTGACACCCAGATGTTGGCTCAGTTTTTCCAATAATACTTCTTGTGTGAATGGCTTGCGAATAAAATCATCGCAGCCAATGGATAAAATTTTCTGGCGTTCTTCCTCAAAAGCGCTAGCAGTTAGGGCAATAATGATCGTGTCTGTATTGGAAGAACTCTGCCCTGCCCCAGAGAAGTCGTAAGGGGGAGCCAGGGCTGTTGAAGCATCATTTTCCATGACACTAGTTGCTTCTGGTGTGAGAGACGCTGCCCCAAGCTGGCTTTTGAATAGGGGTGCAACTTTGAGAACTTCGCGATCGCTTGAATCGAGAAACTCTTCTAACAGGTACTGGCTCGCCGACGATGACACCAGCTGTTTCAATTTTGAGAACTTCCGCAATGTATTGGCTGCCCCATAACCTATTTGTTTAGCTTTAATCATTCTTGTTGCTTCATAACCGTCCATGACTGGCATTCGCATATCCATAAAAATTAAGTGTGGTTGCCAAGATTCCCAATTAGCAACGGCTTCACTACCATCTGTAGCTTCTTTGACTTCAAATCCTAGAGATGTGAGAATTTTAACTAGCAACAATCGGCTTTCTTTAGAGTCGTCAACTACTAAGATGCGGTATGCTTTTTCATTAGACGCTAAAGTTAGAATTTGGTATCTAATTTGGTTTGTCGAGATTTCTCTAGGGCAAGTTAGAGCAATCTGAACATCAAAAGTAAATGTACTACCGATACCAGGCGTACTCCTAACAGTAATATCTCCTCCCATCAGTTGCACGTATTTCCGGCTAATCGCCAAACCTAATCCCGTACCTTGCTGCGATTTTCTGCCGATTTCGGTTTGCTCAAAAGGCTCAAATAGTAAGTCAATTTCTTGTGGAGCAATACCACAGCCAGTATCTTGTACCTCGAATAAGAGATGAGGGAAATGAGAGAGATTCTGTCCCTGCTCCTCGTTTCCCCAACCCCCAGCCCCCAGTCTTGCCCGTAGCGTCACCCTCCCGGTATTAGTAAATTTGATGGCATTTCCCAAGAGGTTGAGCAAGACTTGACACAATTTATTTTCATCCGTTTCTATGTATTTAGGAATATTTTGTGCATATTCAAACACTAATTCTAAATTTTTAGATGCAGCACGCAAGCGCAACATCTCTTCTAAGTTCTTTAATACATGAATTAAGTCAAAGCTGCTGCTATTTAGTGTGATTCTGCCAGCTTCGATTTTGGACATTTCTAGAATGTCGTTAATTAAGTTGAGTAGATGTTCGCCAGCACGATTAATAATTGCCAAGTTTTCTTGATGTTCGCCAGATAGTGAATAATCTCGGCTCATGATTTGGGTAAAACCGAGAATGGCATTGAGTGGGGTACGTAGTTCGTGGCTCATGTTAGCAAGGAATTCGCTTTTGGCGAGGTTAGCGGCGGTACTTCGCGCAGCTTCACGAACGGCTGCTTGTTGTTCCTGTGCGGCAATTTTTTGCGATTGAATCAGTTCTTGTTGGGTGGTTTGCAGTTGCTCGATCGCTTGCTGAAACTCTTCAGTACGTTTTTTTACTTGAGCCTCTAAGGTGCGATTATATTTTGCTAATAAGTTTTCTGCTTGTTTGCGTTGGCTGATATCAAAAAATGTAGCGATCGCAAATGCAAGATTTCCTGATTCATCATAAATTGGCTTTCCCAAAACTTCAACGGGAATAATCTTGCCAAAATAGCGAATTTCCATATCATCGATCCTGGCGCTTTCCCCAAGCAATGCTCTCAAAATCGGCAGGCGATCGCTGGGGTAAAGTTGATCTGTCCCGGCAAGGTAAGCTTGATATACCTCTGACAATTGTTCGCCGCTAACTTCTGCGAGCGCTCCTTGACCAAGAATTTGCTGCCCAATATGATTTATGTAATAAGGTTCACCTCCAGCATCGATGATAAATACACCTACTGGCATGGCTTCTAAAAATTGAGTTAGCCGACTCTGACTGTGAGATAACGCCTCATTTAAGACTTGCATCTGGGTATTCTTTGCTTCCAAAGTACTAAAGGATGCTTGGAGTTGCTTTGCCATAGTTTCAAATGACTTTGCTAGTTCTCCTAGTTCATCGGAACGCTGAATTTCTGGTGTTTGCTCCCATTCACCTTTAGCAATTTTCTTAGCTGATATGTTTAATTGCAGAATCGGCTTAATTATCCACTGAGCAGTCAACATCCCAATTGTTGTAGCTACTAAAAAAGCGATTGCACAGAGCAAAATGGTGATGCGGGTGTTAGCGTTAATTTGCTCCATAAATTCGCTTTCTGGAATCACCGCCACGATTAGCCAATCTAAACCCAGTTGATCCTTCCAACTTTTTACCTGCACAAAATAATGCATTCCATCGGCGGTAAAGTTTAGCTGTTGCTTCTTGGCCATGAACTCAAGATTACCAAAGCGTTTGATCAACGACTGGGTTGTAAGTCGAATTAAATCATTTTGACTGTCTAATGCTGATCGACGTTTTATTTGATTATTAGTGATGGTATATGGTGGCTCGGTACTAGAAGAAGCCACTATTAACCCGGAACGCTCTAAAATAAAAGTTTTACCCAATTTTTTGGTATTTAAGTTGGCTAAAAACTTACTGATTTGTGACAAAATTAAATCAACACTAATCACTCCAATTAGTTTGTGAGTTTTATCGTAAACAGGATAGCTGGAAGATATAGATAAAACTTCTGGTTTATCTTCCCATTGATAAATTTGGCTCCAAACGGGTTTACCCACCTTGACCGCATCTGTATACCATGCCTCTACACGAGGATCATAATTTTTAACTTGCTGAAGCTGGCGGCGATTCCCCTTCAGGTCTGTATTGTAAACATGAAGTTTCCCGATACCATGCTTTTGGGTAACTTCGTTAATTAAGAGCGTGCCATTATCTAAACGTTCAATACCGATAAATTCACCTTTAGAGTTGGCAAAGCTGTTGTAGCCAACATTGAAAACCTGCATTTGTTTCCAAAAGTAATTTCCGGTGGTTTTAAAGCCCGAAAGGTTGAGCAAATCTAGCTCAATTGCATCTAAGTTGATTTGATTGATTTGCTTTGGGGTTGTTAAATAGTTGTCAAGATGCTGTTCAATGCGATCGCAGATTTCATTTTCTAATTGACTAGCAAGCTCCTTTACCGCTTTTTGTCCGTTGTGATACGAAAGATAGCCCACAAGTCCTACCGCCCCACAAATTTGCAATATAAAGGGCACAATCAGAACATACCTCAGGGGCATCTTGGCATAAATGCCAACTAAGCGATTAATGGATTTGACGGGCTGAAGTTTGGATAACATTATTGTTTGCTTCTTCCCCAACGTATATTAGGGGTATTTTTGCCATATCCGCTACACTTAATTTCATGGTAATTACTGTGTGCGATCGCTGTGACCATGAAATATTTTTACAACAACCAGTATAAATACATACGTTACACTATACTTGTTTGATTGGTTGAGTTCCTCCAACGCCTAATTTTCAGACTTTGTGCTAACACCTTAATTTGCTCAGTTTTATCTGGCAATGTGTCAACTGAACTGAAATTTAACTGATAAGTTACAGTATGCCATTCTAAAATTCAGGTCGCCATTAGCACCCAACCCTAAATTTAATTTTTAATTGCTGATGTTTTGATTTTCCGGTCTCCAAACTCTGAGCTTGTACAAAAACTTATATTTAAGTACAACAATTTTAAAATTTTCATCCAAATGCATACTAAAAACAAAAAAAATCCCAAAAAATTTACTTTGGATTTTTTACTTTAAATAAATGTTAATTTTATTGTTGAAATATGTCAATATCATCGCCGATTTGTAAAATTTTTCCGGCTGAAGATGAGTGTAATTGGGTATTGACACTCAATCTGTAAAAATGATTAAAAGGCGATGAAGCAACCCAATTTGGCAAAGTTGCTTGTCGCTGGGTTACAAAGATTTTTTGAAAGTTTGGGTAAGCTTCCCCTAAGTAAGAATTGCGTGTTGGGACTATACAACGCTGACATGGATTTACTCCAAAAAAATCCACATTTCCCACTCGAAAGGAGACTAAATTACCTTGTTCACTAAATAGCCGATCTTCCCAAAATGCTGGCACACCATCAATCTCAATATTGGCACGCATCCGACGGCGCATTTCATCTACACTTAAACCGGGAAACCAAGAAGCTACTTCTGCCAATGTTGCTGTACTAATTACCGTTGGTCCAAGTGAGTGTGTATCGTCAGGAAAACCCATCAAAGAGTTTTGCCTTAATGTGACAGCAAACTCAAAAAAATTACTCAAAGTTGCTTCTAATGCTTGCCGTTCCTCATCCAAATGAAAAATTTGTTGTGAATCGCCGTCTGGCATTTGCAAAGAGATAGTTCTATTTAATAGTGCAAATTGTGCTCTTAGCAAATGGATTTTAGTATGACGCTTGCCATTGACAAATCTATCTTGTTCGTCAAAAATGGCAAACTCGCGGTCATACTGTAGTGCGCCACTGGCAAGAACTCTAGCGTTCTCAACTTCAACACCATCCAGTGACTTAACTGGATACAACAAAATCTTGGCTAGGTAAGGCATCATCGCAATTTTAGATTTTAGATTTTGGATTTTAGATTGGTGATTTAGCAGTTTTCAATCTAAGAATTATTTTCTTACTTATAGCGGTTCTTACTTCAGTGCAATGCAGTCTGAACCTCACCTCATATTTACTTACGCAAACAATCCCCTCGGCTTAACAAGGCGAGGGGTTGGGAGTGAGGTTTAAAAATTTACTTCATGCAATTGTTAACAGTTATCAGTGATGTATTTATCTACATCGTCAGAGTCCGCCATTTCTAACAAGTGGTAGGTAACAGTTAGAGTCAAATTCCCGACTGAAACTGTGATAACTGTTTACTGTTCACTATTTACTGGTTTAATTATGGATATACTGGCGATTTATCTATTCCTCCAACATGATTTAGAGGCCAGAACCGAACTGCAGCCCGTCCAATAATATTCTCACGGGGGACAACACCCCAGCAGCGGCCATCGTAACTATTGTTACGATTATCACCTAGTACTACATATGAATTGGCTGGTATAGTCTGGGGTTTCGCCAAAAAAGGTGGCTGTGGCCCTGATTGGCAAACATCAATAACTGTACTTTGGCCAGAACCGAGGTAATTGGTTTCTGGGAGGGGTTTGTTGTTGATATAGACTTTGCCATCCCTAAGTTGGATTTTTTCTCCAGGTAAGCCAATTACACGTTTAATAAAAGCGTCCTGGTATTGTTCTTTTTGTAACTCTTTTGTAGGCGAAAATACTACAATATCTCCCCTCTGCGGGTCAGCAAATTTATACTTCAATTTATCGACAATGATTTTGTCTGCTTCCCACTGGTTTGGCGTACCATGCAGAGTTGGTTCCATCGATCCCGAAGGAATCCAGCGTGCTTCAGCAACAAAGGTACGAATTCCTAGAGCTAGAACAATGCTCAATACAATTGTTCTACCTAGCTCTGCGATCCAAGAATTATCGGGTTGTTGACTAGAGTTGTTATCAGACACTTGATTTTGCATGAAATTACTTAACTGAAGGAAAAATGTAGGTAATTAACTCGCCTAGTGAGACTTTATTTGTTAATCTTAACGGGAAAATTTTAATTTCCTAGTCATGTTTCCATCTTGATTACCAATTTTAGATTGTGGATTTGACGGATTTCTTCATAAATTAAAAATAAACTTTTTTTTAACGCGCGGCAAAAATTGGTTACTCCGGGCGCGAATAAGTTTAACCTAAAAGCATAGTTCTCTGTAGTACATAACTCCCTGTCTCAACTTTGTTAACCTTATGTCATCTCCACAAATTTTATTGATTCGCCGCGCTCGCATAATTCTACCCAATGGTGAACTGATGATTGGGGATGTGTTGACGCGCGATCGCCAAATAGTCGAAGTTGCCCCAGAAATCTCCCAAACGGAACTAGCCACTGAAATTGACGCAGAAGGGTTAACTTTGTTGCCAGGAGTTATCGATCCGCAGGTGCATTTTCGGGAACCTGGGCTAGAACACAAGGAAGATTTATTCACTGCCAGTTGCGCCTGTGCTAAAGGTGGAGTCACCTCCTTTTTAGAAATGCCCAATACGCGCCCCCTGACAACAACACAGCAGGCTTTAGACGACAAGCTAGAACGTGCCTCACAAAAGTCTTTAGTTAATTATGGGTTTTTTATTGGGGCAACAGCAGAGAATCTACCAGATTTGCTTTTAGCAAAGCCAACACCAGGAATTAAAATTTTCATGGGGTCGATGCATGGTCAGTTGCTGGTTGATGGCGAAACAGCCCTGTCTGCGATATTTGCCAAAGGCGATCGCTTGATTGCCGTTCATGCCGAAGACCAAACTAGAATCAATCAACGCCGCCAAGAATTTGCCAACATCCACGATCCAGCCGTTCACTCGCAAATTCAAGATAATCAAGCGGCACTCCTTGCAACCCAACTGGCATTAAAACTTTCTCAAAAATATCACCGTCGTCTACATATTTTGCATATGTCAACTGCCGAAGAAGCAGATTTGCTGCGTCAGGAGAAACCTAGTTGGGTAACTGCGGAGGTGACGCCACAGCATTTATTGTTGAACACCAGTGCTTATGAAAAGATTGGTACTTTAGCACAGATGAATCCACCTTTGCGATCGCCCCACGATAACGAAGTTCTTTGGCAAGCTTTGCGCGATGGCGTGATTGATTTCATCGCAACAGATCATGCGCCGCACACCTTAGAAGAAAAAGCTCAAGAATACCCCAATAGTCCTTCGGGAATGCCTGGGGTAGAAACTTCCCTAGCTTTGATGTTAACTGCGGCGATGGAAGGAAAGTGTACTGTGGCTCAAGTTGTTAACTGGATGTCAAAAAATGTAGCTGTGGCTTATGGTATTCCCAATAAAGGAGCGATCGCACCTGGTTATGATGCCGATTTAGTACTTGTAGATTTAAACACATACTCTCCAGTGCGGCGCGAGGAACTTTTAACCAAATGTCGTTGGAGTCCCTTTGAAGGCTGGAACCTCACCGGCTGGGCTAAAACCACCATTGTCGGTGGTGAGGTAGTTTATGACAAAGGCCAGGTAAATACGCAAGTGCGGGGTAAAGCTTTAACTTTTGTATAGCAAATATTTATAAAAAGGCGTCGAGAAAACCCAATATTTTAAAGATGGGATGAGAGACGCCCAAACGCCGTCAACAGTCAACAGTCTTTTATGTTATCCCATCTCCTTTTAGGAGATGGGATGAGCTTAATCTTCCTTAGGGACATCCAAAAATTAAATTACTCAATTCCTACGTCCAATACGACTGTCCGGTTTCTTCTCCCCCTGCTTCCCCTGCTTTCCCTGCTTCCCCTGCTCCCCCTGCTTCCCCTGCTTCCCCTGCTCACCAAAGCGATTGATTATTTTTTTCTTTGGAAGTCCCTTAGCATCTTTGGCGATTCGTAAAAGAAACTTGGGTATCTTCAGATGGATAAGAGTAAACAAGCTAATGGAAGTCTATTGTGATTCATTTCATGATGCTTGTCCCCAGAAACTATTGGGAAACATAACCATATGAATAATCAAAGAGAATTACTATGTCCTTCAAAATTTTGGCTTTAGACGGTGGCGGTATTCGTGGAGTAGTTGCAGCACGAATACTTCAACAAGTAGAACAAGAAATTAGAAATCAGGGGAAAGGGAACTTCTTACACGAATACTTCGATATGATTGCTGGCACTTCTACTGGTTCAATATTAGCAGGAGGGATTGCTGTAGGAAAACAGAGTGATGAACTCATTAATCTGTATAAAGATAGAGGAAAAGATATATTTCCGCCAAGTAGAAAAGATCGTTATAAAAACTTTCCGTCTATCATTAAATCAATTATTGATGTATTCTCAGCATCTAAATACTCTCATGATGGAATTATTCGCGTCCTCAAAGATGCCTATAAATCCACAAGAATAAAAGATATTGAAAAACCTATTATTTTAATTCTTGCTTACGATACTTTGTATCGTAATACGACCTTTTTTACAAACTGCCATCCCGATCTAGAAGAGAGATGGTACGATGACTGTTATTTATGGGAAATATGTACTGCTTCTGCCTCAGCTCCTACTTTTTTTCCACCATATAAATTAGAACCTGTAGATAAAGAAAAATTTGGCGATTGGGAATTCCCTCACATTGATGGAGGAATTTCTGCTAATAACCCCGCTCTCGCAGCTTTGAGCCTAGTTATGAGGATTAGTCAATCTTCAGTATCTCCACCAATCAAGCAAAAATATAAACTTGATAATCTACGATTGGAAGATATTTCTATTCTTTCTATTGGCACAGGCCAAACTGGTGAACCATATCAATATGAGCAAATAAGCAAATGGAGAGGCTTAGACTGGGTAAAAAATCTGACTAACATCTTTATGGAACCTACATCTGAGATTGATAGTACTATTTGCCGACAAATTATGGGTGGGTACGATTCCAAACGTTACTTACGGCTTCAGTTTGATTTAAATGAGACATTCCAACCCAAACCAAAAGAGACTTATAAAGATCCTCGCATTGTATTACCTCCAGAAGAGCGAAAAAATCGATTTACAGGGAAAAAAGTTAGTGAAGAAATAGATAACACTAATTCGGAGATTATTCAGCAGTTAATAGATACTACTTCTGCATTCATTGATCAAGGTCTTACGTACTATACTAGAAGCAACTCTGGTTCTCCGATAAAAAAGGCGATCGCCTCTTTTATTAAAGATAACTAGTACAGCGCTGCGGAAATAAACAACCCATTCCAAATCAACGAAACGCCTCCTACACTATATTCATTTTTACTTTTGACTTCCGCCTTGCGGTACTAGTGCATCCACGTAGGCATATTAATATTAACTAATACTAGGATCAGATAGCTCGTATTTCTACATAAGTATCGTAGAAATGCGAGCTATTTTATTGAAAACTTTATTAATATAAGTGTGAATTACAGATGTGAATAGAAGAAATTATTGCTATTTCAAATTACTTACATTAATCATTAAACATTTTATAAATCAGTATTATTATGTATATATTGTGACTTTAATTTGAGTATATTGAATATAAGGACAAGTTAAACAAGTTCTACAGAACTTGTTTAACTTTTCTCTACTAGCTTTGGCTACTAAATAATCCAGATTTGTTCTCTACTGTCATCGAGAGAACAAATCGGGTTAAACCAAGCTGACTAAGTTCTGTGAAAACTCTTATTTCACCAAACAAGAGGTTACATTTTCTTAATTAATACACTATCTAAATCAGTTTATTAACTGATTATTACAGCAAAAAAGCTGCTGTTACAAAATTTTTTCGTTTATTTTGGGTTGAAATAACAATGTTAGTAATTTACAGTGGTGAGCGTGGTAGTGGCAGATAGAAGGAGTGTGGAGTTTTCCTTCGACTGCTTACAGAATTTTTTTCATGTTGTACTCAAAAAAGTGACATTTCTCGTACTAAATCGGGAGATAAGTTTAAATCGCGGCAATGAACAAATAATTACTAATTCGTAATACTCGCTTCTGGCAAGAAGCAAGCTACGTAATTTGTAATTGAAGGATACAGAGTCACTTGATTAATCATTACAAATTATTTTGACTTCGTTAATGACACAATTGAATGGGATGAGTTCGACTTGACGAGTACCCCCATGCCCGTAGGTCAAACTCACACTTAGATAGCTATCTGGCTTGTAGGGCAATCGTTCCGCCCATTCAACTGCCACAATTCCTGGTATGACTTCAACACCTTCCCAGTAACTTTCTAAATTCAGGGCTGCAACTTCTTGTGGTTCTAAGCGATATAAATCTAAGTGGTAAAGGGGGAGGCGTCCTTCCGTGTACTCATTAATCAGGGTGAAAGTTGGACTGACAATAGGTTCAGCGATTCCCAAACCCTTGCCAATACCTTGAACTAGGGTAGTTTTACCAGCACCTAAATCACCTTCTAATAAAATTACACTGCCAGGAGTTAGGGATTCACTCAGAGTAATACCTAAGCGTAATGTTGCCTCTGTATCTGCAAGGAAAAGTTTCATAATTATTTAGTCATTGGGCACTTGTACTGAAGCGTAGTTGTAAAGCCTGCGGCATAGCTACGCTTTGGGCGCAGCCTCTGTCTGCGACACGCTACGCGAACGTAGAGAAGTATGGGGCATTGGTTATCCACTAATAACAAATGACTAATGACTACTTATCATGATGACCTCTGCTGTACCACCGTAATAGCACTCGTGCTAGTTTCTGCGGATTGTGACGGACAAAACCCGTTTCATCTTCATACAAAACATTAGCTGCAACAATCCTTCGCCCTAGCTGAGTTACAGCTTCTCTATCTAGGAAAACTGGATGGGAGTTTTGTTGAGCGTACCGCATGAGTGATTGCTCCGAGGGGGATTTTTTGTGGATTAGCACAGCATCGAATAGCCGTCTTTGCCCACAAGCAGCATCAATTGCTTTAATGTGATCGGCAACAGTGTAACCTTCAGTTTCTCCTGGTTGAGTCATTATATTGCAGATATAAATACGGGGGGCATCTGTTTGAGCGATCGCATCGGCAATTTCTGGTACTAATAAATTAGGAATCAAGCTTGTATAAAGGCTACCTGGACCAATAATAATGTAATCAGCTTCTTTAAGTGCCTTAATAGCTGCCGGTACTGCTGGAGGATTAGCTGGAATACAGCCAACTTTGACAATTTTACCGCCAGCTTTGGGAATGCTAGACTCTCCATCAATGCGGCGACCATCGGCTAATTCTGCCCAGAGGTGAACATCACTGAGAGTTGCTGGTAGTACTTGTCCCCGTACTGCTAGTACTTTGGAACTAGCTGCAACTGCTTGTTCTAAATCTCCAGTAATGTCACTCATTGCTGTTAAAAACAAATTGCCAAAACTGTGACCCGTTAACCCATCTCCAGCCCGAAAACGGTATTGAAACAATTCTGTTAATAACTTTTCTTCATCTGCTAGCGCAGCCAAACAATTGCGAATATCCCCTGGTGGTAGCACTCCAAATTCTTGACGCAATCGCCCAGAAGATCCACCATCGTCGGCGACAGTAACAATAGCAGTAATATTAGCGCTGTAGGTTTTTAATCCCCTCAACAACGTAGAAAGTCCCGTACCACCACCAATTACCACTATTTTCGGACCTCGGTACAATCGATGATGGGCCAGCAAGACATCGATGAGTTCTTCTCCGCCTTCTGCTCTTAGTACCTTAGTAATTGAGCCTACAGTGCGAGTTTGCCCCCAAAGCACTAACAGCAAGCCGCCAAGCAGCACCAAAGGCCCACTAACATAGTTGGGTAAAATGTTGGTGATTACTCCCAGGAAACCCCTAAACAACTCAATCATCCAAAAAATTGGGGTCAGCTTAATCCAGATAGCTAACCCCAAACTCGCCAGCAGTACACCCCCAACACTGATTAACAACCAACGTTTTACCGATAGTCCAGGGGATAACCATTTGAACCACTGGTTAACGCGATAGGAAGTACGAGAGCGCGACTGCTTTTGCAGGGCGTTGAGGGCTTGTCTGAGAAAACCAATTGACATACCTGATTTACAGCAGTGCTACAAACAATAATTAACAGAAAATGTACACCACTTGGTTTAAAACACTAGGCGTGAAACTATTATATTTGTCAATCCCATTAGACTAAGAGCAAGTGGTCATGATTGCCAGTATTCCTAGTTAAACAATACCTTGGCTTGGTAAAAGTGAATTTAATGGAAAAACGAATTTTAGGATTAGATCCAGGACTGGCAATTTTAGGATTTGGGGTAATTACCTGCACACAAATTTCCAATAAGGTACAAGAGACTACAGTAAATATGCTGGATTTTGGGGTAATCAAAACATCAGCAGATGTAGAAATGGGACAGCGCCTATGTACCTTGTTTGATGATTTACACACCGTGATGGAAGAATTTCAACCAGATTTGGTTGCGATCGAGAAACTATTTTTTTATCGAATGTCAAGTACTATTCTGGTTGCACAGGCACGGGGTGTACTCATTTTGGTCTTGGGCCAGCGTCGTCTTCCCTACGTAGAGTTTACTCCTGCTCAAATTAAGCAAGCTTTAACAGGGTATGGCAATGCTGATAAATTAGATGTGCAAGAAGCGGTGGCACGGGAGTTGGATTTAGATGAAATTCCCAAGCCTGATGATGCTGCTGATGCTTTGGCGGTGGCTTTAACGGCTTCGTATCAGCTGTAGGTGTGTACATAAACAATAAAGTTCTTTACTGGTTCGTAAAGTCCTTTACTAACTGTCACAGAGTAAAAATACTTAAGACACGATTGGTACGAGCGATCGTTTGCAATAATTTATGTTCTTTTAGAGGATTATCCAAATACATGACACTTTTGCGGTTTGCGAGATCCATTAAACCCAGAATATTTGCAGTAGGGGTTTGAGCCTCCAAAATTGACCCCTTTGAAAAAACAGCTATGGGTTCGTATGGTCAGCTATGGCGAAGTTTGGGCTGTTAATCCCTAACTATCTAATTGGTATACAAAGCAGGTAAGCTGAGAAAAGCACCTACCAGCAGTAAAAAATTAGTGATAGTAAAATTGCCTCGCCATCGCCCAGAACGAAAATTCAGTAATATCAAACGAAT
>JAESGI010000274.1_pt1 | contig 25313 bp, 23 predicted proteins | sample 9269671 | NCBI WGS metagenome assembly JAESGI01 (sample SAMN14515641, study PRJNA621666) | algae metagenome | isolation source: Nostoc indistinguendum CM1-VF10 and co-occurring heterotrophs from gravelly... | place: USA: Clark Mountains, San Bernardino, California | collected 1998-06-05 | reverse complement strand
AGAGCCGCTTACCACGAGCGAGTCAGTCTGGAAAAATGAATGACGATTAGCTTATCAGTTATCAGTTATCACTGTTTACTGTTAACTGTTCACTGTTTTTTTGGGCTTGTGTGATTAAATCAGTCTCGCAGGTGGTAAGTTCAGCCCAGTAGTCAAGTTTTATCACCTCGTATTTTTCAGCCACAGCCCAAAAGTCAAGCCATGTAAACTCAATACGTGCAAGTACTTGCCTAATTTCCCTAATAGCCATAGGTAGCATCTGTAATTGCTCCGTCCTTGTTGCGATGGCATCTGGTGTGGGACTAGTACCCAAAATTATCGCCGCCGCCTCAAGAGCTTGGGTATTGTTCATGGCAACGCTTAGGTTTTTCAAAGCCATGCCCATGAGGCGCAGGCATTCAGTCGCATTTTCTTTAGGCGGTTCGGCTGCCAGAGTTCGCAAATCAATTGTCTTCTCCAGTGGTTGCTCTCCCTTCTTGTTTAATGCTTTAGCCTGAAGTTTGGTATAGGTATTCCCCCAGTCTTGTAATTGATGCGGCTCAAAAGCGTTTTCCAAATCCCGAATGCGCTCTTTTAGCTGCTGATTCTCAGTTTCCAACTGCCGTAGCGATTCCATCTCGTCTAAGCGCTGCTGCAACTGGATATTTTCCTCCTTCTGTTGCCTGTACATGTTTTGCAGAGATTGGATTTGCTCACTTACTTGGGCTTCGGCTCTAGCCGACACCTCTGCTTGTAGTCCAATCCTCAATTCCTGTTCCAGTCGCTCTAACTCAAGCTTATGTTGCTCTTTAAGTGCGGCAATCGCTTCGGAGTACTCTGGTGGATAAGTTCGCTCAGTCGATTCGGACACAATTGCCTCATCCAAATCAGTGTTGTTTACCAGCAGCCTTTCGCCATCAGCGAAAGTCACAATCTGCTGCGAATTATTCGGTGCGTCTGCACAAATCACTCCGGATTCCCTATAACGGGGATGTTCTGGTGATGAAATTGTGATGGCATTTTTCGGAACCAATGGTTCCTGATGGAATTTATTTTTTCCTCTTGGCATTGGAGCAATTGTATTTGCGGCAACTGCGAAATCTGATTCGCTAGGGTTTGGGTTTGATGACAAAGCCAGTTTTATCGCAGCAATAAGTTTTTCAGGTTCTTTGGCTAACCTCAAAAGAGGACGGGCTTGGCGCTCATTTTTAATCTGTGACCCCAACTCCCCTGCTGCAACAATAACTTTTGATGCCCCTAAGAGTTGATTTATACGCCGATAGCCGCCATATATATGCAATTCGCCTTGGCAATATTGTTCAAAGTTTTTGTACCCAGCGATTCTGTACATCCGCTCATGATGCATGAGGCGGCAGAGTTCTACTGCTTGCAACTCAAATTGGTCTATGGTAGCGAAGGTTTCTTTGATACTGCTGTTGAGATCATCGTAATGAAGTGCTGATTTGCTTTCTTCTCTATCTAGTGTCAGCATATTTCTCTCCCGTCATTAGCACAAGGAGAGGGGGTTGAAAAAAATTTTGATGTCACCTTAACCCCGACACCAAGGTGTATTGGGCATAAGTCATTTTTCACGATATTTTCCCCTGATTACTTGGTTGACAAGTTCAGAGGGGGTTGCATCAGTTATCAGTCAACAGTTATCAAATAAAGGTCTACTCCCAACTGGTAACTGGTAACTGTTATTCACGCTGCTACATCTTTTAGCTACAAAATTCGAGACATTTTCTTAAGAAAACTTAACTTTACCTAAAATTGATGAATTTTGACAGCCAAAAATAACCATAAGACTTGTAATAGTTCTATGGAAACCCTATATAATAGGTGAAGCAGCGCGGATTATACTCTCGGACAAATTTAGTGGAATGACAGTCGCCAAACTATAATACCCACTGATTTTGTAGCTTCGAGATCAACCCCGCCCTGAGGTTATATGGAATTCAATACCCGCACAAAGCGCTACTCCTTAGTGGCGCTTTGTGCGTTAAATTTTGGTACTCTTGTATCTTCACCTCTATCTCCTTGTACGCAACTATCACCATGATTTTACATAACTTCTGGTCTTTCCGTATCTATCGACATTCTATTTTTGTGCTTAAATCCTCCATATTTAACAGTGTTTGTTCCAGCTTACCCTAGTTAGGTAATCGCTTTTTCAAGCAGTACATAGTGCAGAGTTTGTTCCTGCCTTGTTTTTCGCTCGAAAACTTGTAATTGGGTTCCTCTGACATGAACCATCGTTCTGTTTGCTGACCGAGTTTCCCAATGCAGAGCCTTGGTGGCTTATCTTAGACATAGGCGCTATCCTCTGCGGGTAATTACTGGCTGCATCTGTCAGTTTCTTCCAAATATTGGATTTGACTGTAATTAAAGTGATGCGACCATTACAGTCAAAATTAAATTCTTGCCTACCATTTTTCACAGGGTTGGGTTGTGGCAGTTCGTTGAGTTTGATTGTTATTTCTAGTTTTTCTGCAAGCATAAATACCCCTGTTAAGATGCGATTGCTAACTTTAGTGAATGATTAGATCCACGTACCAGCCCTCGCGGGTCAGTAGTAACATATTTCCTGATTACCGGTTGTAGGCTAAATTTGATTTCTTTAGTTAAAGGATCTTTGAAACTTTCAATCAAGGATTGTCTTTCGAGCTTCTCTATAGCTGTAATAATTTCTGAAGTTGACACTGATAGTTTCTGATTCACTTGATTTAACAATTTAGTAAAACTGGTAGTTTTTGAACTTAAAACAATTTCCTCTGCTAAACAAATCATAATTTGCTTCTGAGTTTCACTTAATAGTTGACCAAACATCTCATTAAGCATTGCTTGAAATTCATTGCTAATAAGCGTAGTTGGGTTTTCAAAAAACATTTTTGTATCACCAGCAAAGAAATGATTAATTCTCTTAACTACTGCTTTTAACTCTAAAGGATTGCCTCGGTAAGTCTCAATTAATTCACTACATTTTTCTTTATCAGTCAAGCCTTGCTCAACCAAAAGTTCCATTGCAGCATCTGTATCTAATCCATCAATTTTAAGATACTCAGGCGATTGTTCTGCCCTAATCATAATATCGATATCATCAGGTAAAATCCGACTTGTTAAGAGTAAGCAACTTTGATGTTCTTCCTCTATTAAACGATGAAAAAATAGTCCATACTCTAGCCTTTGAGCAAAGTTATTTCCTTGAAATAAAGCTTCAAATGCATCTAACACCAGCAGACATCGGCGTGATTGCAATCGCTTAATTAAAATTGAAATCATTGCTTGAGTATATTCAGGTAGAGTTGATTCTGGCTCTAAGGGTGGGATTAACTCTATTAACTCGCCTATTAAGTCTTGTAGTAGCGGTGCATGGGTTAAAGATTTCCAAATCAAACAATCAAATCCAGTCCGAGGCTCTACACTGATTTCTGCTATTAGTTTTGCTGCTAATGTACTTTTTCCAACACCTGCCACCCCTACTAAAGATATGCAGCGATGCTTGTTTATTAATTCTTTTAGGTAAGATAGTTCTTTTGCCCGACCATAAAATTTAGATATGTCAGGTACTTTGCCTTTGGAAACTTTCAGCAAATTATTGGGATCTGTTTTTTCTTTTTTATTTAGTGCAAATTGAATAAGATACTTTTTATTAACTTGCTCTAGAAAATACCAAAGCTTCTTTTTTCCTACTCGTTCGCCATTGCCAATTATTTCAGAGAGTATATCCCACAACTGGGGTGCTACTGTGCGCTGTATATAGTTAAGGCTGTAGGTTGAGTGAGTCGCTATCTCCTCATACTCCCGATCATTCAAAGCCCCTTTGATAATAAGGACTTCAGTTTCAGATAAATACTTGCCTCTTTTAATAAACACCAAATCATTTACTACAACCAGGGCTAGTTCAAGAGCTACACCTATTGAGAATACTTCCTTTGAAAGATTTTCCCCTCTCTTAGAGGCGAAAGAAGGATTAGAATGTTGGTGTCTTGATTCAGAAACAAAATCCATATCCATAGATGTCCTAGTCCTTTTGGTATAGCAAAAGCCCAGAAGAGGCTTTTTATAAATTAAGGCTAGTCTGAGTAATGTATTGCATTGCAGTTAATCATACATGATTTTTGGTTTTATGGTGATTTTTTGCATAAGTATTATTTTTTTATTTAGGCACCATACACCATGTACGGTGAAAAGGTATTAAAACGGCTATAAAAGGTTCGTTTATTGTCTGTTTTTGCCTTCCGAGAAGTATTATTTCATTTAACTAGCACAGCTTCTCTTATTTGAGGACAAACCCATGTAAGGCATAAAAACCCTTGAAGGCCAAGGTTTTGGGAGTTTTATAAATTAGACTAGTTTCCTGTCAAAATCCTTGTTCAACAAGAGTTTTATAAATCCAGTACGCTTATGCTGACCATCATTGTTATTCCTTGCTTTGCACTAGGGATATGCCCGGAATGGCACTAAGAAAAGCTGAAAGCTCGTCTGGGCTGGGTGTTGGGGCTAGGATGTGGAGTGTAGGAAAAAATTAGGAAAAGTAAATAAGAGTGCGGACACAAATAAATTTCTTCCTCAATACACCCGATACCCAAAAGCCTTATATATAATGAGTTTGCCGTTATCTTAGTGCCATTCGGATATGCTCGCCTGATCCTTACTTACACCCACTGCTCAATGGCTTCACAGCCTGTAATAATTATCTAACAATGCTTTCAGCTTTTCTTGATACCATTCCGCACTTGGTCAAATTTATGCACTCTCTGGCTCATTAACGCAATCACCATCCAAAGCAGTGTCTTTAAGTGTCTAATGTCTGCCCATGTTCTTGATTGACTCAGTAGTGGGAGCAAGCCATCGTATAGACTAGACGAGAAGTCGCTTCCATCTGTTTCTCTATCTGTGTTTCGCCACTAGCTAGAGTACGGCGGAATTACTCGTTATGGAAGTCTGTACTTCCTTTTTTCTGCTTTATTTTCTTCAACTCAGACTTTTTTTTTTCAGTCAACCAGGCTATACCCAGTATGTCTAGAAGATATGGAAAAGTTAGTTGAATAATTTTTACCAAAAAAAGACTCAAACTATGATATTTAACTTACACCTATACTTAAGCAATAGACAGTACCAGCAGTTTATTAACTGTTTTATATGTATTTTAATACTTGGCATATATGTCATCTTATTGTATTAACCCATTCTGTCCTCACCGTGAAAATCCTGAGAACACTGAAAAATGTCTCTCTTGTGGTACTTCGCTATTAATTAACAATCGAATTCGTCTGGTTGAACCATTGAGGCCGCTTACAGATGATCCTTTTAGCTATTTTGACGTTTTTGAAGTAGAAGACTCTGGTATTAGTCTGTATCCTGTTCCCAAGCAGCGAATAATGAAAGTTCTGAAATGGAATTCATCTAAGTTAGTTCAATTAATCGAAAGAGAGTCTTTGATTTTACAATTAGTTCTTCATCCTAGTATTCCTAGAAGTAGTTTAAGTGATTTTTTCACTTTTATTCCTAATAATAGTCTCTTAACATTACATTGCTTACTAATGGACAAGTTTGAGGGACAAAGCTTGGATCAATGGATAAAGTCTAATGGAGCAATCTCCCAACTATTAGCATTAAAATGGCTCAAACAGTTAATTGAAATACTTGACGTTGTACATCACACGGAATTTTTTCATAGAGATATTAAACCTTCTAATATAATTATTCAGCCCAGTGGTCAACTAGCATTAGTTGATTTTGGTGCAGCACGACGATTGACTAACACTTATATGGCAAAGGTAAGCGCAAGCGGAGGAACTAATACAAGAGTAGGGAAATATGAAATTACAACTGTTGTAACACCTCGTTATACTCCACCGGAGCAAATTGATGGAGAGGCGGTACCCCAGTCAGATTTTTTTGCTTTGGGTAGAACTTTCGTATATTTAAGTACAGGTGTTCCGTTGATTGATTTACCAAAACATAAACAAACAGGGAGACTAATCTGGAGAAATAAAGCACCGCAGATTGATAAACCTTTTGCAGATTTTCTTGATGATTTGATGGCTCCCTTGCCAGGGCAGCGTCCACAAAGTACTAAAATAATTTTGCAGAGATTACAAAATCTTCCTCTAAAAAATAAAATTTATAAATTAATCAGGTCTAAAATATTTATAATTAGTACAACAATTGTATCTATTATCTTAGGGAGTTTGGGAATTAGCAAAATAATTTTACCAACGATAACTTACAATTTAGTAATACAGGGGAAAAAATTAGAAGGTGCAAATGATTCTCATACTGCTCAACATCTTTTTGACTCAGCGATAAAAATTAGTCCTAAAATGAGATTTACTATTTCTAAGTTTTATTTTGAAAAAGGACTTAACAGTACAATTAGTCTAGAATCTGCTAAAAAGTATTATGAATTAGCAATTAAATATAATGATAAAGATATACAAAGTTATAATAATTTAGGTATTGTTTGTAGACAATTGTCAGACTCTAAATGTGTAATTAATGCTTATAAAAAATCTTTTGCGATAAGCTTTGATAATTGGGAAGGACATTATGGGTTAGGAATATTTTACGATGAAAATATGAAATATGATTTAGCAGAACAACAATATAAAATAGCTATAAAAGCTAGCAGTCACGCGATATTAGCTATTAATAATTTATCGAGATTGAAGATTTTGAAAGGGGATTATAAGACAGCAATTTCCCTTGCCCAAGAAGGACTTAAAAAAGCTAAAATTCCTGGCTTAAGAGCAACATTATATAAAAATATAGGTTGGGCAAAATTTGAGCAAAAGAAATATGGCGAGGCAAAATATTATTTAGAAAAAGCTAAAGAGTTAGATATTCAGAGAACATCTACCCACTGCTTGTTAGCACAGGTACAAGAAATTTTAGGTGATTTTGAGAATTCTTGGGTTTCCTGGGAAGCCTGTCTATTAACTCAATCTAGAGATCCAGAGGTTTTTACCTGGCGGTTAGAAGTATTAGAAAGAATTAAAAAAAAGCCTTTTCATCCAGGGCAAATGCATCCAAATTATCCTTGATAGCAACCAAGATTAACAACCAACAAAAAATCATGATTTATCGTTTGATTGACTATAAAGAAAAAAACAAAATTGTTAAAAATATCTCTATTTCTAAAGTATTAGTAGTTGCATCAACGATAATTTTTCTGGGTTGGAGCAATGCATGGGGCCAGGGTCAGGTAAAGCCAGAAGCAAATGGTAGCTGTAAAGTTGTTGGTCGAGTTACTAGTGTAGGCGATCTTCGGTGGCGAGTAAATAGCTTATTGTGTTCAGGAGATCGTATCAACCCAATGAAAGGGCGTACAGTTAGTACTCTATGTTATTTGAACGGAAAATTTATAGTTTTTAAAGAAAGTGGGATTTTCGATGATAAAGAGAATTGTAATCCGCCGCATGACACAGTGAAATTATGTACAGGATTGAACCCTAATGATTGTAACAGTAATAAAGGCCCAGGTGAGGAACAGAATGTGCCAACGCTAATTAGTCCCTATGGCAGTTCAATGTTGAGTACCAGACCTGTAATTTCTTGGTATGCTGTACCTCAAGCTACTAGTTACACAGTAGTTGTTAGCGGTTATGAGTTTTACTGGGAGAAGACAGTAGATAAAACTATTACTGCACTAACCTATCCAAAAGAAGAAAAAGAATTGCAATTTTTTAATACTTATAAATTTACCGTACTTGCTAATGTAGGCGATACTCCCATTAGTTCCTCTGAAACGTTAGTAGTTAGTGTTTTGAGACAAGAAGAACAAGATGCTTTCGCAGAGAGGGTAAAGCAGATTACAGAATTAAACTTACCTCCAGATGAAGCTGCGATATGGGATTTAGATGCTGTGTTTATGGCAAGAAATCTTTTAAATGAAACGATTGAATCATTGAAAGTAAGAGTAAGAGCAGGAAGTCAGAACCCTACTATCTACCGATTATTAGCAGATCGGTATTTAGAAGCATGGTTACCAAAGGAGGCACTTCGTGAATATAGCAAAGCAGCACAATTGGCAAAAAACACTAATAACTTAGATGAACTAGCTCGTGTACAAGAAGGTTTAAAAATAGTAGAACTTTATAACCATCCGCCAACTAGCACAAAGCCTGACCAAAAGTAAGGATGAACGTATTTAGGATTAGATGATAAACTTAATTTTGCCTGACGCAGTGCCTCTGCTTTAGCCAAACCATTTTTCAAACCCTTGTAGAATTCTTGCATAAGTATGGCAGTAGAATCCTCATCTACTAGCCATAAGCTAGCGATTACACTCTGTGCGCCTGCTTGTGCTGCCACTCCAGCCATTCCCAAGGTTGAACGCTTATTACCTTTGGCTGTCTGACAAGCACTTAAAACTAATAATTCGATTGTATTTTCATTAAATCGAGTCTTTTGTTTTAGTAAACTATCAAATTCTAATACGTTTATTACTTTGTCATAAGCTAAAAATACAGTTTTATCAGAGTTAGAACTAAATTGTCCATGAGTACTGATGTGAACAATTGGAAAATCATTTTTAATAAGTTCTTGTTTGAACTGTAGACTAGTAAAGTTTTCGTTTAGCAGTACAGTTGAGGAATCTGTCTCTTTCTTAATTTGGGCTACTTCTACTGCCACTTCTTGTAGCGCTTTCAACCCTTTTGGAGCGTTCTTGTCATTGAAGCTGGGGCTTTCTTTGCTGAGTCCAGCGATTAAAGCTGTGAATTTATTTTGAGATAAAGATTTAGGTGATCGGATTTTAGAGCCGAAAGTTTCTACAATACTGTATTCTTCTATTAAATAGTTTTTCCCGTTATAAAGTAAATCCATTGGTAAACTCTGAAATGATCTATCCAAAGCAAATACAAGTGTCCCTGATGAAGGTAAATATGCTTGAATAGGTTTAATCAGTAGCTCATAAAGTTTTTGATAATATAAAATAATTTCCTTGTTAGTACTAGAAAAAAATCTGGAAGACTGCACAGTATCTAATATATTATTAACATGACTTCTGATTAACTTGGCGTCAACAGAGTTACGAACAAGAGAGTGATTAGAGGATTGGGCAATTACTTCTATGCTGTCGCCTAAATCAATAATATGAATTATTGCGGTTGTGATAGGCAAGCCCTGAAGCTTATTCAAAGCTACAACATCCAGTTTACCGCATTTCAAAAAATTCTCTAGTTCTGCTATTTGCAGTTGCTCATTTGTTTGAATCACTAACTCTAGATTGGGGTTGGGAGATGAGAGCAGTAATCGCATATACTCACGATAAACAGGCTCTACTTTCTCATAGAATGAAAACTGTAAATCTGCGTTGCTTGCTAAGAGATTATCACGAACTTGCGTCAGGTTATTAATTGCAGCACTGTAAGCTTCAAGGGCTTTGTCATATTTCCCTTGTTTGTAGTACTCTAAACCCAATTCGTGCTGCCACTGGTATGCGATATCCCATGCCTGAATTGATTGAGCCAAAGCCATAGCTTGTTCAAAATAATCGAGCGAACGCTCTCGTTGTTTTTCTAGTTTGCCCAGTGTGCCGAAAGCATAAGATATGAGCCTCTGTTTATTAGTGCTTTTAGCCGTTTGCAAAGCTGATTCTGCATATTGGACGGCTACCGAATGTAATCGTTCGTCTGGAATTTGATTGAGACTATTAGCAAAGTTTAGCTTGGTATAAATAGATTGGCTAGCAGGTAAATTAGAAAATGCGAAAGAATTTTTCAGTATTAGCTCTACTGAAGGTTTAATCTGTTGATTTATTTGAGTTTGAATCATAGCTAACTGTCTATTACCTAAATTGGATTCTGCTGTTAACCATCTTTCAAAGTCTAGCAGTAGGCTCAATCGGTGTATTTGAGCTTGTAGTTTGATTGGTACTGGTACAGTTAGAGTATTAATTAATGACTGATAATTACTGAGTAACTCGAGTCCCTCTTTTTGAATAAAATTAACAGTTTCTTGTTGAAAAACTGGTTCTTCTATCCAACTATATTTATCCCGTGCCTGTTGATATATAGATTTCCCAGTAATATTGAGTGATAATAAAATTGCACTGTTATCAAAATTAGCTAACTGTTGAGCAATTGATAACGTTTTTCTCAAAACTAATTTTGATTCAGATAACTTGCCTAATTGTCGCAATACATTTCCTAAATTTTGTAATCCCAGTAGGTGTACAGGTATTGAGTTTAACTTATCAATTTCTGCATCAAGTAGTCTTTTCGTAGAATCAGCAGGCTGGTCTGACGAGGTGGCACAGATTTCAGCATCGAATTTCAAAGCTGTGACAACTATCTTGCAGGCCCGAAAATGTAAACCTAAAGCTTGTAGAGCGACGTTCTGATTAATTAAGGTTCCGGTGATTCCTTCTCTATCTTTTAGGTGTTCAAAAAGTTTTGTAGCTTGTTGCCAAGACTCTAAGGCTTCTCTTGCCTGACCTAGATCCAGTTGTCTCTGCCCTCTCTGGTTCAGTACTTCAGCTTGATGCTGTTGTGCTTGTTTGCTTACTTCCTGAGCCAGAATCAAAGACGGCTGTCCTATAGCTATGCATAATCCTAGAATGCATGACAACAAGTACTTGAATAAACGCCAAAAACTAATCATTTTAACCGTACCGCTTCTGTTATCGAAGATACTGGTGGCGTAGAAGATAGCTTATGGCATCTAGAAGCAGATACCTCAGCGTAGGGGCTTGGTGGATCGGCTTGTGCGGTTAAGACTACATCTCCATCAGCATTTAGTATCCAACCCTGGGCTTCTACAATTTCTATGGGTTCTTCAGTATTTGATGGCTTTGATTGCTCCCAATCATCAATCGCCTGGACAGGATTAGAATTTCTCTGCCAAGTAGAACTGTTATCTAACTGATTGTCAGAACTCGTTGCTAGCCCCCCAGCACCAGTATTCACAAATGTACTCGCTACTCCACCAGAATCACCTTGGCATACTGGCACTACCTCTGGGGTTTGTGCGATCGCTTGTGGCTGCACTTTGGTTGAGCTTGGATTTCTATCTTGAACATTGATCTCCACTGTGCCGTTAATACCTCGTTCAGAACTGGCTGTAATCTGTGTGTCGGGGGAAACAAACAATCCTTTTGTATCAATGCGGATATTGCCCCCACGCCCACGAAATGCGTTCGCTGTGATGGCGTTGTTGTCGGTGGCTGTTATTATGTTCGTAGCTATACTAATGTTGCCGCCGTTGCCGTTGTCGTTGGCTGTCGCCGTAATACTGCTGTCGCGTAGGTGTAGGTAGCCGGAGGTCAAGAAGATGTCGCCCCCTTCGCCCGATGCTGTGGAGGCGTTGATGGAACTTTTATTGTTTAAAGAGATAAACCTACTGTTAACCTTGAGTGTCCCTGCTTTGCTTGTTCCCTGATTCCTGACGCTAACTATTCCTTGAGTCAATCTTAAACTTTCTGCATTAATTGTTATCTGACCAAAAGTTCCATTTTGCTCTGAAGGCGCTGCAATTAGCTGTTGGTCATCCTGTTCCGAAACAACAGCAGAACTGATATCACCACCATTTATCTCGATATCAGATGCATTGATGGTAACAAATCCAGGAAGACCAGAACCAATAGTAGAAGTATTAACTGTTGCTTGTTCTCCTACCACGAACTTGGATGCGTTAATTATTAAATTTCCAGCGTTTCCTCCGCTAAAAGCTACAGAGGACAAAAGGCTGGGAGTATAATCATTTCCTGAATTAATTAATTCAGTAGAATTAAGTAATTGTATAGAATTTGCATTTATAGTTATATCCCCTGCAACTCCGGTTCCAAGTGATATAGAGGTTATTTGTCCTCCATCCTGAGCCAGAAGTTCTTCTGTTGATACCGTAATATTTCCTGATTTCCCAGAAGTTAGATTACTAGTTACAATTTCACTAGGTGCAAAAGGATTAAAAGTTGAAAAACCAAGTAATTCAATAGACTTAGAAGAATTTACGTTGACATTACCCCCTTCTGCAACACCATAATTTCTATTACCTATAAGCGCTCCACCTTCTATAAGTAGATGCTTAGTAGAAACATCTATGTTTCCTCCGTTCCCAGAGCCAATAGATTCAGTTCGTAAGAGGGTAACAAAATTCCCATCAGCTGATGTTCCACTTAAATGTAGTGACTCAGAAGCATTAACTTTAATGCTTTCCCAAGATTGTGCGCCTTGATTTTGAATTAAAGCAGCTGACCCATCACTCAAAGAAATTTCTTTGCCTTGTAAGACAATAGAACCACCTCTATTTCCACTGGTATCTACTAAAGACTGTTGCGATAGATTAATATCTTTGAAAGAAGAAACTCCTTCGTAACCCAAAGCCCAGCCTTGAGAGGTTGGATTAAGGCTAATTACACCAGAACTAACGCTACCTAGTTCAATTCGTCCTTCTTCAGCGGTTATAGTCCCACCTTTCAAAGTAATATTACTTCCTATCAAAGCTAGAGTTTTAGTTGGTTGTACTGTTAGATGGGTTGCATCAAGATTTCTGGTGATTGGTACATTGCCTCTACTTGGAGCGACTAATCCTTTACCTGTTCCTTGGACTTCAATAGCACCTGAATTGCTGGTAAATTGCAAGCCAATCGGTACGCTGACTGTCAGTAGGAGCGTTGTTTGAGGGTTCATAGCACTAAATTCAAAACCATCAGCAAATTTGATGGAACTAGCAGTAGTTGCAAAAAAAGATCCACCAATATTTAAGCGAGCATTCTGACCCAAAATAATCCCATTTCGATTAATCAAAAACAGGTTGGCTGTACCATTGGTACGAATTAAACCATCAATATTAGAGATAGAACCACCTGTAACTCTAGCAATAATGTTTTGAATACTTACATCATTGTTGAAGAAAGCAGTACCACCTGTAGGAACAGAAAACTTTTGAAAGCTGTGAAACAGGTTACTATTATTAACACTGCCACCTTCAATAACAATACTATTACCCTGATTTGTTATTAAAGAATTGTCAGGTAACGTTTTATCTGGAGCAACTTGTGCTACAACTGATGAGGAAACTAATAGGCAAAATAATACACTACTTTTAACTCCCCACAACCCTGTGCTAAGTTTCACTTAATATTCCTTTGTTGAGTTTTACAATCTTGCTCAAGAAGTTTGATTAGCAACTTCTAAAATAGATATATTTAATAAAATTAAACTATAAATTAGTTAAAAACTCAAGATTCAGCTTCTAAATTATCCACCACTCCTAAACGAAGCGCAACACGTTTATACTTTGTTGCATCATATGGTAATCCTCTGTGCATTACTTGAGAATTGTCCCAGAATAAAACGTCACCCTTTTGCCAAACATGAGAGTAAATAGGTGTACGAGTCAAAACAGTTTCAAATAAATCTTGTACGAATTGTTTACCTTTTTCTGGTTCATTTTCCATACCAACCGGAACTGCACCATACGACCCCACGTACAATCCCTTTTGTCCGGTAATTTTATGGGTTGATACGATTGGATGTACTTTTTTGGGAATATCAATAGCTTCTTTAGAAAAAACAGGTGCTTTATGAGACAACGAGATATTTTCTAGTAGTTTTTGTTGCTCTTTATCTAGCTTGTTGTAAGCTTCCAACATATCGATAAATTCAGTGGTGTGAGGTTGTCCATCTAACCCTTCTGGAGGAACTTCTACTCCGTAAAGCATTACCACGTACAAAGCATTCATATCAAGTCGTTCTATGCGTGGTATGGAATCTTTGTCTTGATGCCATATCCAAGCAAACTGTTCTACTGGTTCGGTTTCTCCTTTCGGATTTCCTAAAATACTTACATATTTGCTTTGCCAGTCTGGACTAATATCTGGATCTAATGTTTCAGAAGAGCTACCAATTATTAATTCCCCAAAGGTTTGTCTTGTGAACTCTTTTAACTGTAATGCAGTCAGATTTTGTTGTCTGACTACAATAACACCATGCTCCCAAAGAGATTTTTTTAATTCAAACCTCTGTTCTTCTGTAAGGTCAGTAAGATTGTAATCTTGCAGAACTTCAACTCCTAATCTTGATTTATACTGCAATTGTTTGTGCTGCTGGTTATAAGTCATTTATCTAATTACTGACCTTATCAAAAATTACTGTTTCCGAAATATCTATTAGCATATTAGCTCACAAAGAAATATTAAAATCATCTTTTTACTATTTTTAAAAAAATGTATTTTAGTTCAATATTTTCACCACAGAAGAGGATGAAAAAAGAGAGCTAATCTAGTAATGGAACTTGCTGCAACCAGCCACTTACACAGCACAGACTTATACCTCTAAACAAAGCTAATAGCAACTTGACACTGCCCCAGGCATCTATTCCCCACTACCTAACTCCACCCTAAGACAGCCCCATCAGATTGAGTATCCCTAATGGCGCTGTAGGTGGTGACTGCCCGTAGTCCGAGTGAGGTGATTATGATGCCAGTGCTCCTAAACTGCCTGTTTGATGATTAGTGCTGAAGTTTAGCTTTTTTGTAGATTAACCCCCTTTAACGGCGATGTCTGCGACAAGCCGCCTAAGCGTTAAGCGTCCACCGATAGCGAGCGCTACTGTTAAGAGTCCTACTGTCCACGCAAGTTTTAGATTCATGCAGATTCGGGTCTACACTGTTGTTCTACACTGTTGTAAAGAAAATATATTACAACTAGCAATCAACTTGATATATTAATTTTTATTTACTCAGAGCTTAATTTACCCACAGAAATCATCAACTCTCAACTCGCGCCAAACATCAGACGGTTGCCACCCGGAGTTACCCACAGAGCGTAAGGGGCGATAGTGTTCTTTTATAGAGTTAGATTCAGATATTATTTTGTAAGATGGGCTGGACTCAATCACTGGTTCTGTTTCTTGAACCTTTTCGTGGGCAATTGATTCAGTAGAGGATGGGGTAACATCTATTTTTTTGCGAACTAGCTTAGACCTTTTCTGAATGAGTTCTCGCATATCCATAGGAATTACTTAGCTGCTACAAGGAACGGATATTTTACGATACAGCAAATTATTTCCAAATCCGATAGATTTTACGATTATTTGTCTGGCTAGAATCACTGACACAAATTCTCGGCAGCGAACGCTTTTAAACCTCTGAGGTAGGGTTGAAAGAAATTGTGGTGTAGTTATGATACAGTTCGGATAAGAAATTTACTCGTGTTCGCGTAGTGTCTCTGAAAAGAGAAGGCGAGCTGAAGAGCCGGGGTGCAGAGGTGCAGAGGAGGTGAAGGCTTTTGAGTAGGGGAGATAATTGTATAAGTTCTTTTCTCTCTGCTTTTAAGGGGAAAGAGATGTTTTAACCGAACGGTATTGAAGTGGCTCCAGGTTTAGGGGGTTCTCTTTTTAAGATGTTTCATATTTAATAGTACTTTAAAACTGCAAAATATAAAAAGCAACGAAAAACCCCAGCCTATTTGAAGGATGGGGGTATAAATATAAAAACTCTATTTTCATGATGACACAACTCAATATTGCTACGAGCCAATTTGTTCTGAAGGTGCGGCAATGAACAAACCACCATCTAGACGCAAGAAAATTACCCCTGCGACATCTGGTGAACCAAAGCCAGCGACTGACCCTGCTCCCGAAAATACTTTTATCCAAGACAACCCAGCTTCAGCAACTATCACGGTTACGGCTGTTGAAGTAAAAGAGTTGACCGACCAAGAACAAAGCTTACGCTTGCAATTGGAACGCCGTGTAGAACGTGCATTTTTAGAAGCGGGTCAGGCGTTAATGGAGTTGAGAGACAGACGGCTATACCGTTCCACGCACCGAACTTTTGAGGAATACTGCCGCGAACGTTTTGGTTACAGCCGTGATGCAGCCTACTTGAAGATTTCGGCTACTGCTGTTTACGAGAATCTTCAAAAGTTTTTGCCGACCAATGGTCAGCAAATTCCAATGCCGACCAACGAACGACAACTGCGGTTTTTAGCAAAAGCTGAGTTGGAACCGGCTGTACAAGCAAATGTATGGCAGCAGGCAGTAGAGCAAGCTGGCAATAAGATTCCATCCGGTCGGATCGTGAAAGACGTGGTGGACAGGATACGCGAAAGTCCGAAAGTACCCAATCCTTACCATATTGGTGAAATATGCATTCTTCTGCCCAAAGATAACCCAGACTTGAGAGGTAAAACAGGTTATTGGGGAGTAGTCAGCCACGTTGGGGAATACAATTGTACAGTCCAGACCTGGGACGGCGACTACACCGTAAAAATCGAACACCTGAAATCGCTGGAACTATTTGATGAAGATTGTAGATTTATGCAACAGTTATGTATACGGTTGCGCCAGTTAAATCAAGTGGCTAGCCGTGACGAGGCTGTGGATTGGCTGTTGCAGGGGTTGGGGAAACAAGCTAAACCATATCTATCATCCTTGCAGGCAAAGCTGCTGGTGGCTGTGGAACGGGAGTACAAAATCGAGTGGAGGCAACAGAAATGATGGTGCAGCTAGGAAACAATAATTTAATACAACAAAGTTCACTAAACTCGTTTAGTTTCAAATATTTCTCGCCACAATTTAAATTCCGGACAATTGCACCAAAGGGTAACGAACCCATCAAAAAGTTTAGTTTCTGAATGTTTAACTCCCCTTGGGAGAACTTGGATCAAGATAGGAATATCCAAATCACATTTCCAATTTTCTATTTCTTTCTGAAGTTGGGCAATAGTGTCTTGATGGAATCCTCGGTCATTGTTGGAACACTGAACAAGTAAACATCCATTATCAGAATCTTTGACTTGCTTGATCGAGAAATTAATCTGCGTCCACATTGATTGGACTTCATTGAAAATATTAGGCAAACCATAGTGATTGCCTAATATTGCCTTTCGGCGTTTCGATTCACCCATAAGTTCCCCTCAGCAATACAAATTTTGACAAGGATGACGAAGAAGATAAAGAATCTTCTGACGATGAGTAACAAAAATTACCTCATTGCATGAAAGCGGTAACGCGTTCGCGAACTGCGTCTGGTAGAGAAGACGTTGCCGGAATGGCCTATCGCTTCAATGAAAGAATAGAAATCAATACTTGTTGCAATTGATGAGGTTAAATTTAAAAAGCCCCGATAAAAATTCAGGGCTTTGCTTTATATGCGGTTTATTAAATGCCAGGCAAAAATTTGTGCCAGCGCTTTTCTATAGAATTATTCATCCCTGAATCGCTTGATTAAAGATAGCGGAGAACTACCAGCCACTTCGACCAACCAATCCAAAAACTTTAGGATCAGTGTTTCTTTAGGGTGGTTCATTGCATACACGACCGAATAGCTAAAACCGTCTAGCGACACATTAAGTGGTTGCACTAAAAACCCCAATGCAACATCATCAGCGACATGAATGTTGCTGCATAGAGCTATACCTTGACCGGCGATCGCAGCTTGAATGGTTAAACTTTCTTCGTTGAATTTAATTCCACAATTTGGGTCAACAGTTTTCAGCCCTGCAAGGCTAAACCAGTTTCTCCAGTCAGGGGCTTCTGTTCCAAAATGAATCCATTCAAAATGTAGCAGAGGATGATGTACTAAATCACTTGGCTCTTTAATCGGATGCTTTTCATTCAGCAAATGTGGACTACAGACGGGTATAAATACATCTGACATGAGCTTTTGAACGGTCAATCCCGGATAGTTGCCTTTGCCATAGCGAATAGCTACATCAACCGTTTGCCTATGTAAATCGACGACATCATTGGAAGTTTGTAGACGAAGATCAATTTTGGGATGGGTTCGTTGAAACTCAGCTAAACGAGGCACCAACCACTTGGTTGCAAAGACCGTGGTCACGCTCACAGTTAATGTAGTAGATTCTGAAACTTGCGAAAATTTCGCGATCGCTGCTGCAATTGTATCCAAGCTTTTGCTCACTGCCGGATACAAGAGTTGTCCTGCTTCTGTCAGCGCCAGAGGTCGGGGGCGGCGGCGAAACAAGGACATCCCCAAGTGATCCTCCAGCACTTTGATTTGGTGGCTGACTGCGGTTGGCGTGATATCCAGTTCTTCAGCCGCTTGCTGAAAACTCAGATGTCGAGCCGCAACCTCAAAGGTATGCAAAGCGTTGAGGGGTGGCAGCGAGCGCATAAGATTCTTGATGAGTTTTTCTCATCCTAAGCGTGAGTAGATTGAATTTGCAATCCCCTACTGTCCCTTGCTACTGTCTAAGTTAAGGAAATGAAACAGTTTTCTGATCACTCATCAGCTCACTTAAAAGCCTTAGCCGTTGCTCCCGATGGTACTGAACTTAAACTCAATCCATGTGCTCACCGCCTCCCAACTCTCGAATCATTTTCTAGGGGATGCAATTGAGATCTGCATTGTCACTCGCAATTATCAGCAAACTATGGCAGGTCTGGTCCAATTGGGCATTGGACCCTGGCGAGTTTATACCTTTAACGCCCAAACCGTTACGGAACAGACTTACAAAGGGCAGCCGACTGAGTACTCGATTAAAGTCTGTTTTGCTCAAGCTAAGAACGTCATCTGGGAGATTATGCAGCCGCTCTCTGGTCCCACCATCTTTCAAGAATTCCTTGATCGGCACAACGAAGGGATTCACCACATTGCATTTAATTGTGGCGATCGCCCCTGGGAAGAGCGTATCCAAGAGTTTGAGTCCAGAGGGTTCCACCTGATTCAGTCAGGCAAGTGGATGGGGCAAAATGCCTTTGCCTTTTTTGATACTGAGAATGCTACCACCACTATCTTTGAAACGTATTTCTTTCCACCTGGTTTTGAGTATCCAGAACCTGAAGCCTGGTTCCCTGCACCCCCTCCCTAGGAGATTACAAAAATGGCTACAGTGTTGAGAATTGATGCTAGTGCGCGCGTGACTCGTTCTCTCAGCCGAGGTCTAACAACTGCATTCACTGAACAATGGTTGAAGTCCAGACCCAACGACACCCTCATTACACAGGATGTAGGACTGAATCCACCTCCAGCCATTAGTGAGGCTTGGATCGCCGCCGCTTTCACCGCACCAAAGCAGCGGACTCCCCATCAACAGGAAGTACTCAAGATTTCCGACCAACTTCTCGAAGAGCTAGAGCCTGCTAGCCTAATCGTGATCGGTACGCCCATGTACAACTACGGAATGCCAGCAGCGCTGAAAGCCTGGATCGATCAGGTGATTCGGGTTGGACGCACCTTTTCATTTGACTTGGCGCGTGGTGAACAACCGATCGAGCCTATTGGAACCGGAAAAACTCTAGTCATTTTGTCGTCATCGGGGGAAGGCGGCTTTGAACTTGGTGGCGTTCATGCCACTATGAACCATCTTGATTCCCACATCGTGACAGCTTCAAGACTGTTGGGAGTCAGTGAACACCATGTCATTCGCATTGAGTACCAAGAATTTGGGGACGATCGACATCAAAAATCTATTCAGTCTGCTCATGCCGCGATTGCTGGTTTAGTGCAACAACTAACTCAGAACATGGTCAGACTGAACTATGCTGATAGCAGCAAATCAAGCGGATGAGACTGCAATCTGATAGCCGAAACAGCCGGGTTCCAGCATTTTCTACCACTAGTTATAAGGATTCTGTGCTAAAAACATCAATACCTGAAACAGCAACTGGAGCTTCTCAACGCAGGTTAGGGTTAGTGGCGGTACTTTTCGCAGTCGTGCTCTGGGCAGTCGCTGCCAACATGATCAGTAGCTTGCTTGTCGCAGGCGTGAATCCTTTTGAACTGGCAGTATCGAGTGTGGCGATCGCCACCTTTGGTCTTGCTGTTGTGAATAGCTTCAGGATGAAACCAGAAGCCAAAGCAATGAATCGGCAGCAGTTTATTCTGGGCTTGTTATTTGCTGGCTTAATAGGAGCAAATTACCTGGCGATCGCCCGTCTTCCAGCTTAAAACTTCTTCTTTCTCCCCTGCACCTTTGCTCCTCTGCACAAGAGCTGCCTCAACGATTTCTCCTTTTCAAGCGTGCCATTCGGGCTTGATTCAAGACATATAAGTCTGTCCGCTTCCATCGTCCGGTCACACAGCCTAACACGGCGATCGAGCGAACGCTTTAGCCTCAAGGACGCGCCCGGCGAAATCTCGCGCCTCATTTCCCACTTCATCGCCTAACCAGGAGAACAAATATGCACGTTTTAACAGTCTTCAGCCATCCGCAGCGTAAGAGCTTCCCCGGAGCGGTGCTCGACGCGTTCGTCGAAGGCGTCGTCCAGGCCGGTCACACGGCGGAGGTCGCCGACCTGCACGCCGAAGGCTTCGACCCGCGCTTCACCGCCGAGGACCACGCGCACTTCTGGGGCGGACCGCGGCCCGCCGAGGCCGCTCGGGAAGCGGCGCGCGTCGACGCCGCGGACGCGCTCGTGCTCGTCTTTCCGGTCTACTGGTGGTCGTTCCCCGCCCTGCTCAAGGGTTGGATCGACCGCGTGTTCACGTCCGGTTGGGCCTATTCGGTCGACGCGGAATCCAACACCCGGGGGCACCTGAGCGCCAAGCCGGTCATGTTGATCGGCACTGGCGGGACGCGCCCAACCACCTACGCCAAGTACGGCTACGGCGACGCACTGCACACGCAAATTGAAGTCGGCATTTTTGGCTTTTGCGGCATGACCGACGTCGAGACGCACCTGCTGCTCGACGTCGACGGTGACGCCAATGCAGAGCGTCGAGCGGGGTACTTGGTCGACGCCCGCGCGCTCGGGGCCGGGCTGGTCGCTCCCGACCGCATTCCTAAGCGCGTGCAACACGGCGCCGTGCGTCTAAGCGCCTAACGAGCGTTCGACGCCCAGACTAGTCTAAACTCCAGTATTAAAGATCGCGGATGCTTTGAGGCTAACTGAGAGTATTTTTAATCTCTAAATTCCATTTGATCTACGTTCTCTCATATCGCTTTTAGTCTAAACTCCAGTTATGAGCCAACTACGATTGGAGCCGACTTGACGGGCGCTCGCGATTTTTACGACCGGTAGAGCCACGCCCTCCGGCGACCCAGCGTTCGACGCGCTTTACGGCGGCTGGGTCGCCGCTATCGACAAGCGCGACCGAGCCGCCATCGTCGCGAACTTTGCCGAAGACGGCGTCGACATGCCCGACGGTGCGTCGGAGGGCGTAGCCGCGCTCGGCCGGCTTTGGGATGATCTGCTGGCCCGCCCGGGCATGGCGGTGATTTAGTCCCAACATGACGATCGCCGAAGCGGGCGACCTCGCCTACGATCACGGCGCCTACTCGATCCGCTTCGACGGACCCGACGGACCGGTGCGCGCCGAAGGCAAGTACGTCATCGTCTAGAAGCGCGTCGGCGACGCGACGCCTGGCGCGTTGCGTTCGACATCGACAATTTCGACCGGAGGGCGTGAAATCGAGTGGAGATGGTAGAGTAGTTCCTAGGCTCAGGAGTTATTATTTGATCCTGAGCGTACAATCTGTTGCCTCACACCGCAATTCGATTGATTGTATCGAAGCGGTTTATCCGCGCTTCGTTTTAGGGGATTTGGATGGACGCAAGAGCAAGTGACCTCCGGGCAATTCGGGATCTGATCAATCGCCAGCTCGCCAGCATGAGCTGGTCGGCAGGGGGAGGGCCTGACACGGTCACGTTCGGAAATGACTTCCTCCACGGCGCTCCGCTCTACCCATCCGCCCGCCCTGTTTCGGTGAGATCGGTTGATGAGTTCACAGAATACATGGGCGAACTTGCGCAAACGACGCTGACGTCATTCCATGAAAGGGTGATCGGCGCGAAGGTCATAGTCTTCGGCAATGTGGCCGTGGCCACCGTCACCTGCGAGAACACGGAGAACGGCGGCGAGGTCAATCGCAACGTCGAGATGATGCTGCTCGTCAAAAGCGAGGGGCACTGGAAGATTGCGGCGCAGGCTTGGGACAAGGAAACGAACAGCGTGCCGATACCAGCCGAACTACTGGTGGACTTCTGACCCGGTGCTCAGAAGCGCGGCAGCCAAAAGAGTGACCCTACCCCAATTAATAGTACCGATGGATTCAACCGGTCGATGCAACACGTTCCGTTCAATCAATTTGAAGAGGGCGATGAATTCTGTTTGCCAGCTCGGGCGGTGTAAAGACCTCGTCGCTGGACAGGTTGGCGATGCATGTCAATACATCCGGGTTACGTCCGCGCAGCGTAAAACTGGCTTGAATAGTCATGCGGTTGTGTCGCAAAAACGAGTTGAGGACAGGAAATCCTGCTCAATCCCTGTTTTTTATTGGGCAACTCCGAAAACTTGAGACACGAATTCTACCTGTGCTCGCAGGTCACCTTTGTTAACAGCTTCCACCTGTCCTTTACGGAGCATATGCATTGCTTCCATTCCTTGCAAGGTGCGTCGTGCTGTATTGAACGATCCGAAACCCATGCCTAGTTTGGTCAGTCGTTTGATGAATCGGTGATCCTGCTCGATAAGGTTGTTCAAGTACTTAACTTGTCGCAGTTCTGTAGTTTCGGGAAGCTGTTCATCGGCTTTGAGGTTGTTAACAGCAGGCGGATAGGCGGCATTCTTATCTACGTTAATTACCCTGGGTTCCTGAGTGTGAGAAGCATTGAGCGTTTTCCGCAAGAACCGCTCTGCTGCTGTTGCGTCGCGTTTCGCACGCAGCAGAAAATCCGATCTTGTTACCCTCGGAATCGACCGCTCGGTACAAGTACTTCCACTGTCCTTTGACCTTGATATACGTTTCATCGACTCGCCACGAGTCATTTGTAGGTCGTAGATGAGGGCGAATTCGCTTGTCTAGTTCCGGAGCATATTTCAACACCCAACGGTTGATGGTCGAATGATCCACTTCAATACCTCTCTCAGCCATCATCTCTTTCAAATTTCGATAGCTTAAGGCGTAGCGACAATACCAACGGACATTGAGCAAGATGACATCAGGCAAAAAGTGTCGCCATTTGAATAAAGATGGAGCGGACATTGGAAAGCGGGATTCGAGTTTTAGGCTTTCCCAGCTTATCATTCACCTGTTTTTGCGACACAATCATCGATTATGTTCAGGCTCATCTCGATCAAGATTTATCACTGGCTGAAATTGCAGCAGCCATTAACATTAGTCCGACCTATTTTTCCAGGTTGTTCAAACGCGCTACCGGAAGTTCTCCACATCAGTATGTAATTCAGTTTACGTTCGTGGAGAACTCGGCGAACACATGAGTACCCTTGCCCCTATTTTCTCTGAGTTTGTCGGTGAGTCCCGTCCTGCCGTGACTGGAATTGGAGTCGCTTTTCTGGCGTCACCAGAGACTCTAGTGGAGATTGAAGCAGTAGCCAGTGTTAAATAGCCCAAGCATGAGAGTCGTCCTCGCCCTACAGTTTTTGTCCCATGCTTAACCAACCGACACAAAATAAGATACCCTTATCTTTTATCCGACATAAACTACGATTAAAACTACTTTTCTTGATATACAACACTTTCACCAACATGCGATCGCGGAGGGTGCATGTTGGCAACGGAACAGAAACTATTACGCTGCCGATAAATTTTGCTTGTTTTGGTATCGCCTTTGATGCGTAATCCAAGCGATAACCATTTACAGGGTGCTAACTTCCAGTTATAGTTAGCCGTAACTTATTATAAGCACAATGCAACTATAGCTTTGACTTGGTGCAAAGATAGTTTACAAAGTTGCTCAGGCGGTTGTTTTAGTTCCGGTTTAATTCGAGAAGCTATCCACCCGAATATCCCGCCAGACATCAGAAACCTGCCAGCCGGAATTGCCCACCGATTGTACTGGAGGATTGTCAAGGAATGGAATATAGTCGGGAACTCTTGGCTCTGAAATCGCTACTGGTTCCTCCTCAACCACAGGGGCTGAAGAATTAACAGGATCAGCATCAGCTTGAAGATTTTGGTCTTCGGCTTTTTCGATTTCCATCATTTGCTTCAAAGTCAGCTTCTCAGATTTTTTGATGATTTTTTTTGTATGTATCTGATTAGAAGTATTCATTGGCTGTTCCCTCAAAGGCATTGGCTTAAAATTTGGATGAGTAAAGTCGGGGAAGGTAGGTATAAATAATTTGCACGGAATAAACACTCTACTGTAAATCTATGGGAAATACCAGTCCTTTGCTGAAGAATTTATCAATATTTTGCGTAAAAGCAGCATCAAAGATGTTTTAAGTAAATCGGTAGAGCGATTGAGCTAAGTTTCGTCAGTTTGATGGATGTCCCAGAGCGCTTGATATGGTGAGATTGTGTTCAAAGGTTTTAATCCAAAACTCGTAAAGTATTTATGACACAAATCCCCATCGTTCGCCAGATTCTATCAGATCCAGATACCGGATTGTTGTCATATCTTAGTCAACAACTTCAAACACCGAGCTTTTCACATTTTAAAAGCCAATTTGGTTTTTATGTAGATGAGTCTTGTACACAAGTTACCTCGATAGACGATTCTTTAGAAATACAAACGATACTTTTGCTGACTCTAAAGTTATCGATCATTGTAGATAGCCAAACTCCCTCGGATGAGGCGGCAGTACACGCTGTTGAGTTTCAAGAATTGTTAGATGCACAAATTATTAGATGGAGCCAGAACAACCCACAATTGCTTAAACCCATCTCATCCATTAAAAATACATTCAGTCAGTTGTCAGATATCCCGTTCCACGGTGGCTATCTTCCAGGTTTTGAAATTAGGAGCCAGTTTACTCTAATTTACAGTCCTATTACTGCACAGTTAAACCAATCAGATGAGCCTCAATCTTTTTTACATAGTCCAGGGGAACGCACTCCCATTAGTGGACAGTATGAAGTAATCAATTCTAATGGAAAAGGCACCGGGCTAGAGGTAACATCAACTGCTGGAAATCCGTTTCCTCCAACGAGTGAATCTGACCAATCATATCGGTTAGTTGACCCTACGAAGCACAAAAACTCTAAGAAGTAAAGTAGCATTAGCGTTGGTCAAAGGCAATCTTGAGCTAGGGGAGCTTCTGCTCACGAACTGTTAACTCTCAGATATAGTTGGATTGCCCTGGAGCGCAACCAACGAAGTATGAGTAAGTAATCTGTCTCTTGCAAGATTAGGAAAGGCAACACAGCAACTAAGCTGTTACTAAGTGGCTAATCATTAGTTTGCATAGGGGGGGTACTTAAACAAAGTTTAGGTACTCTTTATCTAAGTATTTTTCATTGATTCAGATGTTCTCTACAAGACACTATTGCTGGCTGGCTTTTGACCAGGAGTCATTCACGCACAATATAAGAATCTTCTTCTCCGGTTGGGAGTCAGCCCTGCACCGATACCGTACCGCAAGGTATCAGAAGAAACTTTAGCAGCAGCGATTGAAATCGTACTGGGTGATAAGGTAATGCGGTGTAAAGCCCAGGAGTTAGGGCAGAAGT
>JAESGI010000273.1_pt1 | contig 25372 bp, 26 predicted proteins | sample 9269671 | NCBI WGS metagenome assembly JAESGI01 (sample SAMN14515641, study PRJNA621666) | algae metagenome | isolation source: Nostoc indistinguendum CM1-VF10 and co-occurring heterotrophs from gravelly... | place: USA: Clark Mountains, San Bernardino, California | collected 1998-06-05 | reverse complement strand
GGAGAAAAAAAATGGCAACTCAAGAAACTCGTCCTTCTACTGATTTACCACCTGTTGCAGCAGAATACAACGGTGTTGACCGCAATGCATTTCTGTTTGGCTGGACACCTCAAGCCGAACTTTGGAATGGTCGCTTGGCAGCTATTGGTTTTCTAGCCTATTTATTGTGGGATTTAGCTGGTTATAGCGTTCTTCGTGACGTTCTACGCATAGTTGGCTACTAAAGCATTAAATACTTGAAAAATTACTAGATATTGGAGAAAAAAAATGGCAACTCAAGAAACTCGTCCTTCTACTGATTTACCACCTGTTGCAGCAGAATACAACGGTGTTGACCGCAATGCATTTCTGTTTGGCTGGACACCTCAAGCCGAACTTTGGAATGGTCGCTTGGCAGCTATTGGTTTTCTAGCCTATTTATTGTGGGATTTGGCGGGCTATAGCGTTCTTCGTGACGTTCTACGCATAGTTGGCTACTAAAGCATTAAATACTTGAAAAATTACTAGATATTGGAGAGAAAAATGGCAACTCAAGAAACTCGTCCTTCTACTGATTTACCACCTGTTGCAGCAGAATACAACGGTGTAGACCGCAACGCATTTCTGTTTGGCTGGACACCTCAAGCCGAACTTTGGAACGGTCGCTTGGCAGCTATTGGTTTTCTAGCCTATTTATTGTGGGATTTAGCTGGTTATAGCGTTGTTCGTGACGTACTGGGTCTAATTCGCTAGTAAATAAGTAAAGATTGAACACCTGAAAGATTACTAGATATTGGAGAAAAAAATGGCAACTCAAGGAACTCGTCCTTCTACTGATTTACCACCTGTTGCAGCAGAATACAACGGCGTAGATCGCAATGCATTTCTGTTTGGCTGGACACCTCAAGCCGAACTTTGGAATGGTCGCTTGGCGGCTATTGGATTCCTTGCCTATTTGCTTTGGGATTTAGCAGGTTATAGCGTCTTAAGGGACGTGCTACACCTAATTAGTTATTAGCAATAGCTCAGGATTGATAAGTGTCTAAGTATAAATTAAAGATAGTACTCAGTAACCCGGCTTCTTACCAAAAGCCGGGATTTATCTCCTGAGCATTTTATATTTAATTAGGTTTACCTTTGCCTACCTAGAGCAAAAAGCGAACCAACATATACAAAGCTGAAGTTATTAGTTGCAATACCATTACTGGAATACCGTAGTGGAGAAAAGTTTTAAACGAGATGCGGCGTCCATGCTGCTCAGAAATCCCGGCGGCTACGATATTAGATGATGCACCTACTAATGTGCCATTACCTCCCAGAGTTGCACCAAACGTCATCGCATAAAAAAGCGGTAACACTTCTGGGGGAAACTGCCCTTGAAAGTCTTGTGCTAAAACTTCTGTGGATGCTAATCCCACAGTAACAATGTATTGTTTAAGTAAGGGAACCATCCCCACCACTAAAGGAATATTGGGCACTACGCTAAATAAGCTGTTAAGCATTTAATTTGCACATTGAGATCGCAGGGGGGCAGGGGGCAGGGAGCAGGGGAGAGGGTTTGCAGCTTTTATCACCATAAAATTGGTGCAATTTAAATGACGATTAGCTTAATATACCTACAAAAAATAGCAAAACTAGGGAACCCAGGACAATATTTTTTCCTAAAATTACTGCTAATACTCCTGATAAACCATTAATTACGCCTGTTTTTTCTAGTCCTCCAATTAATACAAAAATACTCATAAAAAATATTAATGTACTCCAGTCTACATCCCGGAAAATGTTGTTGACTGAGTCAATTTTGCTATGGTGAGATAAAAGCAAAGCTAAAGCTGCTCCTAACAAAGCTACGGCAGCAGGCGAGATCGGAACTGGTAGAGATTCTCCAATGAGAAAAAATAGCAGGAAAAAAATACAATAACTGCACCTAAGCTTAAAGCTCGTGGATGATTGATTTGTGGGTGTGGCAGTTCTTCAAGATTATCTAACTGTGTATTCCAAATTTTACGGAATAAAAATGGTAGTGTTGCAATTACTACAGCAACGGCAATTACTCCCCCTAAACTTAATTTAAACAAATAATCTATAAAGCTGATATTCACAGCATCGCCAACGATAAATGTAGCTGGATCTCCAACTAAAGTAAGTAGTCCGGCACTATTAGCAACAAATACCATTAAAATTAATAAGGGTACAAAATTTATCCCAACTTCCTGCGCCATTGGGGGAATTAAAGGTGCTAGCAGCATTACTGTTGTGGCATTTGGCAAGACTGCACAGATGGGTGTCAAAATAGCTACAATACCAAGTAATAGACACTTGCTTTGTCCCTTCGCTATAAGTACTATTTGAGTGGCTAAATAATCAAATATCTTGGTAGGTTCAAAAGCCCGCACTAAGACCATAACTCCAAAGAATAAACCGAGTGTTCCATGACTGTTGCCGATGTAACCAACAGCTTCTTCTAAAGTCATGACGTTGGTAAAAACTAATAACAATGCTCCTAATAATGCAGCAATTGTGAGATGTATCCATTCTGTCATCACTAAGATAATGACGCTGATAAATGTAATAATACTGAGGATTGCTTGCCAGTTTTCCACATCCTACCTCCTGAAGTTTAATTTGTTGCATAATACCGAAAAAAGCCACCTAATTTTAGGTGGCTTATCTATAATTACAATTAGATAAAAATTACTGAAATTCTAAACAGTGATTATTCATCAATACAACTAGGAATACCCAAAACGGCGCAGGGAAAATTAGAACCTAGAGCCTCAATCATCGGATGATCAACAGATTTGCAACCGAGAAACAAAATATCGGCAGTTTCTGATTCAACAACTCTGTTAAGTTCTGTGGAAATCCTGCCAAACCGCAAATGAGATTTGAAGGAACCCTGCCATTCTTCAGCCAGACTTCGGGCTTGCCAGAGAATTATATCTGCTTCTTGCAGGGGACTTACCACTGTCTGCAATTGGCGTTGAGTTAATACCTGTGTGGTAGATTTTGATATTTCACTGACTTGACACTCCAATTGAGGCTGTTGTTCTGCAAAGGTTAAGATATTTGAATACTGGCTACTTTTATTATCTCCTATCACATAAACGGCTTGAACTGTGACTTCTGCATTAGTCGCTAAACGCGTTTGATGAGCAATCCAAAAAGCGATATCTAGCGCCGTATGACTGTTAGGAGATGCGTCATAGGCAACAATTAAATTAACTGCCTTTTCTCTGTGAGGTTTTTTAGAAAAAGGTTCTTTTGGTTCTGGTACTAGTACCATTTGTTCAATTAAGTCATCTCGACCTACGGCACTTTGCAGACGTGCTAACATTGGCTTAATTTGCACAGCTTTACTTCTCCCAATGAAATGATTTAGTAATGAGAGGCAGGGTGCTTAATTTTAGATTTTGGACTTTGGCTACACTCAGCCGAACGATTTTGGATTTTAGATTGAGTCACGATAACCAAAAGTTCAAATCTTAAATTAATCAAGGAAACCCCAATAATAACTGTATTACAGCCAAACTCTTGGGGGTTCCTTCCATTGCCTACGGAGTTAGCTGACGGGCTAAGACTGGAAGGTGTCTCTCGTTAGATTAGCCCCAAACATTGGTTCCTCCGTTCCAAATTCAGCTTTGATGAATTTGAATTAGGCTACCCACTAAAAAAGATGATAATCTAATTTACTCGTCTTGGGCAAAATATCGATCAAGGAAATTCAGGGCGTGATTGCGGAGTTCAAAATATTCTTTTGAGTTTCGCATGGCGGCGCGATCGCGTGGATGTTCAAAAGGAACTTTTAATATTTCTCCTATACTAGCAGCTGGGCCATTGGTCATCAAGACGATGCGATCGGACATATAAATTGCTTCATCAACATCGTGGGTAATCATCATCACTGCCTGACGATTATTTTCCCAAATATCCAATACCTGGCGCTGCAATTTGCCACGAGTTAATGCATCTAGCGCTCCAAAAGGTTCATCCATTAATAACATTTTAGGACGAATTGCTAAAGCTCTGGCAATACCTACTCGTTGTTTCATACCTCCAGAAATCTCATCAGGATATTTGTCAGCCGCCGCCGTCAAGTTTACCATTGCCAAGTGTTCATTTACAATGCTAATTTTCTCAGATCGATTAGCATTTTTTAGCACTTCATCCACGGCTAAACGGATATTCTCTCGCACGGTTAACCAAGGTAACAGCGAATAGTTTTGAAATACCATCATCCGTTCGGCTCCTGGCTTATGAATTTCTTTTCCATCTAACCGGACTGAGCCAGAAGTGGCTTTTTCTAAACCAGCTACTATCTTTAGTAGAGTTGATTTTCCACAACCAGAGTGACCAATTACAGAAATATATTCATCTTCACCAATCGTCAGATTAACCCCATCTAAAACAACAAAATCATCTTTATCAGGTGTTGGATAAGACTTGACTAAATTTTCAACTTCTAAAAATCCATTGCGGGGCATGACTTCTTCGTAGGTATTAATAGGTAATGAAGTATAATTCATCCTCAAATGCTCCTTTCGAATTTATTCATTAGTCAATATTTGAACTTGGGATTTAAGACATGAAAAAGTTAGTGGGAGCATTAGCCCTGATAGCAAAACTATTCAGATAGCCCACAGGATCGCTAGGGTCAAAGCCTTTCTTATCTATAAATACTTCTGGTGGTTCGACCTTGTAATCATCCTTGGGACATTCGATGCCCATTTCAGATGCTATCTCCCGATATAAATCTGCTCTCCAGCCAAGTTCTGCTAGCTCCTCGGCATTTTTGGGGAATTCCTTTATTTGTCCCCACCGCGCTGCTTGTGTCATCAACCACATACTTCTGGATCTCCACAAGAATGTGGAGTGTTCTCCTGGCTGTTTGGGAACGTTGTCAGGAATATCGAAGAAAATCGTGGTGTCAGCGGCTTTGATGGTGCGGTCTTTGCCGTCAAAGCCGCCATAGTTGTAGTTGCCGAGAATTGCCGGGCTTGTAAATTTCGCAATTGGGGCATCTTTCTTTTTGGGTCTAGCACCTGTAAAGGAACGGTCTGTTATCAGTTCGGCGACTTCTTGGCGGTTTTCTACTTTGCTGCAATACTGACAAGCTTCAATCATCGCTTTGACTAAAGAACGATAGGTTTTAGGATATTTATCGATGAAAGATTCCATCACACCCAAAAGCCGATCTGGGTGTCCCAACCAGACTTCTTTACCTTGTGCAAAAGTAAAGCCGATGTTTTCGTTACCTGTTATTGCTCGCGTATTCCAGGGTTCTGCAACCATGTAAGCTTGCATTGCACCAATCCGCACGTTTGTTACCATTTGGGGCGGCGGAACAATGATGACGCGAAACTCTTTAAGCGGATCAACACCTGCGGCGGCGGATAAGTAACGGATAAAGTATTCGTAAATGGAGGAACTTAATACTACTGCCCAAACTCTGTTTTCTGGCGGTTGCTTGTCAAAGTAGCCTCGGAAATCGCGCCCAAAGGCTTCTATAGCACCATCGCCATATTTTTCTTGATACTCGTACCACGGACGCAGCCCAAAATCCCACATGGCTTTGTTCATTGTCATGGCGTTACCGTGACGGTGTATGGTCATGGCTGCACACAAGGGGGCATGGCGTGCGCCTTCAGCACCAATTCTGGCGTTAGTAACCGCACCAGATACCACGGGTGAAGCATCCAGGCGACCAAAAATTACACCATCGCGTGAGGTGGCCCAACTGGCTTCGCGGTTGAGTGTAACGTTCAAACCATACTTACGGAAGAAGCCTTTTTTCCAGGCGATCGCAAATGGCGCACAATCATTAACGGGAACGTAACCAACTGTAAGATCGGCTTTTTCTAGGTCGCCGCTTTTAACTACTGGTTGCACAGCTAAAGCTTCTTCTGTCAATCCTTTGGCTGATCTATCTCCTGAAATCCCACAGGAGGACAGCGCCATTCCCGCCGTTGTTGCTCCTATTCCCTTGATAATATCTCGTCGAGTCCAGTTAATATCACCCATTCTTGTAGCTCCATTGGTGATTAATTGCTCACGCTTCAGGCGCAGAGTCTCGTTAAATGCTGTTTTGAGAGCAGCCGAATTTTTTTAGTTGGAAGTTTTAGGGCGGTGGGTTACTAATTCTTGGATTTTGTCCACGGCGTAATCCAGGATTAACCCAGTTACACCAATTACCAACACAGCTAAAAAGACTGAACTCAGGTTTAAGCGACTCCATTCATCCCAGACAAAGAAGCCGATACCAATACCACCTGTGAGCATTTCCACGGCAACGATTACCAGCCAAGCTATGCCTAAACTAATTCGTAAACCTGTAAAAATATACGGCAAACTTGCAGGCCAAATTATTTTTGTAATCCGTCTCCAACGGGGCATTTCTAGGACTCGTGCCACATCTAAATAATCTTGGGGAACGCTAGAAACTCCTAAAGCGGTATTAATAATTGTCGGCCATAAAGAAGTAATAAAGATAACAAAAATGGCTGAAGGATCTGCCAAATTGAAAATTGCTAAGGCGATGGGCAGCCAAGCTAAGGGCGATACAGGTTTAAAAATTTGAATGATCGGATTAAGCGCTAGCATTGCCGGTCTGGACATGCCAATTAGAAACCCCAGAGGAATCGCTACTACCGCACCCAACAAAAAGCCTATTAATACCCGGCGCAGACTTGCGATCAATAGCCAACCAATTCCCAAGTTGCCCGGCCCTCGCTGATAGAAAGGATTTAATATGTAGTCTAGATTAGCAATTAACGCTTCTGGTGGAGTGGGCATCAATTCATGGTTTGCAAGTGCAACAATCCACCACAGGACAATTATTCCTAAGAACCCCAACACAGGTAGAAAGAAGACATCTCTAACGACGACAGGTTTTGCCTTTTTCCAAGCAGTTTGTCCAGCGATCGCTGCGATCGCGGCCAAATTTAGTTGAAATATCATTTACGACCTCAACAGATTTAAGTGCAGGTACAAAGAATCCGAGCAGTACCAGCCTTGGACACCGATGAGATCGGAACATTATAAAAATGCCGTCTCTTCAGTCTCCTCTCAATGCCTACGAAGTTAGCTGACGGGCTAGGGCTGAGAGATGCCCTTCTGAAGAAAGTTATGAGTTATAAGTTATGAGTTATAAGTTAAGTATTTAGTAAATTAACTTCCAACTCCTCACTGTCAACTCTTGACTTTCTATGAGATACGCCCCACAATTTGGTTCCTCCGCTCCAGCGTTATGCACTGTGACACGCTGGATTAGGCTGACTTACTCTAATGGATACTAAATTATGCACAATATAACATTGACGCTCAGTAAAAGCTATCTATCTTATGATAAATATTATTTACTTGAATACTGAGATCAAGTGCCTCTATTTGTTTTTTGGTAATAAACAAAATTTATATTTTTAGTTGTGTTGTGAGTAAAGTCTTGCACAGACAGCTAAACAATATAGTCGAGTCAAGCATCAATATTGTTACGTGCTTGATTAATATTTCTTAATATATTAATTTTGTTGGTAATTTTTTATACACGGAAAAACCATTAGCCAGTAAATAAAATAATATTATAATATATTCCTTTTGGTAGGTGAACTAAATTATTAATTTTGGTAAAAACTCACTCCAGTCGCTAAACTAATTGGATATGGAAGTTTATTCATCTATCTTTGTAGCTAAATTTAACAAAATGGATTTTAGTCAAGTACTGGCTGAAAAAACGGACACCATCATAGATAAATGGATTACAGCAGTTCGCAAGGATAGACGGATTGAAAGTGCTGATGATTTATCTTATACAGCAGTAAAAGATCATATCCCTGATGTTTTACAAGCAATGGTAACAGTGCTTTCAAAATCTCAGGATAATGATATTCAGTCAATAGTTACTGCTAGTTTCCAACATGGAGCTATTCGAGCTGAACAAGGCTTTGATCCAGCAGAAATTGCCAGAGAATATCATCTGCTGCGAACAGTAATATTTGATGCTCTACAAGCAGATTTCTTGAATGGAACACCTGTAGAGATAATTCGTTCCATGCGTTTGATTGACGCTATCATAGACGAAGCGATCGCTCGCTGTTTTAAGAGTTATGTTGAGGAGCGGTTGCGAGAATTACACCAGTTGCAGTTATCACTAACACTCCATAATGATGAACTCACACGCTTGATTAGTGCAAATCAAGAGTATCTTTCGCAACTAGCCCATGAATTGAAACATCCCTTAACTTCCATTATTGGTTACTCGGATCTGTTTTTGCGCCAACAACGGCGGAAGACTGAGATAAAAGACAACTATACCAATTTAGAACATATTGAGCGCGTGTTACGCAACGGTAGACAGTTACTCCATCTGATCAACGATGTGTTAGAACTTTCGCGGCATGATGCAGGGCAGATAAAACTCCAACTAGTACCCACCGATGTGCGTGAATTAATTAATAATGTCTGTGAAATGTTGGAACCTTTAGCTGCTGGGAAAAATTTAAAAATTGTAGTAGATTGCGATCGCACTCCCAAAAAATTAATCACAGATCCTTTTCAATGCCAACAAATTATTACAAATCTTATTAGTAATGCGATTCGTTATACAGAGTCGGGGACTATTATTATAATGTATCAGGTGTTGGAGAATCAGAAATGGGCGATCGCAGTTTCTGACACAGGAATTGGCATTGCACCCGAAAACCAAACCCAGATATTTGAACCTTATTTTCGCGTAAGTTCTAGCGATCACCCTTATCTCCCTGATAGTACAGGATTGGGATTAGCGATCGTCTCCCGCTTAGTAAAACTACTCGAAGGTGAAATTAAGCTAGTCTCTGAGGTAGGCGTTGGTTCTACCTTCACCGTAATTTTGCCCTTACAAATAGAAAGTTGATTTCGCGCCAAGACGTAAAATCCTTTTTTGCGCCTCTGCATGAAATCAAAAAATATTATTACAACAACCCTTGTTTTTTCAACTTATCTAGCGCATCCTCAGCAGCAGCTTTTTCTGCGTCTTTCTTATTCCGTCCCTTACCTTCGCCGTAAAATTTTTCATTTACCAATACTTTTGCGATGAATTCTGGCGCGTGAGAAGGGCCTCCTATTTGTTCTGTAAAATATTTGGGGGGATTTGGAGTAACGTTGCGTTGCACCCATTCTTGAAAGCGATTTTTTGAGTCTACATTAGAACGAGACATAACTATATGCTTAGGATCTACAGAATCAAATAGCGGTTCTATAATTGCGCGAACTGCTTCAATATTGGAATCATTATCTAAATAGTAAGCACCCAGAACTGCTTCAAAGGTGCTACTAAGCAAATTAGGATTTTGGAAGCCTCCGTCTCGAATTGCGCCTTTTCCTAACCGCATCCTAAAGTCCAAACCTACCTCCTCAGCGAACTTTGCTAATTGTTTCTCATCTACCAGCGCCGAACGCCGCCGGGTTAATTCATCTTCTCCCATTTCTGGGTGACACTTATATAGATACTCGCCACTTAAGAAATTCAGCAAAGCATCACCGAGGAATTCTAGGCGTTCATTATGTTCACCTTCTCCGGGGTTTTCATGGACATAAGAACGGTGAGTAAGCGCATGGCGTAGAAGTTTTTCATTATGAAATATTAGAACTTTGTGCATTTTTATATTGTCTTTTGTTGCGTAAATTGACTATTGGGGAAGTTTACAAGTGTTCTTTTGTTCAGACATGAAAAAACCGCAAATCGCGGTGTTTTGAGAAAACCCAGTTTCTTATTCAACTGGGTTTTTCAAAGCTATTTTAGGCAGCCAGTATATCTAACTCAGTTAAAAATAACTCCTGATTTTGCTTTCGGACTTTACCATCCTTGACAGCAACATCAATAAACTGGCTAAAACTCTTAAATTTCTTGCCATCAGCCTTAAAAATAGATGAGCATCCTTGATAGTTAGCACAATGTTGACGCATCAATCTATCAATGCTACTAAATACGGTAGGCTTACCTTGGCTTGAGGCAGTTTTGATAGCTTCAATTAAATACTCTATAGCCTCTTTGTAATTAATCTGAGACACAAGAGCCGTGTTTTGATGTTGAGTCTTATTGCTATTGTCAACTAGCTCAGGTAATTCATCTACAAAGTAAAAATTATCATTCCCAACCAGTTTAATCAACTTTAGACTCTCACTACCTCGTTGAGCAAAGACAATGACTTTTTTACCCATAGCTTTGAGAATGGAAATTAATACAGCAAAATCCTTGTCTCCTGAGAATAGGATAATCTTCTTTAAAGAAGGATTAAAAGCAACTGCCTCATAACAGTCATCTTTAAGTCGTTTATCTGCACTATTCTTTGAGGTGTCAGGAACATTAACACATCTAAAACCAAGCTCTTTTAGCTTATTTGAGGAAGCAACTTGGTCTTGACGCTGTGAATTGTAATAAATATTTTTGCAAGATACAGTCCCGTTATATTCTGCAAATTGCAGTACTAAACTAGCGAATTTTATGATTGAGGGAATGTTCTGAATATCGCAAAAAATGCCAGGGTAAGCGCATCTCAAACCCTATTGACAAGGTAGTTTTGGGGTTTACCCAAAGCACAAATAAGTTCAAAATTACTACACTGAGCCAAGGGGTGGGATTGACATTTTAGTCTTTATATGGTCAAAAAACATAAAAAGCTATTTGAACTATGTTTTTTCAATCATTTACGACAATTCGTCCTACTTTGAATGAGAAATTAATATTTAGATAGAGCTTTAAGCTTTTTGTCTGTATCAAGAGCTACAAAATTAGATGCGCTTACCCTGCAAAAAATGCCAGTATAATCCTTTTTCTGGCTTGCTTTTTTTTTGGATGGTAGATGATAGCTTGTCATTTGAGTATGTCCAGAGTTGGTTTAAAGAAACCGGACAGCTTCAAGAAATTACACATCTAATAGCAGTCTAGCTTTATTAAAGAAATTTATACTAAAAAAAGTATTTCCCTTTTCCTCGCTAGGCTCTCTATTTACAAATTTAATTGATTTCTAGTCTAAGAAGGTAAAATCCCTGGCTGACTGCTAAGTATCGGGTTATTTATTCCGCCGAACATTCACGCAAATATATTGTTTTCCCGCTGATAGTCTAATCAATGAATTGACCTGACATCAGGCTGAATGTTCAGCCGAAGGAATAACGCGATACTTAGCGGTAAGCTAGGGATTCTACGTTCTTAGACAACAATCAATAATTTGCACTTGTCGAACTTTCTTTTAGAGTGCATTTGTTTTGCTGCCGTTGTTATATATCTAACATGGGCTTAATCTGTGTGTCAAGCATCTTATTTGTCCAGAACCGTAAACCCAACGACTCGACACCTATATACCTATAAGCTTTAGGAATAATACTTTAGCGGAAATCTCTACCTAATTCGAGAGATAAATTAAGTAAACAAGGCAAGGATATCACTTGATTAAGTAACACAATAGGTTTATTTAAATCATCATATTTACTTTCAACATTTTAAAAATATGGTTAACTGTAAAATCATAAATATTTTAATAATCTTCTAGCTAATAAATAGTTTACGGTTTACTTTGTGCGATCGCACCATACAAAATACCTAAAATTTTCTTAATATCCTTGATATAATATTCACTCAAATCAATCGAAACTACATTTCCTTCAGCTAAATCAACATTTTCTTTAAGAATAGTAGATAATAAATCACTACATTCTTGCTCCTGTACATTTGCGAATAGTCCAGATGATTCGTGGATAACTAACCCAAAAGAATCAATAACTTCAATAAGTTTAAAATCACTATAAGCCATAAAACTTACTCCTTTGTCTTATGACTAAATCCTATAACAAAGTTTAAAAATTCAGCTTTGGCGGAAACACCTTAGTTAAATCAAGAGATAAATCAGGGAAGCAGGGAAAAGTTATTATCTCATTTGACAATAAAATTCGCTTATTTGAATAACCATATCTGCCTTGATTATCCTGATATGGTTCACTGTAAGCTTCCAAATAATTATCGAATAAATTGAATATCCAATAATCAGTAATACCCGCTTTAGCATAGAGAGGAATTTTCACATCTTGGTCATAAGCTAAAGAAGAATCTGCAACCTCTATCACCAATAACACATCAGTCGGTTTAGGGTGAGCCGACAGATAATCATCAGCACGGTTTTGAACAATGGCAAAATCTGGTTCAGGTTCGCTGTTAGGTGGCAAAGCAATCGGCGCTTGAGATTGCAAAGTAGCCTTGTCTCCCAGGATTTTGGGGACTTCCTTCCACAGTTTTCTTAAACAAGTTTCATGGGCTGTACCTTTGGATGCCATTTCAATAATTTCCCCGTTGATTAATTCAATGTGGTCATCTTCATGGAAAAAGCCCAATTCTCCAAGCCTGTGATATTCATCCAGTGTGAAGCGTTTAGCCTGAGCAATACTCATAACCTTACCTTTCTCTCTTTGCCATACATAATACTTATTCTAAATGCGTCAGAAATTGGTATGCTAAAGGCCGAGACTCGCTATGAAAGCAAACAATGCCTGCGCCTACTATCAACCCCACGATCACTGCCTTTCCCTTGACAGCTGTAGTCGGTCAAGAAGCGATTAAATTAGCCTTGCTGTTAGCAGCCGTTGATCCTGGTTTGGGAGGAGTAGCGATCGCAGGTCGTCGCGGTACGGCAAAATCTGTGATGGCTCGTGCTATCCACGCTCTACTACCGCCGATTGAAGTTGTCAAAGGTTCAATAAGCAACTGCGACCCCAATCACCCAGAAGAATGGGATGATCAACTTTTGGCGGAGTACGCAGACAAAGATATTCAAGATGTGCCCGTCGAAATTATTCCCGCGCCTTTTTTACAAATTCCTCTAGGTATTACAGAAGACCGACTATTAGGTTCAGTAGATGTTGAAAAGTCGGTAAAACAAGGTGATACCATTTTTCAGCCTGGATTACTCGCTACAGCAAACCGGGGTGTACTGTACGTAGATGAAATTAATTTATTAGATGACCAAATATCAAATCAGCTTCTAACAGTATTATCTGATGGACGCAACCAGATTGAACGGGAAGGGATTAGTTTTCAGCATCCGTGCAAATCCCTATTTATTGCCACCTACAATCCAGAAGAAGGCGGATTACGGGAGCATTTGCTAGATAGAATTGCGATCGCACTTTCTGCTGACGGTGTACTCGGCTTAGATCAAAGGGTAGAAGCAGTTGAACAAGCGATCGCTTATTCTAAATCTCCCCAAGACTTCCTCAAACAGTACAACGAAGACTTAGACTCCCTCAAAACCCAAATCATTTTGGCGCGGGAATGGTTGAAAGAAGTTATCATCACCCATGAACAAATAGCCTACTTAGTCGATGAGGCCATTCGCGGTGGAGTTCAGGGACATCGCGCCGAGTTATTCGCCGCGCGCGTTGCCAAAGCCGCAGCAGCTTTGGAGGGACGGACAACAGTCAATGCCGAAGATTTGCGCCGTGCTGTAGAACTGGTGATTGTACCACGCGCCACAGTTGTGCAGACACCGCCACCCGAACAATCACCACCACCTCCGCCACCGCCGCCGCAACAGAATCAAGAAGAACCCCAAGATGAATCAGAAGAGGAACAAGAAGAACAGGAAGAACAGGAAGAGAATCAAGAGCAAGAACCCCCCAGCATCCCGGAAGAATTTATCTTTGATCCGGAAGGAGTAATCCTTGATGACAACGTGCTGTATTTTACTCAAATGGCGAAGCGGCAAGGTAAATCTGGTAGTCGCAGCGTCATCTTTTCCGATGACAGGGGACGCTATATTAAGCCAATGTTGCCCAAAGGGAAAGCGCGACGCATTGCAGTAGATGCTACTCTCAGGGCAGCTGCTCCTTATCAAAAAGCACGAAGAGAAAGACAACCAGATAGAAAAGTTATTGTCGAACAGCCTGATATTCGCTCGAAACGCTTGGTACGTAAAGCCGGGGCGTTGGTAGTATTTGTGGTAGATGCTTCTGGCTCAATGGCCCTGAATCGGATGCAGTCGGCTAAAGGTGCAGTGATGCAACTGTTGACAGAAGCTTATCAAAATCGTGACCAAATAGCATTAATTCCCTTCCGGGGAGAACAGGCAGAGGTATTATTGCCTCCAACACGTTCTATTGCCTTAGCGCGTAACCGCTTGGAAAGGTTGCCCTGTGGTGGGGGTTCGCCCTTAGCGCATGGTTTAACTCAAGCTGTACGCGTCGGCTTAAATGCTCAGATGAGTGGAGATATTGGGCAAGTTGTCCTTGTAGCAATCACCGATGGGCGAGGTAATATTCCCTTAGCGCGTTCTTTGGGTGAACAGCTAGAACCAGGAGAAAAGCCAGATATTAAAGGAGAATTATTAGAAATTGCTGCCAGAATCCGTGCTTTAGGGATGCAACTATTAGTAATTGATACGGAAAGTAAATTTGTGTCTACTGGCTTTGCTAAAGAATTATCGCAAACAGCAGGTGGTAAATATTATCATTTGCCAAAAGCGACAGATCAAGCTATTGCTGCTATGACCAAAGGTGCGATCGCTGATTTAAAATCTAGATAATTAGTCATTAGTCATTGGATTTTTGACTCAGCACGACTACGATCCAGTTGGCATTACCTGTGGTTGCAAATAGCAAATCAAATCTTGGATTCCCTTTTGCAGATACCGCGTTACTGTCATTGGGCTAGTACCAATGTTTTTAGCAGCATCTTTGCGAGAAAGTTCCTTCAAAAATACCATTTCAACTGCCATCCGGGGCTTTTCTTCCAACATATTGATTGCGCCTTGGAGTTGTTGGCGTTCTTCTTCTTGTTGCAGAAGGACATGAGAACGAGGACAAGGAAGTGCTTCACCTAAGGTTATTTGGCAATCAACATAGTTAACTGCGGTTGCATCTAAACTCAAAGGCATCCGATTTTGAGCAGCTAACTTGGTTTCTTGCCATTCATGCACAGATACCCGGAGATGGCTAGCAATTTCAGCATCCTTGGGCTGGCGACCTAAAGACATTGCCAAGTCCTTGCGAATTTTTTGCCCTTCATTGTATAATTCTTGCCAACGACGGGGAATTTTTAATAGAGTACTGCGATCGCGCAAAAAGTGCAGCATCTCACCGCGAATGTATGGGACTGCAAAGGAACTAAAAGCATATCCTTGGCTAGGATCGAAGCGTTCAATTGCCCTAATCAAACCAAAATAACCGATTTGTTCTAAATCTTCATAAGGTTCATTACATTGATGGCTGAACTTATGAGCCATCTTCCGTACTAAGCCAGTATGTAACTGTACAAGTTTATTACGAAGTTTAATAGATGGATTCTGGTGGTACAAGTGTAATAATTCTATACCATCAGTTCGTAAAGAGGACTCACTTGTTGCCATATACATTCCTTTGTTGTGACTCCTATTCCTGGGAAAATGGAGTTGCGTATATTTTCTTTTAAGCTGTCATTATTTTCCTTAGTTGGGGCTGAATAAGCCATCGTCGTTTCACTGAACTTGTAAGGGGTCGCACTCCGCAATTCAGTATTTGTACGCATGATTTTGCTACTCTTTCGGTTGCAGATTATGTTTGTTTTTTAGATAAATCTTGAATGGCACATAATCTTTAGCTTTTGCAACAAAAACTGGCTATTTATGCTGAAAAATGCATCACTGACCTAATAGCCATATTTCATACTGAGCGCAACGTGCATCCGCACTGAATTAATTGCGGAAGAGTCTGGGCAATTTTATCTCTTAGTACACACCCTCATTCATAAAGGTCGGAAATTCAAATTGGAAGTTAGGTTGAGAAACAGAACCCAAGCTATAAAAAACAGAATTCCGACTCATTTTTACGGGAATTTGTACTTAGTTGGGTGTTGAGGGACATTTCCATTTATAGTAAAATTGAAACTTCGGAAACATAGTGGAAACATAGAAACAGTTTGTTGACACGCAAGTTTGGTGGGTGTCACACTTCTCCTAAACAAGAGGGTGAACAATCATGGGGAGCGATCGCTCTACCTGAGCGTCAGAAAGGCGTTGTATACTGAACGAGGCTGGCCTTATTTTGCAAATGACGTTTCCCTGCCTTTGCCTTTTCCCTTTGCAATCAAGGGTAAAGAGTATGCTATCAGTACTAAAGATCCAGTGGAATCCTCACAGACTGACAATTCAAATTTTTAACAACGAAGCTACCTTTCAGATTTTGCAACAAGATTAAATCGTTGGCTGTTAACCGCAAAGATTGGTAACAATAGGAATAAGCACAACGTTTTCCTAAAAAACAGTTTTTCAATATGAGCAATACCAGTAATTTTCGTGAAGCTATCCGTGAGGCTAAATCTCACGCCCTCGTTGGTCCAAACGTAATCGCCAACGCCCTCCCCTACGTCGGTGGTGGATTGGTGCTAACCGCATTAGGAACCTACGGCGGTTTGGGAGTTATCCGTGCTAACCCCGAAATATTCTTTCCCACCTTCATTGGTGCGGTGATTTTGGAGTTAATTTTGTTCTTTGTTGCCCAAAATGTTGCCCAAAAAGGTAACAAGGGGCTTGCACTACCCCTGTTGGCAACCTACAGCCTCTTGTCTGGATATACCCTCAGTGGCTTGGTATTTGTCGCTTTGAGATCCCAAGGTGTTGGCATTCAAGGCATTGGTTTAGCTGCCCTTGGCTGTGGCGTTACCTTTATAGCTGCTCGTCAAATTGGTTCAAATCTCTCTGAACAAGATGGGATGGCTTTGACGAAAACCATCAATCTCGGCGTTATCGCCTTGGTGGTTGTGTGCCTAGCCCAATTCGGCTTTGCCATGTTTGGTGTTTACACTCCAAATTGGTTAGAAATTGCCATCTCCGGTTTAGGAGTATTCTTGTTTGTTGGGGTTTCTGTTGTCGATTTCTACATCTTGCCCCGCACTTACAGCGATGACCAATATCTGCCTGCTGCTTTGTCGATGTACCTCACTTACATCAACTTGTTTGTCTTTATCTTGCGGTTGCTAATTGCCATCAATGGCCGCGATTAATTGTCTGTAGGCACTAACACAAGTAGAGTTTTATAAAGTAAAAACCGTGGTTAAATTTTTAGCAACCACGGTTTTTTCATCGTTTTAATACTAGGATATATAGATAAGTTAAGCCTCAAGTGAGCAAAACTATGCTTGAACTCTTAAATATCAAAATTGAAGTAGAAAAGTTGTCTAATATCTTGGGTAAGGCTGAGGACTGTCTTTAACCTCCAATATTTGACTGCAAGAATTCAATATTTAGATCAAGTAATTGCTCAACCGGATTTTTGGAATAATCCAACTCCTGCTTATGAGACACTTCAAGAAATTGAATACTCCATATTCTACAAGCATCAGGAATATCAGCGCTGGTGTTCGATTCTAGAAGATATCAAGGCTGCGTTGGAATTGCTGGAATTATCAGCCGATGAGCAATTGTGGCAAGAGGTGCAAAGCAACCTTACCCAACTCCAACAAGAACTCGAAACAGCAGAAATACGACAATTATTGTCTGACCCCTGCGATCAAAAAGGTGCATTTCTCACTATAACTGCTGGGGTTGGTGGTGTAGATCTTCAATGACCCAAGAACCGCTTGATAATTCTAAGTAATTTTTGTAACTTATATAAGTAGTGCAGAAAAATTTGCCCAACTACAGCTAAAATCAAGAAACATAAGTAGAATAAAGAGCAATTTTCAAATCCAAAGCGCTCTATCTATCATTCAGCAAGCACTATGGAAGTTTTAGAACTCAAACGCGAAATCGAAACGTTGTCTGGCCGCCTGGGTAAAACCCAGGACTATCTTTGACGTACCTGCACTGACAGCCAAAATTCAAGACCTCGAAAAAATATCAGCACAGCCAGAATTTTGGGATAACCAAACCCAAGCCCAACAAACTCTGCAAGAACTCAACGACCTGAAAGCCCACCTCCAGCAATACGATCGCTGGCACGCCAATCTCGAAGATACTAAGGCTGTTGTTGAATTGTTGGAGTTAGAAACCGATGAGGCACTACTCCAAGAAGCGGAATCTACCATTACTAAACTGAATCGTGACCTTGACCAGTGGGAGTTACAACAGTTACTTTCTGGCCCCTATGATGCGGAAGGTGCTGTACTGACGATTAGTGCTGGTGCTGGTGGCACAGATGCTCAAGACTGGGCATTTATGCTGATGCGGATGTACACCCGTTGGGGCGAAGCTCATGGCTATAAGGTAACTTTAGCTGAAGAGTCGGAGGGTGATGAAGCCGGAATTAAATCGGCAACCCTAGAAATTACTGGTCGCTATGCTTATGGTTACTTGCGATCGGAAATGGGTACACATCGCTTAGTGCGGATTTCACCTTTTAATGCCAACGGGAAGCGACAAACCAGTTTTGCAGGGGTGGAAGTGATGCCGCAGATTGATAACTCTGTGCAATTGGATATTCCAGATAAAGATTTGGAAATCACTACAACTCGTTCTGGTGGTAAGGGCGGGCAAAACGTCAACAAAGTAGAAACTGCGGTGCGGATTGTTCACCTTCCTACCGGTCTTGCCGTGCGGTGTACAGAAGAGCGATCGCAGCTGCAAAATAAAGAAAAAGCTCTAAATCGCCTCAAAGCAAAGCTGTTGGTCATCGCCAAGGAGCAACGCGCCCAAGAAATTGCCGAAATTCGTGGCGATATGGTAGAAGCCTCCTGGGGAAACCAAATCCGTAACTATGTATTTCATCCTTACCAAATGGTGAAAGATTTGCGTACAAATACAGAGACTACGGCGATTGGCGATATAATGAATGGCGAACTTGATACATTCATCCAAGCTTATCTGCGCCAAGAGAATAAACTAGTAGAAAGCGCTAGCTCATAATTTTGAATTATTTACAAGTGCTAAGTAATTATTTTTAATATTACTTAGCACTTGTTATTTATTTTGAGGATTTTCCGATTGGCGCGTAGACGTAGCATTATCCCTTATTTGGTCGCTTTCAGAGAAATTCCTTAGTAATATACAGGCGATCGCCACTCTATCCCAGACCAACTGTTACAGTTATAAAAGAGTCTGTGGATAAATAACTATGAGCAACTCCCCTTCAACAGAACCTCAACCTAGCTACGTAAAACTCGCCATGCGAAACATGGTGCGTAAGGGTGCAACTTCCCTGAAGCATTTTGGATTGACTGCCGTAGGGCTTTTAGCTCTCCTTGTTGGTCTTGCTTACCTAACTCATTAAACTAGTCATTAGTCATTAGTCATTAGTCATTAATCATATTTAAAAGGACAGATGACCAATGACAAAGGACAAAGGGCAGCCTTAACAACAAACCATAAACCTCAGATTAGGAGACTGTGTGCCCCTGAGCGTTGAACTATATGTAGAGGATGATTTTTACGAGTTGTCCCCGACAACATCTGCAAAAACTGGGGACACTGATCCTCGAATTCCTACTGAAACTTGGGAAAATTGGTTTAATCGCTGGTTGGAAATACTTCACCCTCAGATTCCGCCAGCGCCAAGTTATGAAATAGGGCTGCGTTTGACAAATGACGCGCAAATTCAAGAACTGAATGCCCAGTATCGTCAACAAAATAAGCCTACAGACGTTTTAGCCTTTGCTGCTTTGGAGGTGGATTTTCCTCAAAGTAAAGAAATGCTTGCTTCTATACCATTATACTTAGGCGATATCATCGTGTCTGTAGATACAGCACAACGTCAAGCTCAACAGCAGGAACATAGTTTACCAACTGAGCTAGCTTGGTTAGCTAGTCATGGTTTATTGCACCTGTTGGGCTGGGATCATCCTGATGAAGAAAGTTTGGGGCGAATGTTAGAACAGCAAGTGAGATTGCTGAACACAATAGGTATTTCTATTGACATAGAATAGCAGGAATTTGTGTATACCTATAGTGTGAATTTTTGGTAATACTTTTATAATACTTCTGTGGAAAATTGCTTAAAGATTGCCTCAAAGTTAATTTCGCCATTAAGATCGGCGAATATTCCCACTGTAGCAACTCTATTCTTGTGTTTTTAAGTCTATGTCCCAAAAAATTTCTCCATCACCAACGCCTACCTCGTTACAAACACTGGTGTCTAACGAACGGGAATTTTCCTGGAAAGTAGCCTCTAATTTATTTGTTAGTTTTAAATATGCCTGGGCTGGAATCAGCTATAGTTTTCAAACTCAACGTAATTTTCGCATCCACGTAAGTGTTTGTGCAATGGCGATCGCTTTAAGCGTTTTTTTGCATCTGCAAGCCGTGGAAATAGCCGTAATTGGCGTAACTAGTGGTTTAGTTTTGGCATTAGAGTTACTCAATACAGCGATCGAGTCCCTTGTGGACTTAACCGTTAAGCAGACATACCATGATTTGGCTAAAATTGCTAAAGATTGTGCGGCTGGTGCAGTTCTTGTCTCTGCTTTGGTAGCGGTGCTGGTAGCTGGTACACTCATGCTCCCCCCTCTGGTAAAGTTAATTATATTGGCTTTGTAGAGGTGGTTTGTAATCGCCAAGTGACTCAATAAGAGGACCACACTCTGTCCGATCCCCTAGAGAACACATTATAAAACAACTCAAAATTCAAGTAATGCGATGTCTACGACGGGCTACGCCAACGTGCTAAACATCCTCGGTGAAGGGTTACTTGGTAATCTTTAGGCGTCCATGCCAGCTTTATTTTTACACCTAGCGAACAAATAGCATAGGATATCTGTCTATGCTTTGTTGCAACTGATGAGTGGTAAAAACCAGGAGTGATAGGCTTTGATTATAGTTATCGATAATTACGACAGTTTTACATATAATTTAGTGCAATATCTGGGAGAACTTGCAGCAGAATTCCCAATAGCAGATGATATTAAAGTTTTTCGTAACGACAAGATATCCATAGATGAGATTCGGGCATTAAACCCAGAAGCTGTGGTTATTTCTCCTGGCCCAGGTCGCCCGGAAGATGCCGGCATTTCCCTAGAATTGATTAAACAGCTAGGCCAAGAGTTGCCAATTTTAGGTGTCTGTTTGGGACATCAAAGCATCGGTCAAGTATTCGGTGGTAAAATAATTTCTGCTCCAGAGTTGATGCATGGCAAAACCTCTCAGGTGTCTCACACTGGGGTGGGGGTGTTCCGGGGATTAGAAAATCCTTTAACCGCCACTAGGTATCATAGTTTGGTAATCGAACGTGAGACTTGCCCAGATGTGTTAGAAATCACCGCTTGGGTTGAAGATAACACCATTATGGGAGTGCGACACCGGAACTATCCTCATATTCAGGGCGTCCAGTTTCACCCAGAGAGTGTCCTGACATCTTCAGGAAAACAGTTATTGCGAAATTTTCTGGAACAGTTATAGTCGAGAGCATAATTAATGAAACGACGACAGTTGATGGGCTATGCTGGGGCGGGGTTAGTCACAGCTTTGGTTACTAACTTGGGTTCTGAATCTCAAACTGACGCACAATCTAGCGGTTTATCAGTTCAGTGGTTGGGTCATACTTGCTTTCTTTTTACTGGTGGCGGTGCGAAAATTCTTGTCAATCCATTTCGGGCGGTCGGTTGTACTGCTGGGTATCGTCAACCAAAAGTTGCAGCAGATTTAGTACTGATTAGCAGTCAATTGCTGGATGAAGGTGCTGTGGACGTACTACCGGGAAATGCAAAACTCATCTATGAACCAGGAGTTTATGAGTTTAAAGGCATTAAGTTCCAAGGAATTGCCATAGACCACGATCGCAAAGGTGGTAAGCAGTTTGGTTCAAACACCGCTTGGAGTTGGAAGCAAGGCGGAATTAATATCCTACACTTAGGTGGAGCTGCTGCACCCATTTCCATTGAGCAAAAAATCCTCATGGGGCGTCCCGATGTAGCATTTATTCCGGTGGGAGGCAGTGCAAAAGCCTACAATGCTGAGGAAGCAAAGCAGGCTGTGCAAATCTTAAATCCCAAAATAGTGATTCCAACCCATTACCGCACACAGGCAGCTGATGCTGCTAAGTGCGATATTTCACCACTCGATAATTTTCTGACCTTGATGCAAGGTATGACAGTGCGGCGTAGCAATGGAGATAGTATTTCCATTAGCCCTAAAGATTTGCCGGAAAATAGCGTGATTCAGGTTTTGAGTTACAAATTTTGAGGAGTAGGGGATGAGGGAGAATAACCAATGACTATGAACAAAGTCATGCCGCGTTTGCCAGAGTGTTGTAGCAGAAAGAGCTATCTGCAAAGATAAATTTCTCAAAGCCGATTGTAGACAAGCTAATACCGTTGAAACTGAAGTTGGCAGAGTTAAGGGGATTGCCAGAAATAACACCAGATACCAGTAGTTCGGAACGATTGAAAGCGCCCAGATCCAGGGTATCAAAACCTTTACCGCCATCAACAGTTGCAGTACCGAATCCTTTCAAGTAGTCATTACCTGTGCCGATATCAATCTTGATACCGCCATCGATAGAGACTTTTTGTTGAACTCCATCTACGATACTGGTGGCTGTAATTTCATCATTTCCATCGCCAGTGTTGATGGTTCCTTGTCCATAAATACCGTAGGCAGTACCACCAATTGTTGTTGTTGCCTGTCCGGTAAGCTTGTCACAACTATCGCCAGTATCAATCAGTCCATCGTTGAAGATGCCATAGGCTGTAGCGTTTTCTCCTAAGCTATTCCCATAACCGATAATCGTGTCTTTGTCCGACCCTGTAGTAATGGCGGCGTTTTTAATGTTCTCGATACCGGTTCCAGCACCGCTCCTTCCAGCAGAGCTACCCTTGTTGCCGCCGTTGCCAGTGCCAGTGATCGTGTCTTTTCCTGAGCCTGTATTAATACTGCCACTGTTATTGATACCAGTTCCAGTACCGCCATCGGTTGCGAAGTTGGCATTGCCACCACTGCCGCCAGTACCTATACCAGTAATCGTGTCTTCTCCGTCTTGGGTATCCAGTTCCCTAGTGTTATTGATACCAGTTCCACTACCGCCATCAGCAGAGCCATAGTTGCCATAGCCGGCGTTGCCGCCGTTGCCGCCGTTGCCTGTGCCAATGATATTGTCGTTTTCTTTCTCTGTATTCAAATTGCCACTATTAGCGATGCCAGTGCCAGTACCGCCGTTGCCGCCGTCGCCGCCGCCGTCGATGCCGTCGATGCCGTCGTCGCCGTTAGTGCCGTTTCCTGTGCCCTTAATGGTGTCCTTTCCTGAGCGTGTATCAATGGAACCTTTGCTTAAAATCTCAATTCCAATTGCCAAAGGCGCAAGCGGATTGCTTTATTCGACTTCCCAATGACTGTAAATATTTTTGTCCATCTACTTCTTTTTATCTCTGGCTTTAACAGAAGGAAATAGATCTCAAGTTATAAGATGCATTCTTGCTGTATCTTTCTTTGGCCAGGATAACATAGTTACTTCAATCAGGAAGTATGTGTTCACAATCACAGATGTATTGTGCTTAAGAACACTGCTAATTTAAAAAAAGTAAGTAGATAGGCAAGAATCAACCTAACTCTGTAGGGGCGCACAGCTAGCTGTGCGCCCCTACGATGGAATGTTGTTTTTACTGGAAGTCCCTAACTCTGTCAATTTTAGGTTTTGGGTCGCGCCTTTGGTGCGCTGGAAGGACAACTTGGATTTTGGATTCAAGGAAAAATCTAAAATCCAAAATCCAAAATTGAATGACCTCTGTTTCTAGCTTTTAAAACGTATACCATTCTGGGCCAAGCTTATCTGCTTCGCTGATAGGAGTTTCAACAGCTGTTGTCTCATTTATAGTCCAAATGTTGTCTGCACTTGCTGTCTGATCACGCCAGTAGATATCGGTCTTACCGTCGCCGTTATAATCGCCAAGAGATGGAGCCAAGGCAGCGTTATTAGTCGGTAAGAAAGCTTCAGTAGCAACTGTTGTACCATCCATCAACCAAGCGGTGTTTGCACCTGTGGTTCCATTGTGCCAGAAGATATCGGTCTTGCCATCACCGTTAAAATCACCAATCTTAGAAGTCCAAGATGAGTCAAGTGTACCCAAAGCACCTTCTGTGACTAAGATACCATTCATCGTCCAAATCTTGTTTTCACCTGTTTGGGCGTTTCTCCACAGCAGGTCAGTGCTTAAATCGCCGTTAAAATCACCAACGCTATAAGTCCAGGCTGCGTCTTGTGATTGCAACGCAAATTCACTCTTTTGCGTACCATCCATAAACCAAACGCTGTTATCGCCAGTTGTTGAATTACGCCAGAAGATGTCACTCTTGCCATTACCGTCGAAATCGACAATGGTAGGAGTTAGTGCTGCGTCTGTAGTGTCTAGAACAGTTGCAGTGACAACCGTTGTACCATCCATCTCCCAAATAGCATTCTCACCAGTTTGAGCATTATGCCAGAAAATATCAGTTTTACGATCGCCGTTGAAATCGCCAATCTGAGAATTCCAGGCTGCATCAACGCTAGTTAGAGAAGCCGCATTAGCAACTCTTGTACCATCCATGAGGACAATGCTATTCTCACCGGTTGTCTTATTGCGTAATAAGAAGTCGGTTTTGCCATCATTGTTGAACTCGCCAATTTTGTAATCATAGGCGGCTAGGTCAAATTGACCTAGGGAACCTTGTTCGATGACTCTTGTCCCATCCATCAGGCGAACGATAATTTCACCGGTTTGGGTATTAACCCAAAGTTTGTCAGTTTTGCCATCAGCATTGAAGTCAGGAACAATCGCCGCACTGGTTAAGTAAGGATTAGGATTGGGATTTGCTGAGGTTTTGACAGGCCGAGTTAACGGTTCATTTTGTAGTGTTAGTGAGGAACTTTTACCCCCAAATCTCAAATCAGAAGTTAGATTCTCAAAAGAAGATGTCAAAATTTCTGATTTTTTGAAAGATTGTTCTGCCCAGTCAGATGTATTCAAAGATAAAGCTGAGGAATTTTTATTTCCAAGCATGGTGCGTTTTTATGATTGATTGTTATATTTTTTTAACTTTTTTTTGATATCTCTTTCTGTAACCAAATAACATTTACTAGGTTTTCAATATTTCTTTAGAACTATTTTTTATTTATGAATATTGTTTTCTGAAGATAAATATTCGTTGATAATAAACGATTTTTAGGAAAATTTCAAGCTCTATACAAGCAATTAACAAATATTGTTTTGTGTTTTATATATAACGATTTGCGGATAAAATTTGATAATTTTTTGTTTCTTGTAACATTTTAAAATTTGAATTAGAATATCCACCTTTGTATAAATGTTACTCGGCTAAATGAAAATATTTCCATTATGTAATTACATAATGGTTTGTATAGTAACAGGACTTACGGAACTGGCACAAAGAGCGGGCGGAGCACAGCCCCGCTACGCTGTAATTTAAGTCAGACCAAACACATATGAACGTCTGGACGTTTTAGTTGTTGAATTAGATAATTAGAAAGTAAT
>JAESGI010000272.1_pt1 | contig 25451 bp, 27 predicted proteins | sample 9269671 | NCBI WGS metagenome assembly JAESGI01 (sample SAMN14515641, study PRJNA621666) | algae metagenome | isolation source: Nostoc indistinguendum CM1-VF10 and co-occurring heterotrophs from gravelly... | place: USA: Clark Mountains, San Bernardino, California | collected 1998-06-05 | reverse complement strand
CGGGAGGGCGGCGGCCGAAGGCCTGCTTGCCGGCGGCGTGCTGCCGGTGGTCAAGCACATGCCCGGCCACGGCCGGGCGCAGGCCGACAGCCATCACGACCTGCCGGTGGTCGAGGCCAGCCTCGACGAACTGCGCGCCCACGACTTCACGCCTTTCCGCCATCTCGCCGACATGCCGCTGGCGATGACGGCGCATGTCGTCTTCACCGCGCTCGACAAGCGCAAGCCGGCGACGACCTCGCGCCGGATCGTCCGCGACGTGATGCGCGGCGAGCTCGGCTTCGACGGGTTGATCATGACCGACGATATCTCGATGAAGGCGCTGTCGGGCAGCTTCGCCGAGAAGTCGAAGGCGGCGATCCGGGCCGGCGTCGACGTCGTGCTGCATTGCCATGGCATCATGGAGGAGATGGTCGCGGTCGCCGGGGCGGTGCCGGCGATGACCGGGCACCGCGCCCGCCGGGCGGCGATGGCGCTGGCGCGCATCCGCCATGAGCCGGAACCACTGGACGTCGACGCAGCCCGCGCCCAGCTCGCCAGCGCGCTTGCCTTGGGCGGGCGTTAGGCCGAACCTGCATTCGTTGGGGCTGAGACGCTGGGGTCACTCACAGCCCTCATCCTGAGGAGCGAGCATGCTCGCGTCTCGAAGGATGCTTCCAGAGTGCACTGGAGCCTCCTTCGAGACGCCGCTCCGCGGCTCCTCAGGATGAGGGCTGGGAACCCACGGGCGACACTGTATCGGGGATGGGCCACCGATGGCCGCTGAACTGCCTTTCGAGGAGATCGCCGCGCCCGAGCGTGCGGTGGACGAGCCGGCGTTCCTGATCGACGTCGACGGCTATGAAGGGCCGCTCGACTTGCTGCTCGACCTCGCCCGGCGCCAGAAAGTCGATCTGGCACGGATCTCGATCCTGGCGCTGGCTGAGCAGTATCTGTCCTTCGTCGAGCGGGCGCGGGAACTGCGGCTCGAGCTCGCCGCCGACTATCTCGTCATGGCCGCCTGGCTCGCCTATCTGAAATCGCGGCTGCTGCTGCCGGAGCCGCCCAAGGGCGAGGAGCCGAGCGCAGCCGAGCTTGCGACGGCGCTCGCTTTGCGGCTGCAGCGGCTGGAGGCGATCCGCGCTGCGGCGCAGCGGCTGGCGGTGCGCGAGCGGCTCGGCCGCGACGTCTTCGCGCGCGGCGCGCCGGAGGCGGTGGTCGCCGGGGTGCGCCCGGTCTGGGAGGCCGAGCTCTACGATCTGCTTGCAGCCTACGCGCAGCAGCGCCAGCGCCATGTCCGCACGCCGATGAGCGTCGGCCACCGCCAGGTGCTCTCGCTGGTCGAGGCGCGCGAGGCGCTGTCGCGGCTGGTTGGCGAGGCGGGGGAGTGGACCGCGATCGACGGCTATCTCGCGCAGTACATGCAGAGCCATGGCATGCCGGCCGAGACCATGAGCGCGACGGTGAAGGCCACCTCGCTCTCGGCCATGCTCGAAATGGTGCGGGAAGGCGTGCTCGACCTGCGCCAGGACGGCGCCTTCGCGCCGCTCTACGTCCGCCGGCGTTCGTCCCGGCCGCCGTCTCTGGGATTGTGAGGATTTGATCCGCATGGCCCCGGCCGAAGCCCAGAGGGACGAGGACGACGAGCGCTGGGATGGTGCCGAGGCGCTGGCCCGCGCCTGCCGCATCGCCGAGGCGCTGCTCTTCGCCTCGGCCGCGCCGCTGTCCGCCGAGGAACTCGCCAAATCGGTGCCGGCCAATGTGCCGATCGAGAAGGTGCTGGAGGCGCTCGAGCGCAGCTATGCGATGCGCGGCGTGACGCTGAAGCGCGTCGCCGGCGGCTTCGCTTTCCGCACCGCGCCCGATCTTGCCTATCTGCTCGCCCCCGAGGCCGAGGCGCCGCGCAGGCTTTCGCGCGCCGCGCTCGAGATTCTGTCGATCATCGCCTATCACCAGCCGGTGACGCGGGCCGAAATCGAGGAAATCCGCGGCGTCGCCACGGCGAAGGGCACGCTCGACATCCTGCTCGAGGCCGGCTGGGTGCGGCTGCGTGGTCGCCGTCGCTCGCCGGGGCGGCCGGTGACCTTCGGGACCACGAAGGGCTTCCTCGACCATTTTGGGCTCGACCGCATCGACGACCTGCCTGGGCTCGACGAATTGAAGGGCGCCGGCTTCATCGAGGGGAGGCTCTCCAAGGACCTCTCGGTGCCGATTCCGGACGACGATCCGGACCTGCGCGCCGACGAGGATCCGCTCGGCGACCTGTTCAGTCCGCTTGACGAAGGCGGCTAGCCGCCGCACAGCGCGGGGAGTGGCGTGGGTTCTGGATGCAGGATGTCGTCCCGGGCGGCCGAAGGTCGCCTCGGGACCCATACTGGAGGTCTTTCCGAGAGAGGCTTGGGCATGGGTCCCGGGCCTCCGCTGCGCACCGCCCGGGACGACCGTGCGGATTGGTCGAAAACGGAGCAGAATTTGGCTCGTAGCGAAAGCATGACGCGCTGGCTGGGCTGGGGACGGCGCGGCACCGCCGGCGCCGCCATTCCGGTCTCGCTCGGCTTCGAGGGGGTGACGCAGCGATTCGGCGGCGTGACCGCGCTCGACGACGTTTCGCTGAAGGTCGCGCCGGGCGAGGTCATCGCGCTGCTAGGTCATTCCGGCTGCGGCAAGACGACGCTGCTGCGGCTCGCCGCCGGCGTCGAGCGGCCGAGTGCGGGCCGCGTTCTGCTTGAGGGGAGGGATGTCGCCTCGGCCGACGCCTTCGTCGAACCGGAGGAGCGCGGCGTCGGGCTGGTCTTCCAGGACTACGCCCTGTTTCCGCATCTCAGCGTGCGCGAGAACGTCCGCTTCGGGCTGCGCGGCTACAGCGATGCGCAGGCCGATGCCACGGCTCTGCGGGCGATCGCCCGCGTCGGCCTCGCCGATCTCGCCGAGGCTTATCCACACATGCTTTCGGGCGGCGAGCAGCAGCGCGTCGCGCTGGCGCGGGCAGTGGCGCCGCGGCCGGGCGTGCTCCTGATGGACGAACCCTTCTCCAATCTCGACCGGCGCCTGCGCGATACGGTGCGCGACGAGACCATGGCGCTGCTCGACGAAATCGGCGCGACCTCGATCATCGTCACCCATGATCCCGAGGATGCGATGCGGATCGCCGACCGGATCGTGCTGATGCGCCAGGGCCGGATCGTGCAGATCGGCACGGGCGAGGAACTCTACCGCAAGCCCGTCAGCCTCTTTGCCGCCCGATTTTTCTGCGATCTTACCGAGATCGACGGGACGGTCGTGCGCGGCGCCGTCGATACGCCGATCGGCCGCTTTCCGGCGGATGGACTGGCCGAGGGCGCGGCGGCGGTGGTGTGCGTACGACCGCAAGGGGTCAGGCTCGTGCCAAGAGGCTTCTGCCTGCCCGGCAGGGTGGTGGCGCGACGCTTCCTTGGCGAGGTCGACGATCTGCAGATCGCGGTTGACGGGCTCGACAAGCCGCTGACGGCGCGCTTCGCGCAACCGGGCTCCGTCCGCGAGGGCGAGGATGTCGGTCTCGACATCTCGACCGACGAAGTCCTTGTGTTCCCTAGCGGGGACACCTAGTTTCCGGCACAAGCGACTGGCCCGGCTGGGAGGTCGGAGGCTGGGTTCAATTCGGAGGAATTTGCGATGGGTGGCGTCAGTATCTGGCACTGGGTCGTCGTCGGTGTCATCGTCATGCTGCTCTTCGGCCGCGGTAAGGTCTCGGAGCTGATGGGCGACGTCGCGAAGGGCATCAAGTCGTTCAAGAAGGGCATGGCGGAGGATGATCCGCCGGAGACCGCCGCGCCGCCGGCCGATCCCAAGGTGATCGACCACACCGCGCAGACGGCCAACCCCGCCCCCGCCAAGGCCGAAACCAAGGCCTGATGGCGCGCCGCCAGCGCGCTTTCCGATCGGCCGTGCGCGGCCGGACGCAGAGGGGCGCGCTGGATCGATATCTTGAGCAGGCCGGCCCGCAAAAGTGGTTTCCACTTGCGGCTGCGCATGCTCTAGAGCGGCGTGGGTGGCGAGAGGACTAGCCGTCGATGTTCGACATCGCCTGGAGCGAATTACTGCTGATCGGGGGCGTCGCGCTCATCGTGATCGGCCCCAAGGAATTGCCGGGCGCCCTGCGCACTGCCGGACAGATGGTCGGCAAGGTCAGGCGCATGGCCGCGGAATTCCAGGGGCAGTTCAACGATGCGATGCGCGAGGCGGAGCTGCACGACCTGAAGAAGCAGGTCGAGGACATCGGAACCTCGGTGCAGGCCTCGACCAATTTCGACCCGATCGAGCCGATGAAGGACTTTGGCACGCCGGCGGCGCCGAAGCCCGACGATGCGGCGGTCAAGGAGGCCGAAGCCAAGCTCGCGGCGATTCCCGGGCCGGAGCCCTTGCCCGAGGTCGTGATCGATCCGGCGCCGGTTGCGGCCGCCGAAGAGCCGGCGAAGCCGAAGCGCAAGCGCAAGACCGTGGCCACCGAAGAGCCCGTCATTCCGGAGGCCGAAGCCGCGCCGCCGGAGCCTGCCGCCAAGCCCGCCCGCAAGCGCAAGCCCAAGGCCGCAGAGAGTGAAGACGGGAGCCCGGCATGAGTCTCGCCGAGGTGAAGACGCCTGCGGGTCGTGACGGCGAGGACGAGATCGAGGCCTCGCGCGCGCCGCTTATCGACCATCTGATCGAGCTGCGCTCGCGGCTGATCAAGTCGCTGGTCGCCTTTCTGATCATGTTCTTCGTCTGCTTCGCCTTCGCGACGCAGATCTACAACCTCCTGGTCCAGCCCTATGTCTGGGCGGCCGGGCCGGGCGCCAATGTCCAGCTGATCTACACGGCGCCGCTCGAATATCTCTTCACGCAGATCAAGATCGCGGCGTTCGGCGCGGGCTTCTTCGCCTTCCCGGTGATCGCGACGCAGATCTACAAGTTCGTCGCGCCGGGCCTCTACAAGAACGAGCGCCAGGCGTTCGCGCCCTATCTCGCGGCGACGCCGATCTTCTTCATCCTCGGCTCGGCCATGGTCTACTTCTTCGCCATGCCGGTGCTGATGAAGTTCTCGATCGGCATGCAGCAGGCGGCGACCGAGGGCCAGGCCGGCATCCAGCTGCTGCCCAAGGTCAGCGAGTATCTCTCGCTGATCATGACGCTGATCTTCGCCTTCGGCGTCTCCTTCCAGCTGCCGGTGATCCTGACCCTGCTCGGCCAGGCCGGAATCATCACCTCGCAGTTCCTGAAGGATAAGCGCCGCTACGCCATCGTCTTCGTCTTCGTGGTCGCGGCCGTTCTGACCCCGCCGGACGTGATCTCGCAGCTGATGCTCGCGGTGCCGATGCTGCTGCTCTACGAGCTCTCGGTGTTCTCGGTCCGCCATGTCGAGAAGAAGCGCGAGGAGAAGAAGGCTGCGGAAGAGGCGGCAGAGAAGGCCGGCGAGTAGAGGCAGCTGATCCTGTCGGGCGCTGACCGTCATCCCGGAGCTCCGCCGCTGGCGCGGCTTGTCCAGGATGACGGGGAGGGCGGTGGATAGGCAGCTGCCAAGGATGGCAGTTCCCTCGCGCGCCGTCCCGGTCTACAGCATCACGCTCTTTCGATTAACGGCGTGACTGGCGATGTACGACATCAAATGGATTCGCGAGAATGCGGAAGCGTTCGACCGGGGGCTGAAGCGGCGCGGGCTGGAGCCGCTGTCCTCCTCGCTGCTCGCGCTCGACGACACCCGCCGTGCGGCCATCGCCAAGGCGCAAGCCGCGCAGGAGCGCCGCAACGCGCTCTCCAAGGAAATCGGCAAGGCGATGGGCGCGAAGGACGTCGCTCTCGCCGAAAAGCTCAAGGCCGAGGTCGCGGCTCTCAAGGAAGCGGGCCCGGCGCTCGAGGCCGAGGAGAAGGCCGCAGTCGAGACGCTCAGCGCGCAGCTCGCGGCGATCCCGAACCAGCCGCATGAGGACGTGCCGGAAGGCGCCGACGAGCACGGCAATGTCGAGTACAGCCGCCATGGCGAAAAGCCGGAGGACGGCGGCAAGCGCCTGATCGGCGTCAACCAGCCGAAGGAGCATTACGAACTCGGCGAGGCGCTCGGCCAGATGGACTTCGAGAAGGCGGCCAAGCTCTCGGGTTCGCGCTTCGTCGTGCTCGACCGGCAGATCGCCAGGCTGAACCGTGCCATCGGCCAGTTCATGCTCGACACCCATGTCGAGGAGCATGGCTATACGGAGGTCAATCCGCCGCTGATGGTGCGCGACGACGCGATGTTCGGCACGGCGCAGCTGCCGAAATTCCGGGACGACCAGTTCCGGGCCGGCGACGACCACTGGCTCATCCCGACCGCCGAGGTGCCGCTGACCAATCTGGTACGCGAATCGATCCTCTCCGAGGAGGAACTGCCGCGCCGCTTCACTGCGCTCACCCCGTGCTTCCGGGCGGAAGCCGGTTCGGCCGGCCGCGACACGCGCGGCATGCTGCGCCAGCATCAGTTCGAGAAGGTCGAGCTGGTCTCGATCACCGCGCCGGAGAAGTCGCGCGAGGAGCATGAGCGCATGCTCGCCTGCGCCGAGAACGTCCTGAAGAAGCTCGACCTGCATTATCGCGTGATGACGCTGTGCACCGGCGACATGGGCTTTGCCTCGCAGAAGACCTACGACATCGAGGTCTGGCTGCCGGGCCAGAAGACCTATCGCGAGATCTCGTCCTGCTCGGTCTGCGGCGATTTCCAGGCGCGGCGGATGAACGCCCGCTACAAGACCAGGGACGGCAAGGGCCCGTTCTTCGTCCACACCCTCAACGGCTCGGGCACGGCGGTTGGCCGTGCGTTGATCGCCGTGATGGAGAACTACCAGAACGCCGACGGCTCGATCACCGTGCCGGACGCGCTGGTTCCGTATATGCGCGGGGCGACCCGCATCGAGAAGGCGGCCTGATCCCATGCGTATCCTGGTGACCAATGACGACGGCATCCATGCCGAGGGGCTGGCGGTGCTGGAGCGGATCGCCGCGCAGCTCTCCGACGATGTCTGGGTCGTCGCGCCCGAGACCGACCAGTCGGGCGTCGCGCATTCGCTGTCGCTGTCGAATCCGCTGCGCCTGCGCGAGGTCGGCGAGAAGCGCTATGCCGTGCAGGGCACGCCGACCGATTGCGTGATCATGGCGGTGCGCTCGATCCTGGCCGACGCCAAGCCCGATCTCGTGCTCTCCGGCGTCAATCGCGGCCAGAACGTCGCCGAGGACGTGACCTATTCCGGGACCATCGCCGCCGCGATGGAGGGCACGCTGCTCGGCATTCCCTCGATCGCGATTAGCCAGGCTTATATGCCGGGCGACCGCAGCAAGATCAGCTGGGACTGCGCCGAGCAGCACGCGCCATCGATCATCCGCAAGCTGCTGGAGGAGGGCATCCCGAAGGACATCCTCTTCAACCTCAACTTCCCGAACGTCCCGCCCGCCGAGGTGAAGGGCGTCGCGGTGACGGTGCAGGGCCGGCGCGACCAGGAACTCGTGCGGCTGGAGCCGCGCCAGGATGGCCGCGGCAACCCGTATTTCTGGATCGCCTTCCAGCGCTCGAAGCGCGAGCCGGCGAACGGCACGGATCTGCGGGCGCTGGCCGAGGGCAAGATCTCGCTGACGCCGCTCGAACTCGACCTGACCCACGAGCCGACGCTGACCCGCTTCGCGCAGGTCTTTGCGTGAGCTGACCGAGATGTCGTGCTCAGCCCTCATCCTGAGGAGCCGCGGAGCGGCGTCTCGAAGGATGTTCCAGCAGGTGCGGCAGTTCTCTGGACTAATCCTTCGAGACGCGATCCTGCGGATCGCTCCTCAGGATGAGGGCTGAGGGTATGGGGCGCGGCAAGTGATGACCGAGGAGGGGGCCAGCAGCGAGAGCGAGCGCACCGTCGCCTTTCTCCTCTCCCTGCGTGCGCGCGGCGTGCGCGATCTCCCCTTGCTGCGGGCGATGGAGAAGGTGTCGCGCGAGCATTTCGCGCCGTCGCGCTTCGCCGATCTCGCGCGCCAGGACGTTTCCGTCCCCTTGCCTTGCGGCCAGACGATGACGGCGCCGCACACGGTCGCGGCGCTGGTCGGGGCGCTCGAGATCAAGCCGGGCTGCCGGGTGCTCGAGGTCGGCTCCGGCTCGGGCTATGTCGCGGCCCTGCTCGCGGCGATGGGCGCGCAGGTCGTCTCTCTGGAACGCTATCGCACGCTGGCGCTCGCCGCCCATGAGCGGCTGGCCGGTGGCGGCTTCTCGAAATCGGTCGAGCTGCACCATGCCGACGGCTTCCAGCCCGACCGTACGCTCGGCCGCTTCGACCGCATCCTCGTCAACGGCGTGATGCAGGCCTTGCCCGAAGCCCTGCTGGCGCGGCTGGGGCAGGGCGGGCGCCTCGTCGCGGCCCTGCGGGTCGAGGGCATCACCCGGCGTGTCGTGGTGACCAGCGGCGAGAACGGCTTCGACCATGCGCTCGGCCCGGCGATTCGCCTGCCGCCGCTGGCGCCCGGCCTGGCGCGGGCACTCTGAGCCGGGTTCAGCCGGCTTCAAAATTTACGCCGACCAGCCACTGCGAAACGCTTTCGTAACCTAACCGCCGTTTTAATGCGGACCATAGAGTTGCGTCGTTCGCGAGTGCTGAGCCATGCGTAAGCAAGTTGAGTTGGCAATGCCGAAGCCTTTGGTCCGCCTGGTGTCGGTGTGCGCCCTCACAGTCGCCCTCGGCGCCTGCTCGGAAGCCACGCGCTTCACCGAGGCGGCGTTCGCCAATCCCTTCAAGACCGCGCAGGCGCCGTCGGGTTACGACCCCGCGACGACCGGCTCGATCGGCCGGAGCGCCCCGCAGTCGGCGCCGTCCCGTCCGTATGAATCGTCGCCCATCGCCTCCGGCGGTGGCGTCCGCAGCCAGCCGCTGCCGCCGCCGACCTCCTCCGTGGCTCTGCGCTCCGCGCCTGTCGCGTCGTCGGCCCCGGCCGTCGTCGGCTCGGCCAATGGCTGGAGCGCCCAGGGCGGCACCCCGATCGTGATGGCGCATGGCGAGACGCTCGACACGATCTCTGGCCGCTACGGCGTGCCGCGCTCGGCGCTGATGTCGGCGAACGGCCTGTCGAGTGCCGAGGTTACGCCCGGCACGCGCATCGTCGTCCCGGTCTACAACGCCAGCGGCAGCCAGACCGCTTCGCGCCAGCCTCTGCCCAGCGAGAGCCGCAGCGACGCCAATCGTCTGGCGCCGCCGCCTGCGGCGCGCTTCGTCGCTGCGCCTCCTGCTATTCCTGCCGCCCGCCCGGTCGCCGCCGCTCCGAAGGCGGTCAGCGCCGCCGAGGCGAAGGCGCAGGCCGCTGCCGAAGCCAAGGCCAAGGCTGCCGCCGACGCCAAGGCGATGAGCGAATCCCGGGCCCGCTTCGCCGCCGAGGCCAAGGCCAAGGCGGCTGCGAAGCCGGTGGCCGAGGCCAAGCCGGTTGCGCCGACCCCGGCGCCCGTCGCTGCGGCCAAGCCGAAGGCGGCGACCCAGGTTGCGAGCCTGCCGGCGGAGCAGAAGCCGGCCGCGCAGTCCAAGCCGGAGCCGAAGCCGGTCGCCGAGCCGCAGACCACCGCCAGCCTGCCGCCGAAGGCGGAAGAGCCGGCCGCCGGTCCGAGCGCTGATTTCCGCTGGCCGGCCCGCGGCCGCGTCATCGCCGGCTACAATGGCAAGGGCGGCAATGAGGGCATCAACATCGCCGTGCCGGAAGGCACGCCGGTGAAGGCAGCCGAGGGCGGCGTCGTCGCCTATGCCGGCAGCGAGCTCAAGGGCTACGGCAATCTCGTGCTGATCCGCCACCCGAACGGCTACGTCTCGGCCTACGCCCATAATGGCGAGCTCAACGTCAAGCGCGGCGACCAGGTCAAGCGCGGCCAGGTCGTCGCCAAATCCGGCCAGTCCGGCAACGTCAACTCTCCGCAGCTGCACTTCGAGCTGCGCAAGGGTTCGACGCCGGTCGATCCCGTTCCCTACCTGAACAACTGAGCCGAATTCACCATTCGACCGGATTCGCGAGACCCTGCCGGTCGACACGAGACGGGGCGGTCCCAGGAAAGGCCGCCCCGTTTTCTATTTGTTTGAAGGCGTCATGGTCGGGCTTGGCCAGACCATCTTGGAAGCCTGAAGCCGCGCGCGCTGAGATTCCCGGGTCTGCGCGGCGTTTATCCTTGGGCCGATCGCAGGTCGGACCCGAGCGCTTCGCCCGAGAATGACGCGCTCTCAGCCCTCCAGCTTCTTCTCCAGCCTGCCGGCGAGGTCCTGGATGTACTGCCAGGCGGTGCGGCCCGAGCGCGAGCCGCGCGTCGTCGCCCATTCCAGCGCCTCGCGGCGCAACTGCTCGGGCTCGATCGCCAGGCCGAAATGGCTGACATAGCCGTCGATCATGGCGAGGTACTCGTCCTGGCTGCACTTGTGGAAGCCGAGCCAGAGCCCGAATCGGTCGGACAGCGAGACCTTCTCCTCGACGGCCTCTCCGGGATTGATCGAGGTCGAGCGCTCGTTCTCGACCATCTCGCGGGCCAGCAGGTGCCTGCGGTTCGAGGTCGCATAGAACACGACATTGGGCGGCCGGCCTTCGACGCCGCCGTCCAGCGCCGCCTTCAGCGACTTGTAGGAGGTGTCCTGCCCGTCGAAGGAAAGATCGTCGCAGAAGACGATGGCCGGATGCGGGTCCGCCTTGAGCAGCCCCATCAGCACGGGCAGGCTCTCGATGTCCTCGCGATGGATCTCGATCAGCTTGAGGGACAGGGCTCCGGCGGGCAGGCGCTGGTTGGTGTCGGCGTGCACTGCCTTGACCAGCGAGGACTTGCCCATGCCGCGGGCGCCCCAGAGCAGGACGTTGTTGGCGGGCAAGCCGCGGGCGAAGCGCTCGGTGTTCTCGGCCAGCGTGTCGCGCACCCGGTCGACGCCGCGCAGCAGCGAGAGTGCGACACGGTTGACCTTCGGCACCGGGGAGAGAGCATGGCCCGCCGTCTGCCAGACGAAGGCGTCGGCGGCGGTGAGGTCGGGCGCGCGCTTTGCCGGCGGCGCGAGGCGCTCCAGCGCGGCGGCGATCCGCAGCAGGGTGTCGAGGGTCTGGTCGGAGGCGATGTCGGTCATCGGAAAGGGCTTCCGCTGGGCTGGATTGTACCGAACGGTACGGTACGCTCCATAGACCGCAGCGCAAGGCTGAAATCAAGACCATTGCGCGAAGGGCAGGGACCTCATAGGTGAGGGCGGCGAAGGGGGAAAACCGCCTCCTCGCATTGATTTCAGCTCGCCGCTGACTATAGTCCGCCCGTTTTTGCAACCCCCGCGCCGGCCGGCCGAGCACTCGGCCCGGCGACGTGAAGGAGCCTTCCCGTGATCACCCCCGCTTTCGCCCAGGGCCTTGGAGGCGGCGGCACCAACGACATCCTGATGTCGCTGGTCCCGTTCGTCCTGATTTTCATCATCATGTGGTTCCTGATCATCAGGCCGCAGCAGAAGCGGGTGAAGACCCATCAGGAGATGATCAAGAACGTCCGTCGCGGCGACACGGTCATCACCTCCGGCGGCATCATCGCCAAGGTCTCCAAAGTGGTCGACGACACCGAGATCGAGGCCGAGATCGCCGACGGCGTGCGCGTGCGCATTCTCAAGGGCATGGTCCAGGACGTTCGCTCCAAGGGCGAGCCGGTCAAGAGCTGAAGGCGCGCTAGGCGCGGCCGGACAGGGCATCTGAAGCGGGAGCCGGTCTTCTGATCGGCTTCCCTTCGACCCCCGGATCGTGCCGACGCAGAAAAGGCTTCCCAAGCAGATGCTTCGTTTCCAGGCCCGCAAGGTCATCGTCGTCCTCCTCGTCCTGCTCTTCGGCTGCGGGCTCGCATTGCCGAATCTGTTCTCGCCCGAAACGCGCAAGGCGATCGAGCAGGGCGCTCCGTCCTGGATTCCGAAGTTCCTGCTGCCGATCCATGCGGTCACGCTCGGGCTCGACCTGCAGGGCGGCTCGCACGTCCTGCTCGAGATCGACCGGGCCGACCTGATCCGCAGCCAGGTCATGCAGCTGCGCGACGACGTCCGCCGCATCCTGCGCGAGGAGCGCGTCTCCTTCCAGGGCGGCATCGGCCTGACGCCGCGCGGCGTGCAGCTGCGCGTGCCGGACGCCGCCGACCGGGCCAAGCTGCTGCCGAAGTTCCGTGAGCTGGCGCAGCCGGTCGGGACGCTCGGCGCCTTCGGCCCGTCGGGCAACCAGACCATCGAGGTCAGCGAGACCCCCGATGGCCTGATCCAGCTCAACGTCACCGAGGCCGGCTCGAACGAGCGCATCCGCCGTGCCGTCGAGCAGGCCATGGAAGTGCTGCGCCGGCGCGTCGACGCGCTGGGCACGACCGAGCCGAACATCCAGCGCCAGGGCCTCGACCGCATCCTGGTGCAGGTCCCCGGCCTGCAGGATCCGCAGCGCCTGAAGGACATTCTCGGCCAGACCGCCAAGCTGCAGTTCCGCATGGTCGCGGATTCGCCCGGCGGCGATGTCGACATGCTGCCCTCGCAGGATGCCGGCGGCCAGCCGATCCCGGTGCAGCGGCAGGTGATCGTCGAGGGTGAGGACCTGATCGACGCGCAGCCGGCCTTCGACCAGCGCACCAGCCAGCCGATCGTCAATTTCCGCTTCAACATCCGCGGTGCCCAGCGCTTCGGCCAGGCGACGACCGAGAATCTCGGCCGCGCGCTCGCCATCGTGCTCGACAACAAGGTGATCTCGGCGCCGGTCATCCAGTCGCCGATTACCGGCGGATCCGGCCAGATCTCGGGCAATTTCACGGTCGAGGCGGTCAACAACCTCGCAATCCTGCTGCGCGCCGGCGCGCTGCCGGCCAAGATGACCATCGTCGAGGAGCGCACTGTCGGCCCCGGCCTCGGCCAGGATTCGATCCAGGCGGGCAAGATGGCGACACTGATCGCGACCGTGCTCGTCATCCTCTACATGATCGGCAACTACGGCATCTTCGGCGTCATCGCGAGCGTCGCGCTGCTGGTCCATGTCTGCCTGATCTTCGGCCTGATGTCGTTGCTCGGGGCGACCATGACCCTGCCGGGCATCGCCGGCATCGTGCTGACGATCGGTACGGCGGTCGACTCGAACGTGCTGATCTACGAGCGCATGCGCGAGGAATCGCATCTCGGCCGGTCGCTGGTCTCGGCGCTCGAGGCGGGCTTCACGCGCGCCTTCGCGACCATCATCGACTCGAACGTGACCATGCTGATCGCGGCGGTGGCGCTGTTCTCGCTCGGCTCCGGCCCGGTGCGCGGATTCGCGGTCGTCTTCATCCTCGGCATCCTCACCACCGTCATCACCGCGGTGACGCTGACCCGGATGCTGATCGCGCTGTGGTATCGCCTGGCGCGGCCCAAGACCCTGCCGTTCTGACGCTGCTGGTTCAGGAGATTTAAAAGCATGCGTCTGCTTCGCATCGTTCCGGACAATACCCGTTTCAAGATCGTCCGCTTCCGGCGGTTCTCGTACCCGTTCTCGGCGCTGTACTCGATCCTGACCCTGGTGCTCTTCGTCACCGTCGGGCTCAATTTCGGCATCGACTTCCGCGGCGGCACGCTGATGGAGATGCAGGCCAAGAGCGGCAAGCCCGACATCGCCCATGTCCGCCAGACCGCGAACGCCTTCGGCTTCGGCGAGGTCGAGGTCCAGGAATTCGGCAGTGCCGGCGATCTCTCGATGCGCTTCGCGCTGCAGCCCGGCGGCGAGGTCGCGCAGCAGGCGGTGGTCACCAAGGCGCGCGCCGCCTTCGCGCAGGAATACGATTTCCGCCGCGTCGAGACAGTCGGCCCGCGCGTCTCCGGCGAGCTCGTCCAGGCCGGCACGATCGGCGTCGTGCTCGCGATCATCGGCGTGCTGATCTATCTCTGGTTCCGCTTCGAGATGCAGCTCGCGATCGGCGCCATCGTCGGCACGATGCACGACATCGTCCTGACGCTCGGCTTCTTCCTGATCACCCAACTCGAGTTCAACCTGACCTCGATCGCGGCGATCCTGACCATCGTCGGCTACTCGCTGAACGAGACCGTCGTTGTGTTCGACCGTACGCGCGAACTGCTGCGCCGCTACAAGACGATGCCCGTCGAGGAACTGCTCGACCTCTCGGTGAACTCGACGCTGTCGCGCACCGCGATCACCTCGACCACCACCGTGCTGGCGCTGATCGCCCTCGTGCTCTTCGGCGGCACGGCGATCGAGGGTTTTGCGCTCGTCATGCTGTTCGGCGTCATCGTCTGTACCTATTCGGCGATGTTCATCTCGACGCCGGTGCTGCTCTATCTCGACGTCCGCGCCGGCCGGCTCGACCAGGGCGAGGACGCCGCCGAGGCCAAGGCCCGCGTCTGAGCGGGTCTTTCTGGCCGGGACCGGACAATGGCGCGCTTCGACGGCTTCGTGCCCGGCAGGCACCTGATCGACGCCTTTGGCGACGGCGGCTTCCGCTTTGCCGAGATGAGCCATCGCGGCTCGATCCTGGCGACGCCCGGCGGGGTTAGGATCTGGCCGGTGACCCGCTTCGCCGAACTGACGCTGGAGAGCCTCAAGCCCGTCTTCGACGAGGCGGAGGCGATCGACTTCCTGATCCTCGGCATCGGCAACGAGATCGCCTTCCTGCCGACGAGCCTGCGCGATCCGCTGCGCGAGGTCGGGATCACCGTCGAGGCGATGGCGACGCCGGCGGCGGCGCGGACCTACAATGTCCTGGTCGGCGAGGAGCGGCGGGTCGCTGCGGCCCTGATCGCGGTGGAGTGATCGCGTCATGCTCGGGCTCGATCCGAGTAGCTCAGGTCTGATGAGCTGTGGTCCGTGCCTTTTCGTCCTGAGATTCTCGGGTCTGCGCTGCGCTTTCCCCGAGAATGACGGGTGTCGATCAAATCCCATCGGCCATGCCCGGTCCGCGTAGCCAATCGGGAATGGCGAGCCTAGACTGCCGGCGACTTCTGATCGCGTCACAGCGATCGCGGGAGGGTGCATGACAACCGAAACCGAGCATCGCGCCGGCACCGCACCGGCCCCGCTGTCGCAGGCCTATGCGCATTGCGCCGCGCTGCTGCGGGAGGCCGATCCGGATCGCTACGTCGCCTCGCTCTATGCGCCGGAGGCACTGCGGCCGGGCCTGCATGCGCTCTATGCCTTCAGTCACGAGATCGCGCGCGTCCGCGAGCAGGTCAGCGAGCCATTGCCGGGCGAGGTGCGCCTCCAATGGTGGCGCGACGTTCTCGAAAGCGGCGAGGCCGGCGGCAGCTCGGCGCACCCGGTGGCGCAGGCGCTGCTGGACACGGTACGCCGCTTCCGCCTGCCGATCGCGCCGTTGTCCGGGCTGATCGAGGCGCGCGTCTTCGACCTCTATGACGATCCGATGCCCTCGCTCTCGGATCTCGAGGGCTATGCCGGCGAGACATCGAGCGCGCTGATCCGGCTTGCCTGCCTCGTGCTGGCGCAGGGGCGCGATCCCGGCGGGGCGACCGCTGCAGGCCATGCCGGCGTCGCCTATGCACTGACCGGGCTGATGCGGGCCTTCCCCTGGCATGCTGCGCGGGGGCAGGTCTATCTGCCTGCCGATATTCTCGCCCGCAACGGCGTCACCCGCGAGGACATCGTGCGTGGGCGCGGCGGACCCGGCGTCGATTATTCGCTGAAGGAATTGCGGGCGCTGGCGCGGATCCACCTGCGCAAGATGAACGATCTGCGCGCCACGGTGCCGGCCGCGATCATGCCGGCCTTCCTCCCGGTGGCGTTGGTCGAGCCCTATCTGAAGGCGATGGAGCGGCGCGGCTACGATCCCTACCGGACCATCGTCACGCTCTCGCCGCTGCGCCGGCAATGGGCGCTGTGGCGCGCGTCTCGCGCGCGCTGAGGCGAAGCTCTAAAATCTAAGGCGGTATTCGCAGGAGGCAGTCACCGGCGCGCCTGCGACGCGCCGGTGTGTGTCGTGTGGGCGCTTACTCGTGCACCGAGCGATTCTGGATGACCAGGATCGCGAAGATCGCCAGCGCGCAACAGGCCATCAGATAGGCGGCGACATAGGTCGGCCGGCCATCGGCGGCGCCGACCAGAGCCTGTGCGATCAGCGGCGTCGGCCCGGCGACCAGCACGCCATTGAGCTCGCGCGACATGGCGAGGCCCGAGAAGCGATAGCGCGTCGGGAACAGGTTGGTGAGGAACGCCCCCTGTGCGCCGGCCATGGCGCCGAAGCCGATGCCATAGCCGAGGCTGATGCCGAGCGTCGACCAGAACAGGCTGCCGGTGTCGAACATCCAGAACAGCGGATAGGCGAGGAGCAGCACGAACAGCGCGCCGCCCATGTAGACCTTTGCGCTGCCGATCCTGTCGGCCAGCATGCCCATGAAGGGCACGCCGGCAATGCCGAAGAGCGAGCCGATGGTGACGGCAATCAGCCCGTCGGTGCGCGCCATGCCGACCGTGTTGGTCATGTAGCTCAGCGAGAAGGCGCTGAGGATGTAGGCATTGGCGTTGTGGCCGGTCACCGAGAGGAAGCCGAACAGCACCTCCTTCGGGCTCTTGCGGAAGAGCTCGCCGAGCGGGACCTGCTGCTCGTGCTTCTTGGCCTCGGCGCGGGCCATGGCCTCGACATATTCCGGGGTCTCGTCGAGATGCTTGCGGATGTAGATGGCGACGAGGAAGAGCACGCCGGAGAGCAGGAACGGCACGCGCCAGGCCCAGCCGAGCAGCACCTCTTCCGGCAGATAGGAAATCACCAGGAAGGAGAGCGTCGCCAGCATGATGCCGACCAGCGTCGCGGCGTTGGGCAGGCCGGTGTAGAAGGCGCGCCGGTTCGCCGGGGCGTATTCGGCGACGAGGACGATCGCGCCCGCGAGCTCGGCGCCGGCGCCGAAGCCCTGGACCAGGCGCAGCAGCACGAGCAGGATCGGCGCGGCGATGCCGATGCTCTGATAGGTCGGCAGCAGGCCCATCGCGACGGTGGCGAGGCCCATCAGCAGGATGGTCAGGATCAGCGCCGGCTTGCGGCCGAACTTGTCGCCGATATGCGAGATCACGATGCCGCCGATCGGCCGGGCGAAATAGCCGACCGCGAAGGTCGCAAAGGCGGCGAGCAGGCCGGTGGCCGGCGACAGGTTGGGGAAGAACAGCTTGTTGATGATCAGCCCGGAGGCAGCGCCGTAAAGCGCGTAGTCATACCATTCGATGACCGTGCCGACCGTCGCGGCGGTCACGGCCTTGCGGATGTTCGCGGCACTGGCCTGCGGCCGCGCGCTATGCGTATCAGTCATAATTTAGAGCGTCTCCAGTCCTTGGACTTGCACTTGATGCAGGACTGTTAGAGGCCCGGAGTGCGCGCGGCCACGACCTCAGGGCCTGCCTGCCATGCATCGGGCGAGCGCGTTGGAGGCGCTCGCGACGCCGACGGCGCATGCGCGGGCAGAGCCTCGGAAGGGCTCTCGGAAGCGGTTAAATATCAATGGCTTGCGCGCGCCGCTTGCGGGCGAGATTCAGCTTACGGAAGGGCATCGGCGGCGCCGCCACGCAGGACGGCGCCGTTCACATTCGTGTGGATGCCGCCGCTGCTACTCGGCTGCCTGGGCTTGCGTGCCGGAAATCCAGCCGTCGAGTTCGACTTTCGCCCGCGCTGTCAGCGCCTGCTTGCGGGCGACGCTCTTGGCCGGGCCCTTCAGGCGCTTGCCGTCCGGCCCATGCGTGGCCTGGCCCTCGATATGCGGGAACAGGCCGAAATTGATGTTCATCGGCTGGAAGGAGCGCGGCCCCTCGTCGATGGTGACGATGTGGCCGCCGGTGATGTGGTTGACCAGCGCCCCCAGAGCCGTCGTCGCCGGCGGCAGTTCGAGCTCCCGGCCGAGGCGCTCGGCTGCGGCGAGGCGCCCGGTGAGCAGGCCGATCGCGGCGCTCTCGACATAGCCTTCGCAGCCGGTGATCTGCCCGGCGAAGCGCAGGCGCGAATCGGACTTCAGGCGCAGCGTCGGGTCGAGCAGCTTCGGCGAGTTCAGATAGGTGTTGCGGTGGATGCCGCCGAGCCGCGCGAACTCGGCGTTCTGCAGGCCGGGGATCATCCGGAAGATCGCGGCCTGCTCGCCATATTTCAGCTTGGTCTGGAAGCCGGTCATGTTGAACAGCGTGCCGAGCGCATTGTCCTGGCGGAGCTGGACGACGGCATAGGCCTTGACCGTCGGGTTGTGCTTGTTGGTCAGGCCGACCGGTTTCATCGGCCCCCAGCGCAGCGTCTCGCGGCCGCGCTCGGCCATGACCTCGATCGGCAGGCAGCCGTCGAAATAGGGCGTGCCCTCCCACTCCTTGAACTCGGTCTTTTCCGACGCCAGCAGCGCGTCGATGAAGGCCTCGTACTGGTCGCGGTCGAGTGGGCAGTTGATGTAGTCGGCGCCGGTGCCGCCGGGGCCCGGCTTGTCGTAGCGCGACTGGAACCAGGCGGTGTCCATGTCGATCGAGTCGAAATGGACGATCGGCGCGATCGCGTCGAAGAAGGCGAGCTCGCTCTCGCCGGTCAGCGACTTGATGCCCTCTGCCAGGGCCGGGGAGGTCAGCGGTCCCGTGGCGATGATGACCTTGTCCCATTCGGCCGGGGGCAGGCCGGCGATCTCGCCGCGGTCGATCGTGACCAGCGGATGCGCCTCGAGCGCTGCCGTCACCGCCTGCGAGAATCCGTCGCGGTCGACTGCGAGCGCACCGCCGGCCGGGACCTGATGGGCGTCGCCCTTGGCCATGATCAGCGAATCGAGCCGGCGCATCTCCCAATGCAGCTGGCCGACCGCATTGCTCGACGAATCATCGGAGCGGAAGGAGTTGGAGCAGACCAGCTCGGCCAGCCCCTCCGTCTTGTGCGCGTCGGTGCCGCGCACGGGGCGCATCTCGTGCAGGATGACGGGAACGCCGGCCTGGGCGATCTGCCAGGCGGCTTCGGAGCCGGCGAGGCCGCCGCCGACGACGTGAACGGGTGCGATGCTCATGGCCGCGATGTGTCCGCGCGCGCGCGGAAGGTCAAGGGGCAGGAGGCGTTTCAGGCCCCAAAACGCAAAATGCCCGCTCGAAAGCGGGCATTCGCTCTTCGACCAGACCGAGGGGAGGACACGGTCCGGGAGAAATCAGGCGTCTTGTGTTCAGACAGCGGCGTGCGAGCGCGCGACGAACTGGATCTCGGAGCGCGACAGGCCGAGATCGTCGAGCTCGCGGTCGGTCAGACGGGACAGCTCACGGACGGTCTCGCGGTAGCGAAGATAGGCGCGGATCTTGGCGGCGATCATGGTGACGAACATGGTGGTTCTCCTTGTTATTGCAGGGCTCAACCCCTGACAGCGATGAATTCGTTGTGCACTGCATATAGAGCGGTCAGCCTGCTTATTGCAGGGGCTGTTCCATCAGTTCCGTTATGCTTTGGATGCATGATGAATTAAGAGACCGTTTGGAAAGTTCCCCAGACCCGCGCAGGGCGCTTAACAATTTGATAGGAACCGTGAGATCCTTGCCTATCTGATGTGCAAAATCGGGAGCTTCAGCTGCGCCTCTCAGATTTCGCCCAAACCGGCGCCAGATTGCCCGTCTCTGTCATGCGATGTTGCGCCGCAATATGGTTAGGGGCGTCCCGGCGGTTGAAACGCAGCGTTCACCATGACGGATTTCGCGCATGCGATATGGTCGCGAAGACGTCGTCCGGCAATGACAGGTCGGGGGGGGGCTTTGACTGGGGGCGCGGGCGAATGAGCAGCTACGGCTATTGCGAGCGCACGGATCCATCGTTCTGGGCCGAGCCGCTGAATGCCTGGAGCAACGGCGCCTTCCTGCTCGCGGCGCTGGCGGGCCTGATGCTGCTGCGGCGTGCCGGGCGCGCCGACTGGCCGGCCGCCATACTCACTGCCCTGGTGCTCGCCATCGCGATCGGCTCCTTCCTGTTCCACACCATGCCGCAGCGCTGGACGCTGCTGGCCGATGTCGTGCCGATCCAGCTCTTCGCCTTCTTTTATTTCGGGCTGGCGCTAAGACGCTTCTTCGGAGCGTCGGCGGCGGGCGCGATCCTCGGCACGCTCTTCTTCCTGGCCGCCTCCTCGGCGCTGGCGGCGCTTCTCGGGCTCTGGCTGCCGCCGGTGTTGCGCGGCTCCACCGGCTATGCCGGCTTCGTGATCGCTCTGTTCGGAGTTGCGGCAGGGCTGGCGCTGCGTGGACAAGCCAGCGCGATCGCCTGCCAGATCGGGCTGGCCGGCCTCGTCTTCGCGCTATCCCTGACTCTGCGCTCGCTCGATGGCGTGCTTTGTCAGCGCTTGCCGCTCGGACTGCATTGGGCGTGGCATCTGCTCAATGCGGCCGTGCTCTATCTGCTGCTGCGTGCGGCAATCACGCATCGCAGGCCATCCGGCGGCGTCTAGGCGTTCGCTGGCAGTCGGCTGCCGTTCAGCGCACGATCACCGCGCCGCGGCGCACTGGCGCGACCACGGCGCCGCGCCGAACGGGCGCGACCACGACCGGGGCGGGGCGGCGAACCGCGGCGGCGCCACGCGGTCCGGCGCAGGCAGCGCCTCGAACGCCGCGGGCGCAGACGACGGCCTCGGCGGGCGTCGAAATGGCCGGTGCCAAAGCGAGAAAGCCGCCGGCGGAAACGGTGAGCAGGGTCGCGAGCTTCAGAAGACTGTGCATGGCGGCATCTCTCCGTTGGGGGATGGCGAGCGTTGTTTCCTGCGTCGCGGCAACTGGCGGCGCTGCATTCGATCGTCTGCCCCGTTCTGGTGTTCCGCAAGGGAATTTTGCCTTGCCTCAGGCCGCTGGAGCGCTTGACGATGCGCATCTCTTTATATAACAGATAATTTATATAAGGAGATAAGGATGAACAGGCTCGATGCCGCCTTTTCGGCGCTCGCCGATCCGACCCGCCGGGCGATCCTGGCGCGACTGGCTTTGGGCGAGACGACGGTGATGGAGCTCGCCCGGCCGTTCGAGATGACCCAGCCCGCGGTGTCGCGGCACCTCAAGGTGCTGGAGGAGGCGGGGCTGATCACCCGGCGGATCGAGGGGACGAAGCGGCCCTGCCGGCTCGCGCCGGGAGCGCTCGAGGAGATCGACAAATGGCTCGCCATGCTCCGGCGAGCCCTGGAGGCGAACTATGACCGGCTGGACCAACTTCTGGCCGAGATGGAAGCAAGCAAGGAGGACGGCCAGACATGACCAAGCTTACCCTGACGCTCGAGGGCGATACGCATATCCTCGCGACCCGCCGCTTCAAGGCTTCGCCCAAAGCAGTCTATCGCGCCCATACCGAGACCGAGTTGATCCAGAAATGGCTGCTCGGGCCCGAGGGCTGGATCATGCCGGTCTGCATCAACGACCCCAGGCCCGGCGGCAAGTTCCGCTATGAGTGGACCGATGGCCAGGGCGGCGAGCTCGCCCTCACGGGCGAATTCGTCACCCTCGAGCCGTTCAGCCGCATCGTCCATATCGAGCGCTTCCACATGCCGGACGTCACGCCCGACAACCGTGTCGAGACCCGCTTCGAGGCCGATGGCGCGGGCACGCTGATGACCATGCGCATGACCCTGCCGGACGCCGCCACCCGCGAGGCCATGCTCGCCGTCGGCATGGAGGAGGGCATGGAGGCGAGCTACGCCCGGCTTGACGCGATGCCCGGTTGATTCCGCGCGCTTTCGGCACAGCATTCAGCATTTCGACGGGGCCTTCGCGGCCCTGTCACCTTTTCGGGGATGGCTCGCAGCCCTGCGTTTCCCGCACTGCCCCAAGGCCGCCGGATCGGTTGACCGTCGGGGAGGGCGCCGACAAGCTTCCGCAAAACATGGGGGAAGCGATGTCTGAGTTGGCTGCTACGTTCGATCTGGAATCTCTGAAGACCCGGCTCTACTCCGCCGTCCTATCGGACGTGCTTGACCAGCTCGGCTATCCGAACCAGGCGGTGAAGCCTTTCGTCCGACCGGTCGACGACAATGCGGTCCTTTGCGGCTTCGCCCGGACCGGGCTCTACATGAAGCGCTATCACCTGCCGGAAGGGCATAATCCCTACGCGCTCGAAATGGACCTGATCGACAGCCTGAAGCCGGGCGAGATCCCGGTCCTGGCCTGCGACGGGCCGACCGACCGGATCGCGCCCTGGGGCGAGTTGCTGACTACGGCCTCGATGGTGCGCAAGGCGGCCGGCTGCCTGACCGACGGGCTGGTACGCGATGTCCGCCGTATCCGCGAACTCGGCTTCCCGCTCTTCCATGGCGGCATCGGGCCGCTCGACACCAAGGGTCGCGCCGAGATGATGGCGGCCGACGAGCCGGTCGAGGTCGCCGGCGCCCGTGTCGAGCCCGGCGATTTCATCTTCGGCGATGTCGACGGCGTCGTGATCGTGCCGCAGAAGATCGCCGCCGAGGCGGTCAAGCTGGCGCTCGAGAAGATCGAGGCCGAGGACAGCACGCGCGACGAACTCCTGGCGGGCGCGAGCCTGCGCTCGGTGTTCGAGCGTCACGGCGTTCTCTGATCTTCCACGCCATGTTCGCCCTTGTGGCGAGCCTGCACGTCTTGAGCGCGGCATGCGATCAGTGAAAACGTGGGTGGTCGGGACGAGCCCGACCATGACGGGAAAGGCGGTTGACGGCTGGCCTCAGCTGCACTGATCGAGCAGGCGCGAGGCGGCGGTGACCCCGTCGAGCGAGAAGGTGTAGCTGGTGTCGTTGCCGCGGGCGGAGGTCGCCTCCAGCACCATGGATGAGCCGGCCTTCATCGCCGCCAGCAGGTCGCTCTCGCGCTCCAGCCGGTTCAGCCAGGCGCCCTTGCCGAGCGTCAGCATCTGGAATTCCGCGTCGCCGATGGTGATGCGGACGACCGAGTCCTTGGCGAATTCATAGCCGGTCTGGAAGCTGGTCTCGGTGTTGCTTGCCTTGCCGTCGCTGGTCTGAACGAAGAAGAAGACGTCGCCGTGCCGCAGCTGATCCGGTTTCGCTGTTGTTGGTGTGCTCGTAATATAGCAACGCTGGCTATTACCGTTCTGGTAGGATGCGGCGTTCCAGTCCTTGAACTGTCCCATGGATTTGGCCGGGCTCGCCTGTGCCGTTCCGGCAGCGGCAAGAAGCAGGAACACCGCTGGCGCCGTCAGTCTCATCATAGCCTCATCTCCTTTTGCCTGCGCAAGGGATGAAACCTCGGTGATTAACGAGGCGTAAAAAAGATCGTCAAAAATGCGTGTAGCGACGATCCGCGTCAGGGCGCGGGGGCGGCCGCGATGCGCGCCAGCGCGGCCTGCCACTGGTCGTCGCCCAGCACGATTCCGAAGCGGTTTTCGAGCGCCTCGCGCAGCGCGGCGTCGTCCGCGATCTGCTCCGGCAGCGAGGCTTCGCCGAGCCGGTGCTCGGTCAGGCGGCGGTCGAGCAGGGTCAGCCGGCCATGCGGCAGGATGCGGGCGGCGCGCAAGGTGAAGGTGAAGGCCGAGGCCGGATGGGTCGCGACATAATGGTTCGCCACCACCTCGTCGATCGCCGGCACCGGCTGCAGCGTGAAGCGGTAGAGCAGGCGCCATTCGCCCGATATCTCGGCGCGCAGCCACCAGTCCTCGCCGCTGCGGTCGAGCCGGTAGGGCTCGTGCGGCGTCTTCTGCGGGGCGCCGTCGGCGAGGCGCAGCGGCCCGGTCAGCGTCATGCCGCCGAAGCCGACATCGGCGATCAGATCCTCGCCCTCGCAGGTGACGCGCAGCAGCTTGTGGGAGCGGGCGACCTGCGCATCCTCGGCCTGGCCCATCAGCACGCGCCCGCCGAGCGCAGTGACCGGGAAGCCGAAGGCCTCGAGCACGGCATGGAACAGGGTGTTGTGCTCGAAGCAGTAGCCGCCGCGCTGCCGGCCGACGAGTTTCTCGAACACGGCCGGCAGCCCGATCTCCACGCCCCTTCCGGCCAGCGCGTCGAAATTCTCGAACGGGATCGCCTGCGGATGCAGGAAATGCAGCCGCGCCAGCGCCACCCGGCTCGGCGCGACCTCGCCATCATAGCCGATGCGGGCGAGATAGGCGGCAAGGTCGTCCGGGGCGAGCATGGTGGCCTCAGCGTGGCGGCAGGGCGGCGTAATAGGCCGCGATCGCCGCGACCTCCTGCACCGTCATATGGCGGGCCATGAAGCGCATCTCCTTGTGCGGGCGCTTGCCGGCGCGGAAGGCCATCATCTGGTTAAACAGGTACTTTTCGTTCTGGCCGGCGAGATGCGGCACCTCGGTATCGCGCGCGATTCCGTCCTCGCCATGGCAATAGGCGCATTGCTCGACCGGCGAGGAGCGCGGCTCGGCCAGCGCCGGACCGGTGCTCGCCGCCATCGCCAGCGCCATGGCCCAGCGTCGCCCTCTGCGATGTCGTCCCGTCAAAATCCGAATCCCCCGCTTCTTGTTTGCGGCGAGATTAGAGGGGCAGAGGGTAAACAAAAGCCGCAGCCTCGCGCAGCTGTTCCGCGAAAACTGCCGTATCGGCAGGCCGCTCCGCCGCGCCGGCGATGTCGCGCTCGACCTCAGCACCAACGTCAACGTCGCCTGCGACGTGCTGCTCGACTTGCCGCTCGACTTGCCGGCGGTGAGGCGGGCTCCAGCAAGCGCCGGGGCGCGTGCGTAATGCGGAAAGGAGAGGAACCGGAGCGGAAAACCCTCTCCTGTAAGGAGAGTGAGGTATACGCGCTCGGACCAGTTTGCGTCGCGCTAACCGCGGCGATGTCGACGCCAGCGATCTCTCGCCCGAACACCTCACCCCTGCCCCTCTCCACTGATCTCGGGCTTGCCCGAGATCAGCACTCAGAGTGATCGAAGTCGGGTAGGCCCGACTTCGATGCGGGAGAGGGGTTCTCTATCGCGCTTCCCGCGCCCTTTGCTTAGAGCACGCGCCAATCCCGCCCGCAGGCCTGCCTGCGGGCGCTGAACACTACGGGGCTGGCGGAGCGCCGCGAGGCGCGTCGAGTAGCATCCGCTTCCGTTGAGCCAGGAAGCGGCGCGGATGAATGCTCATCCGCACGCCCCGTGGCGCTCCGCCTTCGGCGTCTTTCAGTCTCCGGGCCGCGCTTCTGCGAAGCCGGCTGCTGGCCGTGCCGCGATGCCATTGGAAGCCAGGTCCCCTCTTCGGGTCGTCGCTCCTTCAGCGCAATCGCGATGGCCGCTGCAGCCGCTTCATCTAGCGAGCTCCTCGCACAGGGATCGTAGTGTCCCCAGGTCGGTTCCCGAAGCCTCCCGGGAGCGGGGCGTAACCCCCACCCGCAGGCGCCGACCCTCACCCGACCTCTGGCATACCTCCGGACGGCCGCCCCGTATGGGTGATGGGCGAGGGGATTGTATGGGAGGTTTTGCGGGCGGGGATAAGTTTGCCGCTCCCGTCATGGTCGCCCTTGTGGCGACCATCCACGTCTTCGCACCAGAACGACCGGGCGAGCGGCGTTTCGCAGGCCGGCGCCAGCCGTTAGCGCCGCAAGGCGTGGAAGCTCGGGACAAGCCCGAGCATGACGGGGAGGGGAGCCGCGACGTC
>JAESGI010000271.1_pt1 | contig 25546 bp, 29 predicted proteins | sample 9269671 | NCBI WGS metagenome assembly JAESGI01 (sample SAMN14515641, study PRJNA621666) | algae metagenome | isolation source: Nostoc indistinguendum CM1-VF10 and co-occurring heterotrophs from gravelly... | place: USA: Clark Mountains, San Bernardino, California | collected 1998-06-05 | reverse complement strand
AATCTTATCATTTATCTAAGCCTATCAGCACTTCTACATTTTCAAAAAAACGGTATCGTAGACTACTATTTTTTAGCGATGGCTGCGCCCGCCGAAGGCATCGCCAAACTTTTCGATCTACTGAATTGAATTTACCTAACAATGCTGCCCACTTTTTATGTCGTTACAATACTTTTTCATCTCCTATAAAAGCAGTTAAACATTTTAAAGATAATGATAATAAAATATAGGGGGAGCAGGTGAGCGTCGCTCACCTGCTCCCCCTACCCTGAACACGATTATCATTCTTATTTAAATTATTTTGAGTATTTTAACTGATTGACAAAAGACACTTTGTCCTAAGCTCTCACCGATGTTTGCCCTCATATTCTGGGGGTATTTTTATGGCGGTAGTTGTCGGCATGAGCGCCGGGGCATCAATCCCATGAATCTTGCCATTTTCTAGGAAAATAATCGGCTGGTAATAAAGCCGAAACTCTTGGCGCTCAATAGCACGTCGCAGATCCATTTCTAATTGCAAGCGTGCTACGGCACGAGTATGCATATCCTTGTATGGTTCAGTGGCGCTGCAGGCGCTACGCGCCCACAAGCTTGAGGCGATCGCATGATTCATATTTGGATTCAGCAACGCCAAAAATTCAGATACGATTAGGACATAATTGGTAAATCGTCGTATATTTGTAGTTATTTGTTACACAAGCAACCATGACACGTGCGCTCGCTGAAGATGATCACTTGAATGAATCTGATAAAGACCTGTGTTTGCATTCACGAGCAAATTTCTACCTCAGCCAATAGTTCATGGCTGAGGTAGAAGCACTTTCAATTTTGATGAAGTTAGTGAATTAATAAGGCATTGTCTGCAATATTTATTTACATGTCTCTTTTTGCAGGTATCTCGGTGTCCACCCCTCTTTGTGCAACATGGCTAATGTTGCGGAAACTAATGATTTTCAAACGACGCATGGCGGCAAAATTCGCCTTGGCTACTTTTACCCCATATTCAAGATTAAGAAGTGGTTATTAATTTTTGCCCAAACGGAAGTGGTAGGAATAAAAAAGCTGATGGCAGTATCGCAGGCTACTAATCAATTGGTGACACAGACAAATCAATCTCCTAAATGGTACAGAATCTTCTTTGGTATTCGCACACGTATTTTAGTTTGCTATGTTCTGCTAATGGCTTTCTCTGCCGTGGTATCCATCGCGGTAATTCGTCAGGTTCTGTTTGTTCGTTTAGAACAGCGGATTGAAAAATCTTTGGAGCAGGAAATAGAGGAATTTCGACTATTGACTCAGACTAGTAATCGCCAAAGGAGCCAGCTCTCTGAGGATGAGATCGCTTCTATTTTTAAGGTATATCTCAACCGCAACATCCCAGATGATGATGAGTTCATGATCACACTCCTAAACGGTCAATATTACAAATCTAGTCCTAGAGCGCTTCCAAGCTATCTAAAGAATGATTCATACCCGATAAATTACTGGGCTGAAATGACCAAGCCTCAATATGGTCATATAACTACCCGAAAACATACCATAATTTACCGAGCCGAGCCGATAACTAGGGGGGATACTCATGGGGTATTTGTAGTTGCTCAATCCCCTGCTAGCGAATACCATGAAATAGATGAGGCGGTTATGGTGATTATCGAAGTCAGTTTTCTTGTCCTAGGTGTAGCTTCATTGCTAGGCTGGGTAGTAGTTGGACGATTACTGATACCCCTACGCTTACTTACCGAAACTGCTCGTTCGATTAGTGAGTCCGATTGGAAGCGAAGCATTCCTGTAACAGGATCGGACGAAATAGCTGAACTTACTATCACCTTCAATGAAATGCTGGAACGACTCCAAGCAGCCTTCGCCACTCAAAGAGACTTCATCAACGATGCAGGTCATGAACTACGGACGCCGATTACAATTATTCGAGGTCATCTAGAACTACTAGGCGATGACCCCCAGGAGCGCCAGGAAACAATAGAATTAGTTACTGACGAGCTTGATCGTATGAGTCGCTTTGTCAATGACCTTCTATTACTAGCGAAAGCAGAGCAACCCAATTTTTTGAATTTAAAAACTGTAGAAATCGGCTTGCTGACCGAAGAATTATATGCCAAAGCCAAAGCTCTAGCAGAGCGAGACTGGCGCTTGGAGGCTATAGCTTCAGGTCTGATTGTAGCTGACCGTCAACGGCTGACTCAGGCAATTATGAACTTGGCTCAGAATGCTACGCAGCATACCAATGATGGGAGTATGATTGCCTTAGGTTCACTAATAACAAATGGTACAGTGCGTTTTTGGGTGCGTGATACTGGTGCAGGAATTGCCCCTAGCGACCAAAAGCGAATTTTTCAGCGCTTTGCTCGCGGTTATTGTGGCCGCCGTTCGGAAGGTGCTGGTTTGGGACTGGCAATTGTGCAGGCGATCGCAGAAGCTCACGGTGGTAAGATCGAACTCTTTAGCCGTCCACTGGGTGGATCTACTTTCACTCTCGTCATTCCCCTAAAACTAGAGCAGGAGATTTTATCTCATGAGCCGGATTTTAATCGCAGAAGACGAACCTCGCATCAGCAGCTTTCTGGAAAAAGGTCTTAAAGCTAATGGGTTCACTACTGCTGTAGCTCAAGACGGAAATACAGCTATTTTCATGGCTCGTAGTGGGAAATTTGACCTACTTGTCCTTGACATCGGTCTTCCTGGCAAAGATGGGTGGACGATTTTGACAGAATTGCGCGGACAGGGTGAGCAGATACCGATCGTTATTCTCACTGCCTGTGACGACATCATAGATAAAGTAACTGGGTTGGAAAGTGGGGCTGACGACTACGTTACTAAGCCGTTTCGATTTGAAGAACTTTTGGCAAGGGTACGTCTGCGGTTGCGCGATCGCCAATTGCCCAAAGGAAAAGATGAAATGTTACTTACCGCAGGCGATATTGTCCTTGACTTGCGTACCCGTCAGGCGAGAGTAAACAATCGCCCGATCGAACTATCAGCTAGAGAATTTACCTTAATTGAAACTTTTCTACGTTATCCCGGACAAGTTCTTAGCCGAGAACAACTGCTTAGTCATGTCTGGGGTTACGATTATGACCCAGCCTCCAATATTGTTGATGTTTACGTTGGTTATCTCCGCAAGAAACTAGGCTCAGACCTCATTGAGACAGTTAGAGGTATGGGTTATCGGCTTTATTTATAAGAAAACTCTCATCAAACTTTTAATTTCAATTAATTTTGATTTGAGAATATAAATAATATGAAACAGATGTTCATCTGTTCGGTTTATCAAATTTTGTTGATCCGATTTAAAGGCGCAATCCTTTAGGGCGACTACTATAGATTTGAATGCATGGCAGCAATCGCAACTATCCAATCGATGTTGATCGGGATAGTAATGTGTGATTTGAGTTGATAATTTCCGCACGAAATTGCTTTTTTTAACAAACTATTGTGAGGATTGATTGTGATGGATATCTCTAAATTAGAACTGGAAAGACTTGCTCAAGCTAAAGCAGCATTTACTACACGTTATGTAAATTTTGGTGCGATCTCTACATTAATTACCGGAGATATCAAACCTGAATGTGGTGACTTAGTACTGGTGAGAGTAGACGAAATAAGTCAGCACGAACGTATTGAATTAACCGATGGTCGGAAAGCCTTATTATTTGCTGGTGACGAACTGGTAATTTGCTACGGCAACCGTTATGCTCCTGACCAATTTGAAGCTGAGATTCCGGAAGATTTGTCTCCATGTCATCTAGCAGCTGCGGGTGGAATAGCTGCAAAAGTGCTGTCCCAGCACGCCAAAATGAAAATGCCCACTGCTATTACTCCTATCGGTTTACTGGGCGATGAACAAGGTAAACGCATCAACCTAGCTGATTGGACTTTGCCCTCAACTAGCTATATTGGGCAACGACCTACCACAATCGCTGTTGTCGGTACATCTATGAACTCTGGCAAAACAACCACAGCAGCTAACTTAATCAATGGCTTGGTCAAATCTGGCATGAAAGTGGGAGCCGCCAAAATTACTGGAACTGGTGCTGGTGGTGACCTCTGGCTGATGTCCGATGCTGGAGCTAGCTTGGTTATAGATTTCACTGGTGCTGGTTTTCCTTCCACTTATCGAGCCACTCCCAAACAAATTCAAGAAATTTTCACTACTCTCACCAGTTACCTAGCAACAGGAGGGGTAGATGCAATTGTGCTAGAGATTGCAGATGGACTTTACCAGGATGAAACATCAGCCGTGGTTTCTTCCCTTAACTTCCGCGAAGCTGTTGATGGTGTAGTGTTTGCTACTGGCAATGCCCTGGGAGCCGCCGCAGGTGTGGAATGGCTGCGGCGCTATCAACTGCCTGTACTAGCGGTTAGTGGTTTGGTGACAGCATCTCCCCTAGCTGCTCGTGAAGCTGCAAAAGCCACAGGTTTACCTGTTTACGATTTGGAGATGCTGCGCCAAGAAGCAGCTAATTTATTGCCAAGTGCAAAAACAGTCGTGACACTCTCCAGTGCGATCGCTACTCAGCAACCAGTACTGACCAGTAAAGATTGGAACTTAGACATTCAAAATATACTGGTTAACTGAATATCAATGATACAGATACCTCGTGCAGTAAGTAGTAACCGCACTTGGCTGTTCGCTCGGTTGGTGATTAATGGCTTTTGTCAGGCTACTGCCACTGTCGCCAATGCCTTACTAGTAGAAATGGCATTTGATAAGCTAATTACAGGTGCTAATCCTGCCTTTAATCAAATGATTGGGCAAATTGGTCTGGGTTTAGCAGCAGCAGCTATTGTCATTGCCTTACTCCGGATGGCGGAACGAGCTGATGCCGAGCGGATTGGTCAAGATTATGCCTATCAAATCCGAATGATTCTATACGAGCGATTAACGAGCCTTGCCCCTCGCGCTCTCCAAAGTCGGAGTCAGGGTGGAGTAATGCTGCGCTTTGTGGGTGATTTAACTGCCCTCCGCCAGTGGGTGAGCTTGGGTTTAGCGCGGATGGTGGTAGCTATGACTACGAGTATTGCCTCCTTAGTGGCTTTGTCTTTAATCAACAGCCGTTTGGCTCTAACTGTTGGCATCATTTTGGCTATTGGTGCTTTAAGTGCCTGCAAGATGGGCGATCGGATGCAGTCTGTAGCCAAAGAAGCGAGGCGGCGACTGAGTTATCTCGCTGCAAATATCAATGAAAAAGTAGCTGCGATCGCCGTGGTGCAAGTTTTTGGGCAATCTCGACGGGAGAAGGGGCGCATTGCCCGCCAGAGCCGCCGTTTGGAAAAAGCAATGGTGGATCGAGCGATCGTAGTTGGTCAGTTACGGGCGATTACTGAAGGAACTGCCGCGATCGCTTCTGGTGCTGCTTTGCTAGTAGGGGCAATGGAAGTGGCTGAGGGTCGTGCCACTCCTGGCATGGTCGTCGCTGCAATGACGATTGTCGGGCTGTTAGTACCACCGTTGCGGGACTTGGGTAGGGTGCAAGAATATTGGCACAACTCGCGGGTATCTCTGCAAAAAGTTAAACAATTTCTAAATACACCGTCTTTGGTTACAGAGGTGCCCAATGCTCCGAAACTAAAATTAGGAGCAGGGCGTTTGGAATTTGATGGCGTCAGTTTAGAGGGAGCATTGCACAAAGTGAGTGCGATCGCCCAACCGGGTCAAGTTGTAGCTGTGGTGGGGCCGAATGGTGCTGGTAAGTCAACCCTACTTTCTCTAACAGCACGTCTAATCGATCCTGATGAAGGTGCGATTCGTTTGGATGGGCAAGACTTAGCAGATCACAGTATAGAATCAATTCGGCGAGCGATCGGTATGGCTGGGCCAGATTTACCGCTACTACGAGGAAGTGTTGATAAAAATCTGCGGTATCGTTGGCGAGATGCTCCAATTGAGGAAATCACTAGAGTTCGGCAAATGTGCGGCATTGATGAAGTGCTAGCAGAGCTACCTGAAGGTGAAAAAACCAGAATCTCTGAAGGTGGCATAGGTTTATCAGCAGGACAACGCCAACGCATTGCACTTGCACGGGCGATTTTAGGCAATCCACCCTTATTACTACTTGACGAAGTGGATGCTAATTTAGATGCCCAAGCTACTGCTGTTGTAGACCGAGTGCTGACTGAACATCAAGGTACAGTTTTACTAATTACCCACCGAAAAGAGCGTTTAGCGACAGCTGATGTCATCTGGTACTTAGAGAATGGTCGGTTAATGGAAACAGGTTCTCCAGAAGTGCTGTTAAACGATGATAGTCTTACTGCTCGACTGTTTCGCGATCGCCAAGAAACCGTTTTGTCTGGCTAAAAATTTGCAAATGATTTTCTCAAATTTTCTATGGCTTGGCTCAGTGATTCTGACAATGGCTCTGGCTCCGCTAGAAATAGCCTTTGCGATTACAGATCGGAAAACGAAGCCTTTAGACCAGATAAACTCCGTTTCTCGTCTGTCAAATATTAGCCCAACTGATTGGGAATTTTCAGCCCTGCAATCTTTAGCAGAACGCTACGATTGCATTAGTGATGCTGCTCAAGGCGATCTTTTTGAGCAACTGCCCCAAGAGCGTCTTCCCGTCTTCACCCGATACGAATTTGCTATCAGCTTGAATGCTTATTCGAGGTGTATCCACCAAAACATTGCTGTTAGTAGTACTAGTTTGGTGAATCAACAAGACTTAGCTACCTTGAGGCGGTTGCACGCAAAATTTGCTCCACAGTTAACTACCTTGCAAGAAAGGTTAGACAAGCTAGAAGTGCAAACGACTCAGTTGCAACCGCAGCAGTTTTCCACAACAACCAAACTCAGTGGGGAAGTTATATTTGCTTTCACGGGGCTTAATGGTGGAAATAAAGCTGATAATAATTTTATTTTCAGCAATCGGGTGCGTTTGAACTTTGATACAAGCTTTACTGGCAATGACCGTCTGAGAGTTCGTCTGCAAGCTGCAAATACCCCTAGTCTTGATAAAAGCTCAGGCACTGAGATGGCTCGTTTAGGGTTTGAGGCGGATAATAACAATGAGTTTGAGATTAGCCGATTAGAATATCGTTTCCCTATTGGTAAACAAGCAACAGTTTACATAGAAGCTGCTGGTGGCGAATTAAGTGATTTTGCTGTTACAGTCAATCCCTATTTCAGCAGTAGTAGTAACGGTTCTATTTCCCGTTTCGGGCGTCGCAATCCTATCTACCGCCAAGGCTCTGGCCCAGGGGTAGGAATGAATTACAAATTTAGCGATGCTGTCAGTTTTAGTTTAGGTTATATTGCTGACCGAGCCGGAAGTCCGAAAACGGGAATTGGTGAAAGTCCTTATGGGACAATTGTGCAGTTAAATCTTGAACCAATTGAAGATTTGGAGATAGGCTTAACTTATGTGCGCTCATACAACAATCTCAACACTGGCACAGGGAGTGAACTTGCTAACGATCCTTTTGACGATGAAAGCGATCGCATAACTGCAAATTCTTATGGAATAGAAGCAGCTTGGCGATTAAGTCGTGATTTTACTTTCGGGGGTTGGGTTGGTTTTACAGAAGCCACAGCCGAAGACGTTTTAGGTAAACCAGAAGCAAATATTTTCAACTATGCCATTACCTTTGCCTTTCCAGATTTGGGCAAAGAAGATAACTTGGCTGGTATTATAATCGGTCAACCACCCAAGGTGATCAAAAACGATTTTGACAATAATTTCCAAGATGAAGCTACCTCTTGGCATTTGGAATTCTTTTATCGTTATCAAGCTACTGACAATATCGCCATTACCCCTGGTTTATTAGTAATTACCAATCCCGAACACAAACAAAATAAAGACACAGTTTATGTAGGAACAATTAGAACAACTTTTTCTTTCTAAGCATGGCTGATGAAAATCCCTCTTTTTTTCTAGAGCGGCAAAGTTTGCTAGAGAAGGTCAGATATTACAGGTTTGTGTCCAAAATTGGCAACAATTACGCTCTGATTTACGCCAACATCAACTTAATCGCATTGAACAACTACGATTCCGTCGAAATCCTGAAGCTTACTTGGCAACTCTTGAAAAACTACTTCTCTAGCAAACTTTGCGGTTCTAGTTTTTTTTGTAAAAGATAATGGCATTGGTTTTAATATGCAATATGCTCATAAGTTGTTTGGAGTATTTCAGCGCTTGCATAGCGATCCACAATTTGAAGGCACGGGTGTTGGATTAGCAAACGTGCAACGCATTTTCTGCACTGGCTATCTGTGCAACTAGGTATGCTACGAAATTAAAGTTTTTTTCGTCCATGATAAGGCACATTCAGCAAATCAATCGCCCGTTTCTTCGCTGCTTCCCCACGCCTATCGTACTTACTTGTCGTATTTGGCGACGCATGACCTGCAAGTTTCGCTACCGTGACGATATCTGCACCCGCATCCAATAGATTACCGATAAAAGTTCTTCTAAAATCATGGGGTGTAAACGTTTCCACATCAGCTTTTTCCCCGCGCCGTTGCAATGCTCGTAACACCCCTTGCTCACTCATCCGTCTCAGTATGATTTTCTTTGCCTTATTTAAGGGATAAAATAGTGCCCCTGGTGCTTTACCTCGAATCAGCAGCCAATCAAGGACTGCTTGCACACCAGCTTCAGGTAAATAGACAATTCGTTCCTTCCGCCCTTTCGCTTCACGTATTGTTAGTGACCGACTACGCAGCTTAAAATCACTCAAATCAAGATAAGTTACCTCACTGCGACGCAAGCCAACCGTCAAAACTGCCAGCAGTGCCGCATCCCTCCGACCCAATGTTGAGTCATCTTGAATACAATCTGACCACAGCGCAGCAATTTCTTCAGGATCGAGTTCGCGCCCCTTCAATAAACTCTGGCCCCGCACGGACTCAATATCAGCCGCTCGTCCATACTCATCTGTGGACATCAACCCCAAACGCCAAGCTTCCTTGAGCGTCCGCCGCAACGCACACAACATTTTATTAGCCATCGCCGGACTGTATTTTTCCATCAGCACCGACCTAACTGCGGCTGTGTGCTGGTAACGCAACTTTGACCAATCCAAAGTGCTTGCATCACAACTGCCGTTGGTCAGGAGTTGAGCGATCGCATTCAAAGCTTCCCGCATAGTGCGCCGCGACCCTTCCCCTAGATTGTTAAGGTAAACTTCAGCCGGGTGCATGGTTAGCGGTACTGGTTCAGTTAACGCCAGCGACTCAGGATTAAAATTGGATGCGATCGCGTGGATGTTCACGGGCAGTTAAAACAAGCTTTGTAATAGATCCTCCCTCAAAAGTGGCTTTTTACACAACTTTCAGCCGTTACCGGGTGTGAGAACACCATTTCTCTTCACCCATTTGCGCCAGAAGGCTTTCCACACCTAGATATTGTCTTTGTGTCTGCTATTGGACTGATTGCTACTTTAATTTTTTAGCCAAGTTAGCTAAACGAGTAATGCTAGAGCGAATATTACCTGCTTCTTTGCGACTCTTCAGCCGTTTTTTGGCTTCTTTTAGTACTTGTTTCATGACTGTATCTTTATCTTGGCAGGTAACATAAAAAGCCTCCAAGAGCGTTTCAACTGTTATTTTTTCTTTGTTGCATAGTTCATCGAGTTCTTGCTTGATTGCCACCTCTAGACGTACAGGTACTCTAGGCGCAATTTCCGGGAAGTTGGCTAGTTGGTCTTCTAAGAAAGTGAGTTCAGAAACCGAGCTATCAGCAGTCGATGGCATATCAGGAGTAGGAGAACCCTGCTGTTGTGGAGCTAACACATCTTCTCGTGGTGCAACTGTTGGTGCAACCGCTCTATTTCTGATTTCGTCTAGGATATTCATCTTTTCACCTAATAGTAAAATTTATTACACTGGTTCTAAGGGAATTAATTTGGCATATTCTTCTGGCAAAGCTGGCTTGAGTCGTTGAGCTAAGACGTGAATCGCATATTCCAGATTTGGCTGCCCCAAGTCTGTTGGCGCAACCCGTTGGTTGATGGCATTTTTGAATACATCCGATTCCAAAATATGCGGCAACATCAACTCACTACCCACCAGCTGCCGTATGGTATCGATACTTGTTTTAGTAGCGGTTGTTGGGTGCAAACCAGTCCACCGAGCGCGAAAAGGCACTATACCCAGTAGTTCACCATAATGTAGCGCTCCTTTAAATTCTTTAATTAATTCCATAGTCCGCAACAGCGATTGCACTCCCTTGACGTTTGACTCTGCTGGAATCACCCATCTATCCCCAGCACCCAAGGAAGTCTGCGCTAGATGTGAACGTTCCGGGGGTGGGTCTACAATTGCCACACCAAAATTACTCACAATTGGCTGGAGGCGATTTCTTAAAATAAACAGACTTAAGCCACTGGAGGCCAATTTATAGTTAGCACTCTCCAAGCCATCATCGGAAGGAATTAAGAACAGGTTGGTATTGTTAATGGTACGGTCGCCCAGTTTAACGTTAGGTACAGGCGCAATGGCATCAAGAATTTTTGTTTTCTCTTCCGGTTGTGTCAGAACTTCCAGTAATGTTGGGGTATCAGGCTGCACTTGCACCCCTAAAAAACTGGTCAAGCTAGATTGAGGGTCGCAATCCACAAACAAAACGGGAATTCCTAAGCGCCCCAAATACCTCCCCAGCATCAAGGCTACTGTAGACTTTCCCTGACCTCCAGCCAAGCCCAAGGAGACTACTGTTGGCGGATTTGGCATAAAGCAATTACATAAAATTACTAAAGTACAATGTCACAAATATACTAATTTACTTTTGTAGAATTGTACTAAAATACAATTTTACTTTTGTACAAAAGTAAAATTGTATTTTAGTTAAACTATAATGCTCCAGACTAAACTTGCCAACGATAAACCCCAAGTAGTCTGGATTGCAGTTCAATATAGATATTGCAGTAAAGCAGAACTAACCATGACTGAAGCCAAGTCTACTCGTACAGTGCGCCGGGGGAGAATATTCCCCTCAATCCAGTGGTCATCAGAGAAGAAAGCTCAATGGAAAACTGAAAAAACAGAATTTAAGCAGCGTTGCGAACAAATCTTTCAAAAATTGCAACCTTCTTTAATTGAAACTCACTACAACTGGTATGTGGCAGTTGAACCAGAAAGTGGGGAATATTTTATTAACGAGGATGCATTAGCAGTTAGCCAGATGGCACATGAAAAATACCCGAACTTCCGGCTGCACGTTTTCCGCATAAATGAAACTGGGGTGTGCGGCACGATATGATTTCTGGCAACTTTGGTGATGAGGATGAATTATTTTTTGAGATAGAGTTGATAGCTGCTAACTCCTTTGCACTACCAGTAGAAGCACTTTTTGATACAGGTTTTTCTTGGTGGCTGGCAATTAATAACCAGGATTTAGAAGCACTTGATTGGATTTATTTAGAACAGCAAACAATGCTTACAGCCCAAGGAGAAGCGGAATTTGATATATATTTAGGAAAAGTGCGAATTGATGGCAAGGAATTTGATATTCCCGTTCATGTGGGTGAAGGAGTATCAGAAGTTTTACTTGGTCGCCAGTGGTTAAAAACTCGACGGTTGGTTGTGGATATGCCATCTAGGGTGTTAACGCTGGGATAATAGCGTGACCCAGTACCACGAGTAGGTATGACCAAAGAGGGGAAGCAGATCAGAAACGGGCGATTGATTTATTGAATATGCCCTACAAATTATTTCAACTATGCTTAAAAACTCAAGAAAGCTAAGTACATAACATAGATTAAATTCAATCTCTCGGTGAGGTAGTACTTTAAACTTATTTGCTAGTACTCAGAAAATTAAGTTAATTTGAGCTTATTTGTAAAATATTGATGTAAGCGTATTATTGGAGCAAAATGACAGCTATCGCCATTTGGTTTAATGATGAAAATCCCGAAAATCCTTGTCTTTGGATCGCGTCAGATAGCCGTGTATCTAATCAAGGTTCCACTCTCATTGATGATGCTGCAAAAGTATTCGCACTACCAGTAACTTGCAGATGTCCTGGCGAAAACGGCTTTTTCTCAAAAATAACTCATTATCATACCTATGGTTACTGCTTCGCAGGTAGTACTTTATTAGGGCAAAATACATTCCTAGCATTGATACCTTTGCTAAATAATTTAGTAGCTGTTCAGCCATACACTCCTCCAATGGATTGTGTAGCGCAGTTTATCCTGAAGTATTTAGGTAGGTGCTTCGACGAATACAAAGTAATAGCTACCACAGGTTCAGCAATTGAAGTTGCTTTATTTGGCTGGTGTCACGCTACCCAAATGCATTACATTTTTCACTATCATCCTGAACAGGATGACAATGGTATCTACATAATTAAATATACAATTCACACGAATTTGGATAATAAATCCTTCGTGTATCTCGGTGATGATAGAAATGAGCTAACGCATAAAATTAAAGAAGCTTTTGACGGGGAGAATATCCCTGGTAGACCTCTATCAAGAATTCCTCGATACGTTATTGAAGAACACATTCAAGACAGTAGATATATAACTATTGGTGGAAATTTACAATTAGGAATTGCTGATCGATACGGATTTCGACCATTCTCTATTTTCAAACCCAGAGTTACTGGAAAGCCAGAAGCATATTTTAGTTATCTGGGCTATGAGCTATATGAAGACATTCAAAACGTTGGTGATGCACATGTTGGACTGCTTGGAATGCTTTAAAAGTTACTTGTTAACACAGTGCAAAAGGCTAATAATTCGGGATATTATTAGAGAAGCTGACACTTTGTACCATATCCCGTCAAGAAGTTAAAAATAAGTTTTTTGCCAAAAAAAACGCGATCGCATCTGGAGGTCACGCCAGAGCAGAAGCGAAAAGCTGTTTCAGTGATTGGGTTTTAGATTCTGGCTCCTGATTAGTGTTTACTACAAAGGAAATTGAAAAAAGTTTTTGTTTCAGCCGAGTGCGAGTGAGTAGACACTACGTATTCATGGGGGTAGAAGCAAAAATGGCTGAAAGGCTTATTATTGCGTACTTTCTTAGAACAGATATGTGATTTTGATTTATAAATCACATTCAGATTTTATTTTTTGAATCGTGCCATCGTTTAAATTTTCCTATAGTTCCGTCTTGAATAGCTTTTGGAGAATCTACAGGTAGTTTCAATTTTTTGGATATATTTTTAGCTAGTTCACTATGAGACAAAGGATAAAGTTGATACTTAAGAGGTAATACAAATCCTTCATTTTGTATTACTTCATGAATCCATATTTTAGGCATCATACGAACGACAAAAACAGGTATAACTCCTATATGATGGCAAATTTTTGTCTTTTCTTTTAACTCTTTGTAATCCATATAACCAAGAGTATTCTTTACTTCAATACCATAGGGGACTGAATCTATTTCAAAGATAAAATCCATATTTTTATCGCTTTTTGTCCAACACTTTTCTTTGAAGTGCTTTACATCGCGTCCTTTCATGACACTTTCTATACGAGCAAAGGCATCCAAAACCATTAACTCACCATAATGGCCTACTGAACGTGTAAATTCAGGATTTGAATAGCTTTCAACCAACTCAATCAAGTCCTTTGCGCTCCGTTTATAGTAACGATAGTTTTTGTGCCAAAGAAGTTTAATATCTCCTTTGGAACTGAGTGTTCTAACTTCCTGTTTAATCACTCCTTCTTCAATAAGGTCTCTTATAGCTCTATTCGTAATCCAATGAAAATATTTATCTTCATGAAAAATTTCAATCTGACGTGAATAGAAAATACCTTCTTGGTTATTGTCAAAAAAATCTCTTACAGTATCTCTGGCTTTTAACTCTACAACATCAACTAAATGCTGATTAGTATCTTCATAATCATCAAAATCGTTATAGTCTGACACAAAAGAATTTACTTCCTCTGTCAAAAAATTTTACTTTTCAAAGTTTAGCATCTAAAGGTGTTAATTATTACATAGTGAGGATTGCTAACTCGGAAATGGTGCGAAATGAGCATGATAAGCCACTTTCAGTATTGCGATCGCCAGGTTTTAAACTATTAAAATCATCGCGTAGCAAGCGAAAACCCTAATTTGGCGTGAGCGCCAGTCAGTGCTGGCTCGACTATTGCAAATATTTATTTATTCAGGGAGCCACACAACAGATATAACCCCATGATGGCGATGCCGAGAGAAACATTTCGGTGCATAAGACTGCATCATGCCGAGGGCGATGCAGTAGCGTAGAGATTTTTTCTTTAACTATCTCTTCGAGTGCGCGTTCGTCTTCTCCCCCAATCAACCGGAGATTCTCTCTAGTTGGATCTGCGTTGGGTGTTTCTCTATTCCTGGTAACATGGTCATCACTTCCGGCAACGTTGCCGAATGTTTTTAGTTTCTCAATCCTGAGAATTGTTAGTGGCGACATAAAAGATTTATGTTACAAATGCAGTGTGAGTGTAGTACTCAAAAACCCCTTTGGGCGAACGGCGGTTTCATGTCACGAGCGCAGCGAGAGATGGCGCAGCCACCCGCAGGGCATGAAACCATAGTGAGTATGTATGGTATCACTTATACAAAACCCCGAAATCCACTTTTGGGGGAGAAATCGCCCTTACTGCCTGGTGCGAAAATACGCCCAAAAGCACCTTTAGGGGGTATTATGACAGTCGTTTGACAGTCATCGGGGTTTTGGACAATGACAGTCAAACGACTGTCGTTATGTACAGTAAAGGGGTACTTAGGGGTAGTTTACGGCGCATTTTGACAGTCATCGAAATATGGTATCAATCAACACGATGGCTTACTTATAATCTCCTCTAATTCGGTAGTCATACAGGACATCGAGCAACCTAATTTAGAAGTGCTTTCGATTAAGCGCAGTCACGACAGTAGCGATGGTCAGTTGCTGCAATTTTTACGAGAGCGTGAGCGTAAAATGTCGGGCAGAGGTTTGACTAAAATTGTTTTGAGTACGTGGTTGATTTTTGATAGTTGAGGTGGATAAGTGCGAAGCTGTTATCAGGGGCAAGATGGTCTGAAAAAGACAGCCCTGTATAGTTAAGTTTGCTCCCCGCGTTTGGGTACTAATAAAGAAAGCTAGTCAAACAATTGTAGATTGCCGATTGTAGATTTGAGATTGACGTAAGCGAGTCCGCGAGCGAGTCCGCGAGCGTCTTTTAGATTTATTCCGCCCACTTCCCTGCTGGGCTTGTACCAAAAACATTCAATCTCCAATCTGCCCTATTCAATCTCCAATCTTCTCGGTCAACATCAAAGGATTTAGCATTTTCGCTCATAGAGAATATTCCTTAGTCAATTACAAACGTCTCGCAGAGAGATGCATCTCGGTTCCCTTGCTCGGTGGCCACAGTCACAATTCCATTCTTGGGGTCACAGTTAATCATCTCACCTGCGAACTTGACCGCACCACTAAGCGATCGCACTTCAACTTGGCAACCAACAAACCCTGCGATGTCCCCGCCGTCTTTTTCAATCTGCAACAGTATTGTACTCAATCAACGGTTCATAAATAAAGTAATCTTCGGGGGTATGAGGGTCTAGCCGTGGAATAACCTTATTACCTATCAAAACGGGTCTAACTATCCCATTAGTGCAGTTAATCCCTGGTGGATTGAGTAATTCTGCCTCAATCCCTGTTCGCATTTTCGCCCACTCTAGAACCTTCTTAACCGAACTGGGTGAAGCGTAAGGATAGGATTTTTTACCTTGCTCATTTTCAACTGCAAATGAATTACAAAAGTCGGTTATTCGCTTAATTTCTCTAGAGTCTGGAGAGTGTTCATAGTGGTTGCCAGTATGCCAGTAGAGCTTATCGGCAGCACAGATCCAGTTCTTGTCTGCATAGAGGGTTTGAAACGCAATTTGAATGAAACTTACAACTGGATCTTGATGATTTGGAGCATCGCCAAGATTTTGTAGCTCTGCCAGTTGCTCACGCTCTGCCACGGCCGCGTGGATCTCCTGCTCAAGAGCGCGGATAAATTCTGGTGTTTCCATCTGCCCCAAGATTTCTTTGATGTCACTTGATTTATATGGTAAATCGGGGCAGATGTCGTGAGGGTTAATTCCAATAAATGCAATCCCCACCTCGTCGGCACAGTCCTGGCAGGTCTGGAGTTTCTTTAAGCCAGTGTCGTCAGCATCGTGCAGAAAAACGATTAATCCTATGCCTGAATCCTTGATAAGTTGGTATTCTGGCAGGATTGATTTTTTGTCCCAGGCACTACCTTGGAAGGTAAATCCAGCAAGCCCATGCTCTCGACCAACTTCTACGCACCCCTCCCCTTCGTGTTGGAGTAGTGCCGGGGTTCCTTGTACAGATTTACCAGCAGCGATCGCTTCATCAATGCGGTAAGCTTTCCAGGGTTCATCCCCTTTTCTCATCTCTGGAGTGCCGTCCGGGAGCCTGTGCCATTGGCGGAAGGACTTATCATAACCCTTCTCTTTGATGTAATCCGCCCATTCATAGCGAATTACCCATTGGGTTTGTGAGTAAGGGTAGATTGTTTGTGTTGCATTCCCTGGTATTCCCTTTGGGAGCTTGCAAGTTATGTTTTGAGTTTGGGGTATGTCAGTCGCCGCTTGGGTCAACATCACCAGTGCTAATTCACCATCTGGAATTGGCACACTTTTGGGCAAGATTCTCTTGGGCTTCGCTGCCAAACGGTTTAGGGATGGAGTGTAATTAGCCCCTGTTCTTTCTGCCACCACTTCAGCCCAAGGTTTGATCGCCTCTCTGATGTCCTTACACTCACAATTATTGAAGCATCTGTACTTCCCGGTTTCTGGGACAATAGATAAGTCATTCCCGCCACAAACTGGACAAATAAACTTATTTTTAGCTTTGGACGGTTCTAACTGATCTTGAAAATTTCGGATGTCAAATTTTTCAAATGCCTGTTGAGTTCTTGAGGCATTAGTTTTTTGTGGTGTATCTTCAAGGCGTTTATTTTCTACACTGGAAGTTTTGGTATTGTGTGCTGCTAACTGTTGCTCCCCTGTGGCTGACTGTGCTATAATGACGGGATCTGAATTATTCAGTAGTGCGCCATGATGTGAGAGTCCGGGCGCATTCTCAATTTTTACCGTATTCATTTGTGGCTCCTGAATTTAGTGATTACTTTCGATAAAGATTGAGTAATCCCTTCCGTTTTCAGGCACGCCACTGTTACGCTAGAGCTATAGAAATTAATAAATAATGATTTTGCGGTAGGACTAACCGCTTTGGCGACGACTGACAATCGTCTTGGTATGGCATAGCTCTAGTATGAGGTGGCGTACCCTAAAGTAGGTGGGGACTACCCTTTTTTTTGTGTTTTTTGCACAGTATATCTATACAAACATGAGTTTTTAGCCTGTGCGCGGAAAACAATAAGGTTTTGTGCGTCTTGCCGTGAAATATAAACAGTAAACTTCAGTGATGCTAATCATCTTTTAGTTTGCCTGCCTTAATTAATTCTTGTTCTATATACTCAGTAATCCTTTTACTCATATCTGTACCTATCTCTGTGCAATACGCTTTAAACAGCCGTCGGTAATTTTCTGGCACAATTATGCGGACTTGTACCATTTTCTTTTCTTGGTCACTCATAGAAACCTATGCACAGTATAGCCACTACAGCCACCAAATGAAAGCAGTAGTGGCTATATAGCATTTTATTGCTGTAAAGCCACTTTTGGATAAGTAATGGCTATAGTGTCTTTATAGCCATTATAGCCATTTTGTGTTAACTTTATAGACATGAGCGCAAAACGGACGATAAAGCGCGTGAAATGCCACACCAAGGATAAATAGGTTGTAGGACAAAATAGCCGCTTAAAAATGACTGCAAACGCTTATCAATCAAAGGATTAACTCTAAAATCTGAACCATGAATTACGCATATACCCAGCCAGTTTACGGCTCATCCTATCCGCCAAGTAACGGGTTTGTAAGTCCACAGCACGGACAGATAAGACCGCGAGTAGTTTTTGATGGGGGCAACCGTTTTGTGAAGTGGATTGACCCCAACAACGTTGTGCAATGTCTGCTCAGTGTTGTAAAAGAAGTCAGTGAATACCAGTGGAAGCGGCTCAAGGTTGATGACCAGTCAGTATTGATTGAAATTGACGGTAAACGCTTTGTAATTGGGCGATTAGCTCAAGAACTAGGTGGTGAGCCTACCTTTCAAACAGATAAATGCCAATTGGCATCCATCCTGGCACTAGCGGCAATCCAGCCCAATCCCGGACAAACATCTGTACACATTCAGCAGATGATTGTGGCACTGCCCAATACTCTCAACGATGACGATGTAGCCGCAGTGAAGCGAATTGCTAACCACCCACTGACCAAGGAATTTAAACGCAATAGTGAATACATCACCTATACCGTGGGTGAAGTTGTCCCAGTTGATGAGACTGAGCCAGCATTTCATTACGCCTTAAATCAAGGATTTTTCAGCTTCCCAGAGGCGAAGAACGCGATTTGGGATTTAGGGGGAGGCACGGCTATAGCCAGAATTTACACGCCGAACGGAACCATGATTCATGATGCGGAGGTGATTCTACCCGGAACTAAGGCACTCGCCCAGCAAGTAGCGGTAGAGATGAAAGAAGTTTATTCTCTCGATTACAGCCCCAGTTTACAGGGCATCATGGACGCGATCGCACGAGGTGATTGCCTCTACGGGACAGACAAACTTGATTTCTCCTCCATCTTTGAAAAAGCCTGTGACCAGTGGGTAGAGTCTGCCCGGAGAGAAATCCGCTCGAAGTGGGCGCAACACCTACCAGAGTTGGGAGAAGTCTTGATTGTAGGCGGTAGTGCAGATATCGCCGCCCCTATCTGTGCCTATTCTGGAGATCGCTTCAAGATTGCCCCTAAGCCGCAGTTGTTCAACATCATTGCAATGGCTTATCAGGAGTAATGCCAATGACGCAAACAAGAATTGTTCTTAATCCCAAGTACAAACCCAAAGCCGAAGAAATTTTAGAAGCGACTGGAATTGATAACCTCTCTCAACTGTTTACCCTGCTGCTAGTTAATTACGGTGATTGTTTAGTTAACTGCTTAAAGCACTCACACCAACTACCTATACAGTCATCTCTAGTAGCTCAAACGCCCACACAAAACCCTCTTCAGCCACCATCTATCAAACCTCAGCCATCACCACAAGCTAAGAAATTTGCCCCAATGGGGAGCTTTTAACAGTGAACAGTGAACAGTAAACAGTTATCAGTTAAATCCCTGGGTCTAAGTCCCCTACAAAGAAAGTGGAAAGCGTTGGTGGCGCTTCTTTACCTACGCCTGATAACTGATAACTGATAACTGTTTTAAGCCCCAACCGCACCGATAAAAGCTCAAAGAAAAGGAAAGAAGTCATGAGCGACCAAGATAGCGTGCAGACACAGCCAAGCCTAACAACTACCGAAATAATGACCATCATTCTGGGTTGCGAACAGACTCTAAGGTTCGTGCAAGCATCTCCCAATTACCGCCAAATCGAAGCCTCCGAGCGGTTCAGTACATCGAATGACCTGCGTCTGGGTGATGCTGTCCAAGCCTTGATGGAGATCCACGAAGCAATCTTAAATATCGAGTTTTATTCGCAAGTTTGAGGGACATGATTGTTGGCAGTTGTGCTTAAGAGAGTGTTTCACAAAACCTTTCATGAAACTGTTTCAACGGTTGCATCAATGTTTCAGCCTCACAACAACCGGGAAACGGCATGACCACAGTGTGAAACGTGAAACACGAAACATGAAACACCAGTTGATTGCAACCGAAAAAACCGTGTGGCAGAAAAAACACAAATTAAGGATATCAAAATGGCGCACCCCGTAGGATATTACTCCCTCTCTCACGACAACGCACTGATTAAAGATATGTGTGAGACATGGGGGGAAGGACTAGAGAAAATGAACGAATCAGACACACTCTGGTTAATTGCAAAAATCGCTCATGAAGCATGGGTAGAGTGTGAACCTTCTAACCCTCCTAGCAACGAAGCGGAGTCAGTATTGAAACGACTGCATGAGTTAAAGCAATGGGAGAAGTTTGCACTGATTACCGCGATGGCACAGTGAGATGTACAAGAAGCAACTGTATTTAGCTTTGGCTGGTGTCGGTATCTGCATGTTGCCTTTCTTCATTCCCTTAGTACCCAAGTTGGGGGCTTATGCAGAAGCCGAGAGATTAAAGGCTACCGAAGGATTAGAACGTCAGCGCATAGAAGAACGGGCAAAAACCAGCGATGCCTTATATGAGGCGGGAGTCATGCCCACAACTCGTTCTCTGAGGATTACTAATTACTTTGACAGCAGTAAACGCAATCCCAGACCAGACACAACCCTATATCTTGATGACGAGATTGTTGATGTGTTTGATGCTTCTGGGCGCTGCATAGGTCGGATTGAAGAAGGAATTTGGAAGTGGAAATACAAAGCCAAAGGGATTTGTAAAAGCGTTCAAAATATCAAACCAGTGAGGAGAAAATAATGGCGTTAGGTTCATCAAGTGCAGAAAGTAATAGCACTGTTAACAGCGATGGTAAACCCAAGGGTAAGAAGCGAACGCTTGGTGAAATCATCGATTTTTGTGCCAAGGCTGTTGTGATGATTGTCGGCTTACCCATTAGGGCAGCCGCCGCTATCGTCAATCAGTTTGTTGCTAACGGTGGCGCGGGTCGTGCCTTGGTAGGCGGGATTTTATTTATCGGCGGTTCTGTAATTAGTGCTGATTCAACTTGGCAATTAATCTTTACTGGGCCCCCTGTTTGTCCTTGGTTTGAGCCGACTTGGAATTGGCTAAATGTGCCGTTTGCAGCGTTCAACCCTCTCTTTTACCTGGCATTTATGGTTTCGGTAGGTGTGCAAGTAATCGAAGCCCATGCCCTACGCGGTAAAAACCCAGATTCAGCACGACGGGAACTTCAAGACCACATGGTTTATGAGCTTGAAACCAAGCCCAGTGGCAAGATTGACTTAGTAGGCCAGTTGTGGCAAGACTACAAAACCGCAGGTACACGCGATCGCTCTAGTGCTGGGTTAGTTGTGATTGCTGTTTGGGTGTTCGATATTGTCACCACCTTTGCAGCTCGTAACCCATTCGACTACACAGCCCCATTCATGATTTTGGGCTGCACCTTATTCAACATTGGGACAATGATGGCAGGTGAAATTGGGTTTGCCATCTGGCGCTTGACCAAAGATTAAAGCCAGTGCCGCTCAACAACTCTCTACATTGAGCGGCTTCTTAATTCAACAGGGCATTTGTTTTATGCATTGCAATAATATCCCAAAAATTACAACTAAGGAAACAGAACACTTACGCGAATCATATCCGGCCTTATCCCATTTGGAGGCAGGAAATGTTTCTGAATGGTTGCAAGAGCGCAAAGATCAATTATTTGAAATGGCCCGAGTTTCTGAAAACGAAGCAGACATGACTCGTGTACTTGGCTTGCTGGCTGGGGGGATTGGAGCGGTTTGTTATGCGGTCAATCCTTTGGCTATAGTTGGTGGTTTAATTGGCGGTGCTGCGTGGTTATGGTTTGTTGTCGAACACTCCAACCGCACTAAAGAAATTGCACCAATACCATTTGTACGTGGCAACTTTATAGACGCTCTAGCTCGTGCCGGTGACTATGATAATCGGAGCAATTATCAAGCGGATCATCTTGCTAATACCGTTAAATTCCTAGAGCGGCAATCAGCAGAAGAGTACGCCTTTCTTCATGCTGAATTTGAAAATATTGGGCAGTATTTAACCCAAGTTGAACCAGGAAAACGTTTTTATGCTTATCGCTGGATGTTTGGCTGGTTTGGCAAGCTTTTGGGTCGTCAGCTACCGACTTATCAAAGTATGGCTCTCCATTTACAGGATGTGACCATTGACAGCCGGCTGAATCGGTCTGAGGTAAGTGCCATTGCACAGGCTCAAACCCAGTTACCACCCACCGTAGATATTAAGCAATTTCAATCACCACAAGTAGATATTCGGGACACTCACCAAGCGGCTTCTCTTTCTAAACCGGAGGAGTTACAGCCATCAGCTAATGGGCTTTCACCAGAGACTATAACTAATCTGACTTTGCCGAATAGAGCAAACGCACTCATCGCGGCTTTAACGAAAAGTGGTTTTCAAGTAGAAGACATGATGAGTTCCCAAGTCATTGCGATCGCTGGTACTCAGCGAGGTGGTAAGGGAACCTTAGCAGCAATCTTAGCAACATTATCTCTAGCTTTAGATTCGGGATTAAATACCCAATACTTTACAGCCGGGGTGGATGTTTACCCCTTTAGTTGCAATCTGATTTCTGCTCTGAAATACCCCGAAAAAGATGCGGACGGGGCAGATAAACTAGTCGCCCGTGACTTGCTTAAATTTCTTAAAGGCTTAGATGCAAGTGAACCTTACTCCCACAAAAACTTACTCCCAGTGATTGATGAGGCGATGCGCTTGCTGTCCCTACTTGATGAAAGCGATCGCACTTGGGCTATTCAATATTTACTTTCTCGCTTCGCCAAGTCTGGCGGTACATTAATCATTGTGTTGCATGGCTCCAACTTAACTTCTGTGGTTGGCAAGGCCACAGCAGGACTAGCAGACACCTTTAAGCAATCAGTTAACTTCATTGGCTGTGTAGCTCAGTCTGTCAGCGCTGGCGGATTGCGAAAAATTAATGTTGCTAGTGGCGAATATTTTAAGGCTAACCCTAATAACTTTGCTGAACCTGTTAGTGGTGGCAATCTCGGCATGATTCCAGACTGGCTAAAGATAGAGTTACACCCAGGAAATGGTCAGCCAGATCCAGCTAGAACATTACTCAAATTCTTCCCGGAACTGGTGCAGCATCACCAGCCAGCAGTTATGCCCAGAGGGGAGAAAATTGCACCATCAGACGCAGTTAATCAGCTAGAATCCATTTTCTCAAAGCCTACCCAAGAGGCTGAAATTGCAGAGCTAGAAGAAGTTAGCATTTCTGAAGCGGATTTGTCGCAGATTTTAAACATCGTTACTTCAGCCGTTACAACACCAGTCAGCTTTGCTGCGATTAGAAATAGCCGGAAGTGGGGCGAAGATAAACCTAGTGTTCGCTATTTAAGGGGTGCGATTGCACAACTTATAGAATCCAACCAATTGAAGGGTAGCGAGAAGTTAGGCTTTACCGCTTTTTAATATAACTGCAATCTCAAAAAGCCGTTATGAAAGCACTTAGTTCAAAGACATCAAGACATCAAAAGCCGAAAATCTTAGCAATGGATTTAAATTTATGCACCCAATTGAGTTTAAGAAAAAGTGGCAGTTAACTTACGACGAGCTAGCACTTGTCTTAGGTTATCAAGGTGATTATACTGTTCGTTCGTGGAATATGATTGGAAGACATAAGCGCAACCCTCAAAAAGTTGTCTATGTCGCTTGTCGCCTTCTAGATGAGAAGTGGTCAACTCAAGGTAAACTCGTGGATTCTTACCTCTGATTATTTCTATTATTGGGGCAAGTATTACCTTAAGGCTGTTTGCCCCAATCACTATATATTGCCCTTCATCTTCGATTTCGGTCAGTCCCCAAACGCTTTTCTACCCGTTGTAGCTTGACATTGCTATAACCAGTACGCTGCCAGATAGCTCGGAGATAGGTATTGAAATCATCCGAGATTTTTACCGGAATAATTTGATTGATTGAAAAGAACATTGACAAAGCAAATGATGTAGTAATCAGCCCCATCATTCCATATTTAGTTAGGGGTTCAGAGCGATAAACCTCTTTCTCTATGGTGATGGGTTTGGGGGGAGGGGTATTCTTCAACTCCTGAATAACCGTAGTCAAGTTCTTCGTGTGATTCAACAGTTGATTCCAGTTCTGCTTTAATTCTGTTATCTCGCTCTTTAGCCCTTTGAATTCTAAGCTCTCTAATGTCGCTCTTGACTTGGGCGTATTCTTTAATTGCGTCAGTAAGGGAGTTAATTCTTGTCTCAAATCTTCGTTGTTCTTCTCGTACTCGTTCGATGAGAGATTCTGATTCTTCAATTCCTTCGTCAGGATCTCGATTGTCGCTATCGCTTGGGTGAGCAGTTGACTCTGAATTAAATTCGTCTGTGACCATGCTTGTAACTCCGCCCTATCTCTTTCGCGTTCAGTTTTTTGGGATTGCTTAAAATTTTCAAACTCTCTATATAATCTGCCCAATGCTATCTTGACCTCACCCTGTTCACTGCTCTCTACGGAATTGGCAGTTTCAGAGTGAGGATTGCTGTGATTGCCGTTGCCATTATTATTGTTGCTCATTAGTTTTCTTTTGACCCCGACGAGAAGTAGACGCAGTAACTTTTGTCTGTTTTGATGTTGAGGTGTTCGACTCAGCAGCAACCAGAACCTCTGGTTGTTGTAATCCCAGATAAGCCCCAGCTTTTTCTAGCTCTGGTTTCGCCTGATCCAAAAACCCACTCACTAGCAGGTAATCTCCAAATGGAAATCCGTTCTCTTCAGTAGCAGCCGAGTAAGGTAGACCTTTCTCTGTCAACGTGTCAAAGGTCGAGTAGTCTAGCTCTGGCATTTCTATTTCTATGCCTTTAAGTTCTGCTATAGCTGCCGACGTTTTACTATTCTCCCAGCGCTGAAAACCTGAACCTTTATCCCAACAGAGATTTTTTACCACCACATAATCAGCTTTATCACTACAGAATTCAGCCATAGTTTTTAAGCTGGTTATTACCGAGTACCCAAGGTTAAGCACAGTCACCAGCGTTACCCGATAACCCAAATCACCTGCAATCTTGAATAGCCCAAACTTACTGATAATCTCCCTAGTTTTATTGCTTGATGCTCCCGGCATATCTACTATTATTGAGTCTGGTGATTCCGCTTTGATTTCCGTAAAGAAGCGTTTCGCCTCTGCCACCTCCAAGAAGTTCAACAGCCTTACCCCTGAGCCAAAGTTTTGATAGTATTCGTACAGTTCTGGATTCTCTGTATCTGCATCATAAGCTAGATAATTAATGCCCTTCGAGTGCATTACATCTAATAGCAAGCGAGTAAAGGCAGTCTTACCTGTACCACCCTTGCCCCCCAGTATCATCACTATGCGTTTCATATTTCACTCCTATCAGTGATGTTAAATTGGGCAGAAGTCTTAGGTGTTGTTTTTTTACGTTTTGTACTTTGAGATGCTGAAGGTGAGGATACTTCACTACTATCAGGTGGTGAACTATCTGGCTCTACTGCTGGAACATCATTATTAGTTGTGGTTGAAGAATCAGTTGATTCTGGCTCGGAGTCAGAATTAACTGATTCTTCAACCGCTTTATCTGATGATGAATTACTTGAATTATTGCCAGTTGATGTTGAAGCTTTTTTATGAAAACTCTTCATACCACTGGCCGCCAGTTCTACCCCATGACCTTTAAATACATCAGAAACATCTTCATACGAGTAGCCACCGTCTAACATATCCTGAATAGGTTTAGCCAAACTGAGGACGGGAGCATCCCAATTTGGCAAAAAGATGGGAAGAAGACAAGAATATTCGCGATTGTAACTCGCGAATAAAAGGGGAACTGTACATCAACACCGGAATTCGAGAGAATTAATAATGTTCAACAAGC
>JAESGI010000270.1_pt1 | contig 25688 bp, 24 predicted proteins | sample 9269671 | NCBI WGS metagenome assembly JAESGI01 (sample SAMN14515641, study PRJNA621666) | algae metagenome | isolation source: Nostoc indistinguendum CM1-VF10 and co-occurring heterotrophs from gravelly... | place: USA: Clark Mountains, San Bernardino, California | collected 1998-06-05 | reverse complement strand
GCCCGTGCCGCATTGGCAGAGGCGCTCGGCTTCGGTTTCGCCCTGCCGCAGGACTGCCCGCGAGACGCCGATCTCGTCTTCCATGCCAGCGCCAGCGCGGCGGGACTCGCGACCGCGATCGGCGCGGCCGGCTTCGAGGCCAGGATCGTCGAATTGAGCTGGTATGGCGAGGGCGCGGTCGCCGCCCCGCTTGGCGGGGCCTTCCATTCGAAGCGCCTGCAGCTGGTCTCGTCGCAGGTCGGACAGGTTTCGCCGTCACGCCGGTCGCGCTTCGACTATGCGCGCCGGGCTCAAGCCGCGCTCGCGCTGCTGGCCGACGAGCGGCTCGACGCGCTGATCACTGAGGAGATCGCCTTCGCGGAGGCGCCCGCGCGGCTGCCGGCGCTGTTCGCGGGCAAGGGGATCACGGCGGTGCTGCGCTATTGATCTTGAAGGGTAGGCAGAAGCGCGCGACGGGCTTAAGCAGGCTGGGCTGAAGGAGACTGTCCATGTTTTCCGTCGAAGTCCGCGACCGCATCATGATCGGCCATTCGCTGCCCGATCCGTTCTTCGGCCCGGCGCAGGCCATGCATGGCGCGACCTTCGTGGTCGATGTCGCCTTCTTCCGCGAGAGCCTGACCCGGCACAACGTGGTGGTCGATATCGGTGCGGCGCTTTCCGTGCTGAACCAGACGCTGAAGCCGCTGAACTACAAGAATCTCGACACCCTGCCGCAATTCCAGGGCGTGCTGACCACCACCGAATTCCTCTGCAAGTACATTTTCGACGCGATGGCGGCGGCGGCCCGTTCCGGCAAGCTCGGCGCCGATGCTGCCGATCTCGCCAAGATCCGTGTCACCCTGCACGAGACCGATCTTGCCCGCGCCAGCTATGAGGGCGCGCTCGCGTGAGCGAGATCGCCTTCGCCATTCCCGGCGATCTTTCGCTGCCGACCGGCGGCTACGCCTATGATCGGCGGCTGCTGGCGGAATGGGCCCAGATGGGCGTGGCAGCGCATCATCTCGAATTGCCCGGCAGCTTTCCGGCGCCGAGCGAGGCCGATCTCGCCGAGACCGGTCGGCTGGTCCTGTCGCAGCCCTATGACCGGGTGCTGCTGATCGACGGGCTCGCCTATGGCGCCTTCCCGGAAGGGCTCGCCGCTGGGCTCGCCGGACGCGTCGTCGCGCTGGTCCACCATCCGCTCGGCCTCGAGACCGGACTTGACCCGGAGCGCGCCGCGGCCCTGCTGGCTCGGGAGACGGCGGCTCTCCGCTACGCCAGCGCCGTCATCGCCACCAGCCAGAATACCAAGCGCATGCTGGTCGTGGATTTCTTCGTGCCGGAAGCACGGATCACCGTGGCGGAACCCGGTGTCGACCCTGCGCCGCGTGCTTCCGGCTCGCCGGACGGAGGGCCGCTTCAGCTGCTGGCGGTCGGCTCGTTGGTGCCACGCAAGGGCTATGACGTGCTGGTCGCGGCCCTTGCCGGGCTCGAAGAGAAGAACTGGCGGCTGACCATCATCGGCGCGGCCGACCGTTCGCCGGAGACGGCGGCGGCGCTGGCGGCGCAGATCGCCGAAGCCGGCCTCGGCGATCGCATCCGGCTCGCGGGGGCGCTCGACCAACCGTCGCTGGAAGCGGCCTATGCCGGCACCGACCTTTTCGTGATGCCCTCGCTGTTCGAGGGCTATGGCATGGTGCTGACCGAAGCCCTCGCCCGTGGCCTGCCGATCCTCTGCACCACCGGCGGCGCAGCGGCCGAGACGGCGCCAGATGCCGCCGCGCTCAAGGTCCCGCCCGGCGATGTCGCGGCGTTGCAGGCCGGGCTCGCCCGGCTGCTCTCCGATGCCGGGGAGCGCAGAAGACGCGCCGACGCTGCGTGGCATGCAGCCGGTGCATTGCCGCGCTGGCGAGACACCGCGACAATCGTCGCGCAAACCTGTGCGAAGGTGTCGCCATGAGTGGATTCTCTCCGGATTGGCTTGCTCTGCGCGAGCCGGCCGACCATGCCGCCCGCAATCCGCAGGTGCTGGCTGCGGTCGGTGCCGCCTTCGCCAGCCGGCAGTCGCTGACGGTGATCGATCTCGGCTGCGGCGCCGGCTCGAATCTGCGCGGCACCTATTCGGTGCTGCCGGCGCGCCAGTACTGGACGCTGGTCGATTTCGACCCGGCCCTGCTGAACGTGGCCCGCGAGCGCCTCACCGCCTGGGCCGACGAGGCGGAGGCGCTCGGTGAGGAACTGGTGCTGCGCAAGGGCGACAAGTCGCTGACCGTCGATTTTCGCAAGGCCGATCTCAACACCGATCTGGAATGGGTGCTCGGCTGGCAGCCCGACCTCGTCACCGCCGCCGCGCTGTTCGACCTGACCTCGGTACGCTGGCTCGAGCGTTTCGTCGCCTCGCTGGTGAGCCAGCGCCTGCCGCTCTACACGGCGCTGACCTATGATGGGCGCGAGAGCTGGGAGCCGGCCCACCCCGCCGATGCGAAGATGCTGGCCGCCTTCAACCATCACCAGCACAGCGACAAGGGTTTCGGCCCTGCCGCCGGCCCGGAAGCGACCGAGACGCTGGCGCAGGCTTTCCGCAAGTCGGGCAGCGCTGTCACCGTGGGCGAGAGCCCCTGGGTGCTGGACGCCGGCAGCGCTGCGCTGACGCGCGAGCTCACGGCCGGCATCGCAGCGGCAGTGGCGGAGACCGGCCATGTCGATGCGGAGACGATCGCGAGCTGGCTCGCCGCCCGCGCCAAGGCGGGTTCCGGCCGGATCGGCCATCTCGACCTGTGGGCCCGGCCGGTCTGACTCCGCCGGGGCGCGGCCACCACACGATTGCCATTTCATGCAAATTCCGCCATCCCGCTGCCGACCATGACCTCCCTGCCTCTGACCATCCGCCAGGAACTGCCGGGCGACGCCGCGGCGATCGAGCGCCTGCACGAGCGCGCCTTCGGGCCGGGGCGCTTCGCCCGCACCGCTTCGCGCCTGCGCGAAGGCCGGCCGCACGAGCCGACGCTCTCCTTCGCCAGCCATGTCGGCACCTTCCTGGTCGGCTCGGTCCGGGTGACGCCGATCCTCGCTGGCGGTGGTCCCGGGCTGATGCTCGGGCCCCTGACGGTCGATCCGGCCTTCGAGGGCAGGGGAATCGGCGCTGCACTGATGAACGCGGCGATCGAGGCGGCGCGCGGCCAGGGCCATGAGCTGATCCTGCTGGTCGGCGACGCGCCCTATTACGCCCGCTTCGGCTTCAAGCCGGTGAAGCCCGGCCAGCTCGTCCTGCCCGGGCCGGCCGATCCCGGCCGCTTCCTGGCGCTCGAACTCGCCGAGGGCGTGCTGGCCAGGCGCAGCGGCGCGGTGGCGGCGCTACGGTAGAATCGGGCTCTCTGTCGCCATTCCGGGTTCGTGCCTGCGGCATGCCCCGGAATGACGGCGCGGGTCAGCTTTCCTTGCGGAATCTCCGGCCGCTCTCGCCGATCCAGCCGGCGACCAGTGCGCCGAAGAGCAAGGCCAGCCCGATCAGCCCGATGAACAGCGGCGAGATCTGCACGCCGCGGACGATGCCGGAATCGCTGATGCGCAGGCCGATCCAGTCGGCGCCGGCGAATTGCCGGCCCGAGCGCACGGGCACGATGCGCGGCACGCTGACGCCGGACCCGTTCTCCTGGCCGATGCGGCGCGAGGAGCCGCCGGTCGCTTCCGCCAGCGCCTGCAACTGGGTGGGGTCGCTGACCACTTCCATCAGCTCGCGCGGGTTCTCCGGGCCGACGCTGGCGAAGGCGGTGAGATGCTCGGTGGTGACCTTGTGCAGACCGAACTCGGTGGTCGCGGTGCGGGCGGTGAACAGGCCGGGGCGGCCGGGCTCGAAGGGCACGGTGCGCGTCGAGCCGTCTGGCGCGGTGATCGTCGCGGGAGCCGGCGCATCGCCAAGCGTCTGGCGCTCGATCTCGAGATTGCGGCCGCGGGCGACAGCGCGCAGCGCCTCCTCCTCCAGATCGGGCTCCTTCATCAGCCAGTGGCCGAGACGGCGCAGCAGATCGAGATGCGGGCCGCCATCGCGGAAGCCGCGGGCCCAGAGCCAGGCATGGTCGGAGAGGAAGAGCGCGACGCGGCCCTTCTGCTCGCGTGCCAGCATCAAAAGCGGGCGCTCGCCCGGGCCGGTCATCACGGCCGAGCCGGTGCGGGCGCGGGCGCCGACCATGCGCAGCCATTCGCCCCAGCGCGGCGGCTCGACCTCGGCGCCCGGCAGGTCGCGGGTGACGGGGTGGCGGCGGCCGGGCTCGCTGACGCGGGCGCGGTAGGCCTCGTCGATGACGCTGCCATCGGGCTGCGCCGGCAGAATCTGACCGAGCGGCGTGCGCGCCAGCGATTGCGAGCCGGAATATTCCGGGCCGGCGGCGACGAGCAGGGCGCCGCCCTCGCGGACATAGCGGACGATGTTGTCGAAGTAGAGCAGCGGCAGGATCGACTGGTTGGCGTAGCGGTCGAAGATGATCAGGTCGAAATCCTTGATCTTGACCTGGAAGAGCTCGCGCGTCGGGAAGGCGATCAGCGAGAGCTCGTTTATCGGCGTGCCGTCCTGCTTCTCCGGCGGGCGCAGGATGGTGAAGTGGACGAGGTCGACATTGGCGTCGGCCTTGAGCAGATTGCGCCAGGTGCGCTCGCCCGGATGCGGCTCGCCGGAGACCAGAAGCACGCGCAGCTTGTCCCTGACGCCCTCGATGGTGATGACGGCGCGGTTGTTGGCGAGCGTCAGCTCGTTGTCGAGCGGCGCGGCCTCGATCTCGACGACGTTCGGCCCACCGCGGTCGATCCTGACCGGCACCTGCACCGTCTGGCCGGCGATGACCTCGCGGCGCGCGATGACCTCGCCGTCGCGGCGCACGGTGAGCGCGGCGCGGCCCGGGCCGCCTTTCTCGACGACGCGCAGGCGGATGTTCTGATCCTTGCCGACGATGCCGAAGCGCGGCGAATCGACCAGCACGATGCGGCGGTCGATCTCGCGCTCGCGGCCAGTGGTCAGAACGTGCAGCGGGGCGCGCAGGCCGAGTGCTTCGGCATTGGCCGGTGCGTCATGGGCGAGTCCATCGGTGATCACGATCGCTCCGGCGACACGCTCCGAGGGAACGTCGGCGAGGCTGGAGGCCAGCGCCTCGAACAGCCTTGTGCCGTCGCCGGCGCCCTGCGCATCGGTGACTTCGACGGTACGCGTCTCGACTCCGCTCACGCCGCGCAGCTGGTTCTCGACCTCGGCCTGGGCGGCCTGCGTCTGCGCACTGCGATCGGAGAGACGGTTCGAGCCGGAGCGGTCGACGACGACGGCGACGACATCCTTGACCGGCTCGCGCTCCTCGAAGACCAGTGACGGGTCGGCGAGCGCGATCGTCAGCACGGTCAGCGCCAGGGCGCGCAGGATGGCGCTGCGGCCGGCGAGCACCAGCGCCGCGCCGGCGGCGAGCGCGGCCAGAACCGCGAGTCCGATCAGCAGCGGCAGCGGCACCAGCGGGGCGAAGGTCAGGCTCCACATTGGCTAGAATTCCAATCCCATGCCGGTCCGCCGCATCACTGCCCCAGCCTTTCCAGCAGGGCCGGGACGTGAACCTGGTCAGCCTTGTAGTTGCCGGTGAGAGCGTACATCACGAGGTTGACGCCGGCGCGCAACGCCATTTCGCGCTGGCGCGGATCGCTGCCCGACATCGGGACGAGCGCTTCGCCACGCCGGCCTACGGCCCAGGCCGCGGCGAGGTCGTTGGAGGTGATGACGATCGGCGAGACGCTGTCGCCGGCGCGGGCCGGGCGCCGGCCATCCTCGCCGGCCGGCGGTAGGATCTCGACCCAGGTCGTGCCGGTGTCGTAGCGACCGACGAAGCCGTCCAGGATGTAGAAGGTCTTGGTCAGGACGTGGTCGCGCGGGATCGGCTCCAGCTCCGGAATGTCCAGGGTCTGGAGCATGCGGCGGAGCTGGTCGCCCTCGGGCGTCGCGCCGCCGCCGGGCCGGGCGCTCATCGCGTCGCGGGTGTCGAAGATCACGAGGCCGCCGCCCTTCATATAGGCTTCGAGCTTGCGCAGGGTCTCGGCGGAAGGAATAGGACGGCCAGCGACGACCGGCCAGTACAGGATCGGGAAGAAGGCGAGCTCGTCGCGGGCGACGTCGACGCCGACCGCTTCGCCGGGTTCCAGCGCTGTGCGGGCGCCGAGCACGATGTTGAGCCCGGCGAGACCGGCCTTCGACATCTCGTCGACCGATTTGTCGCCGGTGACGACATAGGCGAGGCGCGTCACCGCGCCGGCGGCGAAGAGTTCGCGGGGGATCGGCGGGCGCTGGTCGGCCGGTGCCGCGGGCACAGGCGTGGCGGTGGACTGTGCCCGCAGTCCTTCGGGCGCGGCGAGCAGGCCGAAGCCGAGCGCAAGCAGCAGCGCGACCGGCGCGGCGCGGCGGCGCGCGATGTTGAGCCTGCCGCCGAGCCAGAGCGTTGCCAGCGTGTCGGCGACGAGCAGGATGAGCGCCAGCACGAGGAGAAGCGGCCTCATGTCCTTGGCGACCGGCTGATCGACGGGCAGCAGCGGGGCGCCGAGCGAGGCGAGGTCGAGCGCGGCGAGATTGTCGGCCGGAGCGAGCGTGTTCACGGCCATGGTTCCGTCGCTGGGCCCATAAATGCCGGGCGGGTGGGCGAGGATGGCGCGGCCGGTGAAGCTGCGCGGCACCGGCTGTGCCGTCACCGGCGGGCTGCGGAAGGCGCCGAGCCCGTCGAGAACCCGGGTCGGCGACAAGGTCTCGATCCTGACATCGCCGGCCTGCGCCTCCGCGGCGTCGGTCCCGGACAGGGCGACGATCTTGCGCAGCATCTCGACGAAGAGGCCCGAGAGCGGCAGGTTCGACCAGGTCGTGTCGGCGGTGACGTGCATCATGGCGAGCATGCCGTCGCCGCGACGTTCGCCGGTGACGACGGGCGTGCCGTCCTCCAGCGCCGCCCAGGTCTTGCGAGCGAGGTCGGGCTCGGGTTCGGCCAGGATCTGGCGGCTGACCCTGATCTCGTCGCTGACCTGCGTGCCGAAGAAGGGGCTCTCGCGGTTGAACGGGGCGAGCTTGCGCGGCGTCTCCCAGGACAGGCCGCCGCCGAGGGTGCGGCCGCCGCGGCGCAAGCGCACCGGCGTCAGCTCGTCGGAAGCCGCGGCGAGGCGTGCGCCGGCGAAGCGAAGCAGCACGCCGCCACGCTCGATGAAAGCGTTGACCTTGTCGGCGGTGTCGCGATCGAGCGCGCCGATATCGGCCAGCACCAGCACGGAGAGGTTCTGGGCCAGCAATTCGCCGATCGGATCGGTCGAGCCGGCGCGCGGCTCGCGGATCTCGGCGAAGGGCGAGAGCGCCCGCGAGACATAATAGGTCGGCGAGAGCAGGGGCTGAGCGGTGTCGGCGGTGGTACCGGAGACGATGCCGACACGGCGGCGCTTGGCGCGGTCGTCGAGCAAAGCGACGGCCCCGGCGCTGCGCTCGCCGACGATCTCAAGCCGGGAGACGGCGTTGCGGACCTCGATCGGCAGCGTCAGCCTGGCCGTGGTCTGCAATTCGGTGGTGCCGAAGACGAAGGGCGCGTCGCCGAGCGGCAGGCCCTTGAGGTCGAGCGCCCTGACCTGGCCACTGGCGGCGGCATTCACGCTCGGACGCAGCACCTTGACGGTGAGCGCGCCGGCGAGGTTCTCCGGCGCCGCCAGTGCGAGCTGATCGGCCGGGCTGGTATGGATCGACAGGCGCCCCGCCGACGCTTCCTGCCGCATCCTTGCGAGGAAGTCGTCATCGCCGCCGAGCCCGAGCCCGTCGGCGATCCAGACGGCTTCGGCCTGCGGCTGGGCGCGCCAGAAGGCTTCGAGCCGCTGGAGATGGGCGCCGCGATCGGGCGCATGCGGCTGCAGCGAGAAGGCGCGCAGGCGCTCGACCGCAGCACGCGGCTCGGACAGCGCGATCTCGGCCGGAGCTTCGGCGAGGCCGACCAGCGCAACCGCGCGGCCGTCGCGGGCCGCGGCGGCGACCCGGTTCTCGGCGATGGCGAGCCGCTCGGTCCAGTCGGTGGCGGCGCCGAAGCCATTGTCGATCACCAGCAGCAGCGGGCCGCGCAGGGCGGCGGCGTCGCGCACCGGGTTCCAGACGGGGCCGGCGACGGCGAGGATGGCGAGCGCCGCCACCGCCATGCGCAGCGCCAGCAGCCACCAGGGCGTATGCGCCGGCATTTCGCGCTTGGCGACGAGGTCGCGCATGATCTTCAGCGGCGGGAAGTCGATCCGCCGCGGCCGGGGCGGCGTGACCCGCAGGATCAGCCAGAGCGCGGGCAGCAAAGCGAGCGCGATCAGGGCCAACGGAGCGGAAAAGGCGATCGGCAGGGATGACAGCATGGCTCGCCCTCCCTCAGCCGCCCGGGCCGCGCGAGGCGGCGATCAGGCTGGCGATGCGCAGCACGCCCTCGCTGGCTGGCCGGTCGGTGCGGTGCAGGGTCAGGGTCCAGCCGGCATGGCGGCAGGCCTCGCGGATGGCGTCGCGATGCGCCTGCAGGCGCTGGCGATACTCCTCGCCCCAGGCGCCGGCATCGCCGACGCGCAGCGACAGCCCGTCCTCGAGATCGAACAGTTCGGCCTGGCCGGAAAAGGGGAAGGTCTCCTCGATCGGATCGACGATCAGGAGGAGGTGGCCCTTGGCGCCGCTGCTCGCCATGGTGGCGATGCGCCTTGCAAGGCCCTCGGCCGGCGTGAGCGCGTCGGTGATCAGGATGGCTTCCGCCAGGCGCGGCAGCGGCTGGTCCGGCGGCAGGTCGGCATCGCCGCCATGCCTGTCGGCGAGGATCGCCTGCGCCAGGGATTCGACGATGCGGCGCGAGGCGAGGGCGCGGGTCAGCCCCATATGGCCGACGCGCTCGCCGCCCTCGACCAGCGCCTCGGCCAGGGCGAAGCCGGCGACGAGGGCGCGGTCGACCTTGCTGGCCAGCGCCAGCGACGAGGAGAAACCCATCGAAGCCGAGCGGTCGATCCACAGCCAGATCGCGTGCGAGGCCTCCCATTCGCGCTCACGCACGAAGAGATGGCCGTCGCGGGCGGAGCGGCGCCAATCGATGCGCGAGGCAGACTCGCCGGCGACCAGCGGCCGGTATTGCCAGAAGGTCTCGCCGGGGCCGGAGCGGCGGCGACCATGGATGCCGTGCACGCTGGCCGAGACCCGGCGCGCCTCGAGGACCAGCCGCGGCAGGCGGGCGGCGAGATCGAGCGAAGCCTTGAGGACCGGCTGGGCCGGCTGGCGTTCGGCCGGTCCGAGGACGCGCGTGCGCAGCATCAGCTTTCCCTCATCCCAGGCGCTCGACCAGCCTGGCGACGACGCTTTCGACGGTCTCGCCATCGGCGCGCGCGGCGAAGGTCAGGGCGATGCGGTGCTTCAGCACCGGCGCCGCCAGAGCCGCGACATCGTCGATCGAGGGGGCGAGGCGACCTTCGACCAGCGCACGGGCGCGGGCGGCGAGCGTCAACGCCTGGCTGGCGCGCGGACCCGGACCCCAGGCGAGCTTGTCGGTGACCGCTTTGTCGCCATCGCCCGGGCGGGCCGAGCGGACGAGGTCGAGGATGGCGTCGACCACCGCCTCGCCGACCGGCAGGCGGCGCACCAGCCGCTGCGTCGACATCAGCGTCTCTGCCGTCATCGCCTGCACCGGCTTGTGCTCGGCGACGCCGGTGGTCTCGAGCAGGATGCGGCGCTCGGCCTCGCGATCGGGATAGTCGACGTCGATCTGCAGCAGGAAGCGGTCGAGCTGGGCCTCGGGCAGCGGATAGGTGCCTTCCTGCTCGATCGGGTTCTGGGTGGCGAGGACATGGAACGGCGCCGGCAGGTCATGGCTCTCGCCGGCGACGGTGACATGGTGCTCCTGCATCGCCTGGAGCAGGGCCGACTGGGTGCGCGGCGAGGCGCGGTTGATCTCGTCCGCCATCAGGAGCTGGGCGAAGACCGGGCCGCGGATGAAGCGGAAATGGCGCTTGCCGTCGGCGCTCTCGTCGAGAACCTCGGAGCCGAGAATGTCGGAAGGCATCAGGTCGGGGGTGAACTGCACGCGCCGCGCCGAGAGGCCGAGCACGGTGCCCATCGCCTCGACGAGCTTGGTCTTGGCGAGGCCGGGCACACCGACCAGGAGGCCGTGTCCGCCGGCGAGCAGCGTGACCAGCGAGAGGTCGACGACCTTCTGCTGGCCGAAGATCACCTGGCCGATCTCGTCGCGGGCGGCGCCGATGGCGGCAAGGGCCGCCTCGGCCGCCTCGACGACGCCGTCGTCGAGATTGATCGGGGCTCCGGCTTCCTGGGACTGTGCGCGGGCTTGCGCCACCATGGCGATCTCCTTCAGCCTCGCCGCGGCGCGGCCATGACCTGTAATCCGGAACTGTGGCCCCGGGGAGGGACCGGCTCAAGGGGCCTGTGCGTGCCGGTGCACAACACTGCGCTTCACGATTATGTAGAGTTCAAGGCGAGAAAGCGATGCAACCGGCATGCCGCAGGCAGGAAACAGGTCACAGATGAGTGAGACGGGAAGCGCCATGGACCGGCTGCTCGGCGCGTTGGGTAACGGTAAAACGCGCGGCCTGCCGCCGGTAGAGCGCTGGAATCCGCCTTTTTGCGGCGATCTCGACATGCGCATCGCCAGCGACGGCACCTGGTTTTATCTGGGCACGCCGATCGGCCGTCCGGCTCTGGTCAAGCTCTTCTCCTCGGTGCTGTGGCGCGAGGGAGGCGATTACTTTCTCGTGACCCCGGTCGAAAAGGTCGGGATCAAGGTCGAGGATGCGCCGTTCCAGGCGGTCGAGATGGCGGTGTCAGGGGAGGGCGACGGGCGCAGCATCGCCTTCCGCACGCAGGTCGACGAGGTCGTGAATGTCGATGGCGAGCATCCGATTCGGTTCGAGCGCTCCAGCGGCGACGGGGTGACGCCCTATGTCCATGTCCGGCGCGATCTCTGGGCGCGGGTGACGCGGGCGCTGACCTACGACCTGCTGGCGCTTGGCGAAATCCGCGAGGTCGACGGCGCCCAGCAGTTCGGCGTCGCGGTCGCGGGGGCATTTTACGTCGTCGCGCCGGCGAGCGAGATCGAGGGGCTGTGATGCCGGTTTCCGGACGTTTGCTGCGGCAGGGGCGGGATTGGGATTTCTCCGATATCGCCGATGTGCTGGCAGGAAGGCTGCGCGCCGTGCCTCCGGCTTTCGGCGACCTGATCGCCCGGCCGCGCGGCGACCACGACCTGCAGGAGGAGCCGGTCGAGATCCCCGACGAGGCCGCCGCGATCGCTGCGGCGGTGCTGATTCCGATCGTGCTGCATCCTGGCGAGCCGACCGTGCTCCTGACGCAGCGGGCGACCGCGCTGCGCAACCATTCCGGGCAGGTCGCCTTCCCCGGCGGGCGGGTGGACGCGGTCGACGGCTCGCCGCTGATCGCGGCACTGCGCGAGGCGGAGGAGGAGATCGGGCTGGCGCGCGACAGGGTCAGGACCGTCGGCTATCTCGACGCTTATCTGACCGGAACCGGTTATCGCGTCGTGCCGGTGGTCGGGCTGGTCGAGCCGCCGCTCGCACTGACGATCAATCCGCATGAGGTCGACGAGGCCTTCGAGACCCCGCTGTCCTTCCTTATGGATCCGGCCAACCACCAGCGCCATGCCCGCGAATGGAAGGGGCGACATCGCACCTACTATGCGATGCCGCATGACGGTCACTATATCTGGGGTGCAACGGCCGGGATGATCCGCAATCTTTACGAGCGCCTGGCCACCGGAGAGTTCTGAAGCAGATGATGTCGTTCGAAGACCAGAAGTCAGCGTTCGGCGTCATGCTCGCTGGAATAGGTCACGCCTGATGCTGCGCACGCTGATCGAGGAGTTCCTGCTCTTCGTCCTGCCCTTCTGCCTGTTCGCGGGCTATCTCGTGATCCGGCGGCGCAATCCTTTCGACGTCGAGCACTGGAGCGGCCACCTGTTCTGGCTTTCGGTGGTCGGGCTCGTCCTCGGCATCTCCGCCTTCATCTATGCCGGCATCGTCGCCCCGCGGCACACCGGCGCCTTCGTGCCGCCGCATGTCGAGGGCGGCCAGCTGGTGCCGGGCCAGTTCAATGACAAGCCCTGAGCAAGGCCGGCTCGCGCCGTTGCTGGCGCGGGGCGAGGTCGCGGCGCTGATGGCGGCGCTGAACCGGGACGGCGAGGAGGCACGCATCGTGGGCGGCGCCGTCCGCAATGCGCTGCTCGGCGAAGACGTGGCGGATATCGATGTCGCGACGACCGCGCTGCCGGAGGAAACGGTGCGGCGGGCGAAGGCTGCCGGCTTCAAGCCGGTGCCGACCGGGATCGAGCATGGCACGATCACCGTCGTCGTCTCCGGCATGCCTTTCGAGGTCACGACGCTGCGCCGCGATGTCGAGACCGACGGCCGCCACGCCGTCGTCGCCTTCGGCCGCGATTTCCGGGCGGATGCGCTGCGGCGGGACTTCACCATCAATGCGCTCGGGCTCGATGCCGACGGGGCGCTGCACGACTATGCCGGAGGAGTGGGCGATCTGGCGGCGCGCCGGGTCCGCTTCATCGGGCAGGCGCGCGAGCGCATCGCCGAGGACTACCTGCGCATTCTGCGCTTCTTCCGCTTCCATGCCCGCTATGGCGCGGGCGAGCCGGACAAGGCGGCGCTCGAAGCCTGCACCGCCGGGCGGGCCGGGCTCGAAGGCTTGTCGCGCGAGCGGGTGCGGGCGGAACTGCTGAAGCTGCTCGTCGCACCGCGCGCCGCCTCGACATTGCGGGCGATGGCCGGGGCCGGGCTGCTGGTGCCGGTCATCGGCGGCGTGCCGCAGCTCTCGCGCTTCGAGGCGATGGCCGGCGACGGCGAAAAGGGTGGGGATCGCGTCCATCCGGATTTCAGGCTGGCGGCCCTGGCGGTCCTGACCCGCGAGGACGCGGCGCGGCTGCGCGAAAAGCTGCGGCTGTCGAACGCCGAGTCAGGGCGGATCGAGGCGATCGCGCTGGCGCTCGAGACTGTTTCAGGGCGCGAAAGCCTGCCTGCCCTCGCCGAGCTGCGCGAGGCGGCGCACCGTGTCGGGACCGATGCGGTCGCCGCGGCGCTCGTGCTGCTGAACGCTACCGCGGGCGCGGCGCGGGCGGAAGAAGGGCAGGCACTCATCGCCGGCCTCGGCCAGACACCGCGCTTCCTGCCGAGCGGCAAGGATCTGCTGGCGCTCGGCGTGGCGGCGGGGCCGCTGCTCGGGCAGGTGCTGGAGCAGGCGCGGCGCGACTGGATCGCGGCCGGCTGTCCGGCCCGGCGCGACGAGCAGATGGCGCTGGTCGCAAAAGCGGCCGCTATGCTGTCGCCCGCATAAGCTTACTGGTCGCCCGGAGCGCCGCTGCTGCGGTACTCCGGGGCGATAACGCGCCTCGGCGACGGGCCGTGCTTAAGGCCACCGCACCGTCGGCGGCAGCGAGGACAGGATCGAATCGACATTGCCGCCAGTACGCAGGCCGAAGATCGTGCCGCGGTCGTAGAGCAGGTTGAACTCGACATAGCGGCCGCGGCGGACCTGCTGCTCGTGCCGGTCGGCCTCGGTCCAGGGCGTGCCGAGATTGGCGCGCATGATCTTCGGGTAGATGTCGAGGAAGGCCTCGCCCACGGCGCGGGTGAAGGCGAGATCGGCCTCCGGCTCGCCGCTCCAGACATAATCGTAGAAGATGCCGCCGATGCCGCGCGGCTCGCCCCGATGCTTCAGGAAGAAATACTCGTCGCACCAGGCCTTGAAGCGGGCATAGTCCGCGACGCCGGCATGGGCCTCGCAAGGCGTCCGCATCGCGGCGTGGAAGGCCTGCGCATCGGGGTCGTCCTGCTCGCGGCGCCGCACCAGCACCGGCGTCAGGTCGGCGCCGCCGCCGAACCAGGGCTTGGTCGTCACGACGAAGCGGGTGTTCATGTGCACGGTCGGTGCGTGCGGATTCCAGGGATGGGCGATCAGCGAGATGCCGGTGGCGTGAAAGCGCGGATCCTCGGCCGAGCCCGGGATCTGGCCGGCAAATTCCGGCGCGAAGGTGCCATGCACGGTCGAGACATGGACGCCGACCTTCTCGAAGACGCGCCCGCTCATCAGCGACATCACGCCGCCACCGCCAGGCGCGCCGTCATGGTTGCGGCGCTGCCAGGGTGTGCGGACGAAGCGGCCGGGCGTCGAGCTCTCGGGCGGGTAGGGGCCCGCCGCCTCGTCCTCGAGTGCCTCGAAGGCGGCGCAGATGCGGTCGCGCAGGCTCTCGAACCAGGCGGCGGCGCGCGGCTTCAGCGCCTCCACGGCGGCGGGGTCGAAGCTCGGGCTCGCAGTCTCTTGCTGTTGCATGTCTTTCTCGTTCGAATGCGTCAGGCGGCCGGGGCTGGATAGCCGCCAAGCTGCCGCAAGGCCTCGCCAACTACCAGCGCGGCGGCGATGGCGACATTGAGCGAACGCAAGCCCGCGCGCATCGGCACATGCACGCTGGCATCTGCCGCTGCCGCGACCTCGGAGGGCACGCCGGCCGATTCGCGCCCGACCAGCACGATGTCGCCGGGCCTGAAGGCGAACGCGGTATGGGCGACGGCGCCGTCCGTCTCGGCCAGGACCAAGCGGTGGCCGTCGTCGCGGCGCCAGCTCTCGAAGGCGCCGAAGGAAATATGCCGTGTGATCGCGGCACGTTCGAGGTAATCCATGCCCGAGCGACGGAAATTGCGGTCGGAGACGTCGAAGGAGGCCGGCTCGACGATGTCGACGGCGACACCAAGGCAGGCCGCCATGCGGATCATCGTGCCGGCGTTCTGCGGGATGTCGGGCTGGTAGAGGGCGAGGCGCAGCATGGGCGCGTCATCCGCGCTGCGCCTGCCGGCGTCAAGGCATCACGCTCAGGGGCGGACGGCGATGGCGACGATCTCGACCTTCGCATCCAGGGGAAGGCGCGCGACCTCGACCGTGGCGCGTGCTGGCGGGGCGGTCTTGAAATAGCTGCCATAGACCCCGTTCATCTTGCCGAAATCGTTGAGGTCCTTCAGGAAAACGTTAGTCGAGACGATATGGTCCATGGTCAGGCCGTCGGCTTCGAGCACGGCCTTGAGGTTTTCCAGCGTCTGCCTCGTCTGGTCCTCGATGCTGGCGTCCTTCATGAACTGCTTGGTCTTCGGATCGATCGCGACCTGCCCGGCGAGAAACACCATGTTCCCGACCTTGATCGCCTGCGAATAGGGGCCGATCGCCTCGGGCGCGTTCGGTGTCGCGATCACCGTCTTGCCCGCGGTCTGGGCGATGGCCTGTGTGGCCAGAAGGAGTGTGCCCGCCAAAGCGAGCGCGGCGTGAAACCTGATCATCGAGCAGACCTCCGGATCGCCGCCTTCATGCACGGCGCGGCCTCATGCTCTGTGGTGTGATCATGCGCGGCAAGCGGGAAACCTGCGCGGCTGCAACTTAAGTCGGGAGTCTTTCGTCGTAGATCCCGCGGCCACTGCAGGGCGACGCGCTTGCGCCAGGCTGCAGTCTGCTGTCATGGCATGACGGAGCCGCGCTTGCAGGCTCTGGTTGCCGCAAGGCGCACGCACCATATCGCTCACGTAGCCATTTGCCTGCCTAGGAGGGCGATCCCACGTCCATGTTCGCCCCGCTGTTCCGGTTCCTCGAAAGCCGCGTCGACGTCTTCGAGCCCTTCGACGAGACCAGGACGCCGCCGCGCGGCGTCTTCCCCTTCATGTGGCACCACATCAAGGGCGTGAAAGGCTGGATGGCGCTGATCATGCTGACCGGCCTCGGCTTTTCCGGCATCGAGGCGGCGATGTATCTGATGGTCGGCTGGTTCGTCGACCTGCTCACCACCCAGTCGCCCGAGACGGTGTTCCGCGAACATGGCTGGCTGCTCGCCGGCGCGGCCTTCCTCGTGGTGGTGGTGCGGCCGCTGGTCTATTTCGCCAACCATGCCATCGTCGACCAGGTCGTGGTGCCGCAGATCACCAACCAGATCCGCTGGCGCAACCATGTCTACACGCTCGGCCACGCGCTCTCCTATTTCCAGAACGACTTCGCCGGCCGGCTCTCCGCCCGGGTGATTCAGGCCGGCCAGGCCATTCGCGGCGCGACCATCGAGGTCATCGACGATCTCTGGTACGCGCTGATCTTCGCCTCGGTGGCGATCGGCTTCTTCGGCTCGACCAGCCTGTGGCTCGCTTTGCCAGTGATCGTCTGGCTCGCGGCCTATGTGGCGCTGCTGATCTATTTCGTGCCGCGCGCCAAGAAGCGCTCGGAGGCGAATTCGCTCGGCCGCTCGACCACGACCGGGCGCATCGTCGACGCCTACACCAACATCCTCACTGTCAAGCTCTTCGCCCGCGCCGACGCCGAGCGCTCGGCGGTGCGCGATTCGCTGACGCGCTGGAACGATTCCTTCCTCAACCTGTCGCGGCTGATCACCGGCGTCAGCGTCATCCTGCAGACGATGAACAGCCTGCTCGTCGTGGTGACGGCCTGGCTCTGCCTGATGCTGTGGAGCCACGGCGAAATGACCCCCGGCGCGGTGGCTGCGTCAATCGGTCTCGTCCTGCGCCTCGTGCAGATGTCGACCTGGCTGATCCATCTGGTCCGCGGCATCTTCGAGAACATCGGCTCGGTGCAGGAGAGCATGGAGACGATCGCCAAGCCGCACGATCTCAGCGACGCGCCGGACGCGAAGCCGCTGGCGGTCACCGATGGCGCGGTGCGCTTCGAGCAGGTCCGCTTCAATTACGGTCGCAAGACCGGGCTCTTCGAGGGGCTCGACCTCGACATCCGCCCCGGCGAGAAGGTCGGCCTGGTCGGGCCGTCCGGGGCCGGCAAGTCGACCCTGGTCAACCTCCTGCTGCGGCTCTACCCGCTCGAAAGCGGCCGCATCCTGATCGACGGCCAGGACATCGCCGGCGTCACGCAGGAATCGCTGCGGGCGCAGATCGGCATGGTCACGCAGGACAATTCGCTGCTGCACCGCTCGATCGGCGACAATATCGCCTATGGCCGGATCGGCGCGACGGAAGCCGAAATCGCCGAGGCTGCGCGCCGGGCGGCCGCCCATGAGTTCGTGCTCGGCCTGACCGACCAGGACGGGCGCAAGGGCTTCGAATCGCGGGTCGGCGAGCGCGGCGTCAAGCTTTCGGGCGGACAGCGCCAGCGCATCGCGATCGCGCGCGTGCTGCTCAAGGACGCGCCGATCCTGATCCTCGACGAGGCGACCTCCGCGCTCGATTCGGAGGTGGAAGCCGAGATCCAGGCGCAGCTCGCGACGCTGATGGAAGGCAAGACGGTGATTGCGATTGCCCACCGGCTTTCGACGATCGCGGCGCTTGACCGGTTGATCGTGCTCGACAAGGGCAGGATCGTCGACAGTGGCAGCCATGCAGAGCTCGTCGCGCGCGGTGGCCTCTATGCGCGGCTCTGGGCGCACCAGTCCGGCGGCTTCCTGGCGTTGGCGGACAGCGACCAGATTCCGGTCTGAGCCTGCCGCAAGGCCGGGTTGCTGCGCCGCGACAGGCTGCGGCGCGAGCGACAGTAGACTTCATCAAAACTGCATGCCAAAGAGCCCCGAGCCGACAAGCTGCCTCACGGCGGCTGAGGCAGGCGTTCGCATTGCGGACGCCTGACATTTTTGTTTGAGCCGGCAGGGCCGGCGGCCGAGTAGGGAACTGGATCGTGGCGCACGCGACCGAGACGACAGGCACCGAGACCACCCGCCGTGACTTCCTGATGCTGGCGACCGGTGCTGCAGGCATTGTTGGAGCCGGCGCGGTCCTGGTGCCGCTGATCAGCCAGCTCGCCCCCGACGCGCAGACCGTCGCCGCCGGCGCCCCGATCGAGCTCGATCTGGCTCCGATCGCGGAAGGTCAGGCGATCAAGCTGTTCTGGCGCGGCAAGCTGATCTTCGTGCGCCACCGCACCAAGAAGGAAATCGATGAGGCCCGCGCGGTGAACGTCGCGACGCTGCCCGATCCGCAGTCCGACCAGGAGCGCGTCAAGGAAGGCCATGCGCAGTTCCTCGTGGTCTACGGCAACTGCACCCATCTCGGCTGCGTGCCGCTCGGCAATGCGCCGGGCGACCCGAAGGGCGATTACGACGGCTGGTTCTGCCCCTGCCATGGCTCGCACTACGATTCGTCGGGCCGCATCCGCAAGGGACCTGCGCCGCTGAACCTTCCCATTCCGCCCTATGCGTTCATGGCGGACACCAAGATCAAGATCGGCTGAGCCTGAGTAGACGGGCGAAGACGGCATTCAGCGGATTTGAGAGAGCTTGAGGCGAGCAGCATGAGCGGGCACAGCACCTATCAACCGAAGACGGGTATCGAGCGTTGGCTCGACGCGCGCCTGCCGATCGTGCGGCTGATGCACGATTCCGCGGTGTCCTATCCGGTGCCGCGCAACCTTAACTATCTGTGGACCTTCGGCGGCATCCTGATGTTCATGCTGGTGGCGCAGATCATCACCGGCATCGTCCTGGTGATGCACTACACGCCGCATGCCACCATGGCCTTCAACTCCGTCGAGCACATCATGCGCGACGTGAACTATGGCTGGCTGCTGCGCTATCTGCACTCCAACGGCGCCTCGATGTTCTTCGTCGCCGTCTACATCCACATCTTCCGCGGCCTCTATTACGGCTCCTACAAGGCTCCCCGCGAGGTGCTCTGGATCCTCGGCGTCGTCATCTTCCTGCTGATGATGGCCACCGCCTTCATGGGCTACGTTCTGCCCTGGGGTCAGATGTCCTTCTGGGGCGCGACCGTCATCACCAACCTGTTCTCGGCCCTGCCGGTGGTCGGTGAGACGATCGTCACCTTCCTGTGGGGCGGCTACTCGGTCGACAACCCGACGCTGAACCGCTTCTTCTCGCTGCACTACCTGCTGCCGTTCATGATCTTCGGCGTGGTGATCCTGCACGTCTGGGCGCTGCACCATGTCGGCCAGAACAACCCGACCGGCGTCGAGGTGAAGAACGTCGCCAAGGACACGGTTCCGTTCACCCCCTACGCGACGATCAAAGACCTGTTCGGCATGGTCTGCTTCATGTTCGTCTTCGCCTATTTCGTCTTCTACCAGCCGAATTTCATGGGCCACGCCGACAACTACATCCCGGCGAACCCGGCGGCGACGCCTGCGCACATCGTCCCGGAATGGTACTTCCTGCCCTTCTACGCGATCCTGCGCGCCATCCCCGACAAGCTCGGCGGCGTCATCGCCATGGGCGGCGCGATTGCGATCCTCGCTTTCCTGCCCTGGATCGACACCTCCAAGATCAAGTCGATGACCTATCGCCCGATCGCCCGCCAGTTCTTCTGGGCGTTCTTCGTGGTCTGCATCGCGCTCGGCTATCTCGGCGCCATGCCGGCGGAAGGCGGCTACGTCATCGCCTCGCAGATCTTCACCGTTCTCTATTTCGGCTACTTCGTCGCGCTGGCTCTGATCGGCATCTTCGAGCGGCCGCGGCCTCTGCCGGCTTCCATCGCGGACTCGGTGCTGGGCAATCTCCAGGGCGGTTCGGGCGCGCGTCTCGGCGCCGCCACCGCCTCCGCACCGAACGCCAAGGGTTGATGAGACCATGCGCATGATCCCTTTCCGTCTCTCGCTCGCCGCTGGCCTGGCCGTCATGGCCCTGGCCGGCCCGGCCTTCGGCGCCGGTGAGCGCGTCAAGCCGCCGGCCGAGACCTGGTCCTTCTCGGGCCCCTTCGGCAAGTTCGACCAGGCTCAGCTCCAGCGCGGCTTCAAGGTCGTCAAGGAAGTCTGCGCCAGCTGCCATTCGATGAACCTGATCAAGCTGCGCAACCTGTCGCAGCCGGGTGGCCCGGGCTTCACCGCCTCGCAGGTCGCGGCGCTGGCGGCGACCTACACGGTCAAGGACGGCCCGAACGAGTCCGGCGAGATGTTCGACCGGCCGGGCCGTCCGGCGGATGCCTTCCCGGCTCCGTTCCCGAACGAGCAGGCTGCGCGCGCCGCCAGCGGTGGCGCCTATCCGCCGGACCTCTCGGTCCTGGCGAAGGCGCGGACCTATGAGCGCGGCTTCCCCTGGTTCATCTTCGACATCTTCACCCAGTATCAGGAGCAGGGGCCCGACTACATCACGGCCCTGCTGCGCGGCTACACCGAGCCGCCGGCCGGTCACTCGCCGCTGCTGCCGGGCCAGTACTACAACACCTATATGCCCGGCCATCTGATCGCGATGCCGCAGCCGCTCAATGACGGCCAGGTCGAGTATCCGAAGGGGCCGGACGGCAAGCCGCAGGTGCCGGAGACGGTGGCACAGTACGCCAAGGACGTCTCGGCCTTCATGATGTGGATGGCCGAGCCGCATCTCGAGGCGCGCAAGCGCATCGGCATGCAGGTGATGCTGTTCCTGATCATCTTCGCGGGCCTGCTCTACTACACCAAGAAGAAGGTCTGGTCGCGCCTGCCCGAGCACGCCTCGTCGCACTGAGCTTTGACAGCGTTCGAAATCGAGAGCCCCGGCAACGGGGCTCTTTTCGTTTGCGCAGCCGGCTGTGGACGCCGCTTCTGCCGGCCGGTAGCGGTTGCTGCAACGTCACAAACTCCTGATCCTGATCCGGAACGATAACGGAGAACGAGCATGGCTGAAGCGGTTCTGGGGATCATCGGCGGTTCGGGCATCTACGATCTGCCGGGGCTGACCGATCTGCGCGAGGAGCGCATCGAGAGTCCCTGGGGCGAGCCTTCCGACGTGCTGCGCATCGGGCGGATGGGGACGACGAAGATCGTCTTCCTGCCGCGTCACGGCCGCGGCCATGCGATCCCGCCCTCCGAGATCAACTACCGCGCCAATATCGACGTGCTGAAGCGCGCCGGCGTCACCGATCTGGTCTCGCTCTCGGCCTGCGGCTCCTACAAGGCCGAGCTCTATCCCGGCCTGTTCGTGCTGGTCGACCAGTTCGTCGACCGCACGGCGGGGCGCCAGAGCTCGTTCTTCGGCCGGGGCTGCGTCGCCCATGTCTCGCTGGCGCACCCGGTCGGTCCCGCCCTGCGGGCGCGGGTCGCCGAGGCGGCAACGGCGGAGGAGCTGCCTTTCGTCAATGGCGGCACGCTCGTCACCATGGAAGGCCCGCAATTTTCGACCTATGCGGAATCGCTGACCTATAAGGGCCTCGGCTACGACCTGATCGGCATGACCGCGATGCCGGAGGCCAAGCTCGCCCGCGAGGCCGAGATCACCTACGCGACCGTCGCGATGGTGACCGACTATGATTGCTGGCACGAGGAGCACGGAGCGGTCGACGTCGCCTCGGTGATCGCGGTCCTGCATGCGAACGCCGACAAGGCACGCCGGCTGGTGGCGCGGCTCGCAGCCGATTTTCCGGCGGAGCGGGTGCCGTGCCCGGCCGGCTCCCACAACGCGCTCGACTTCGCCCTGGTCACGGCGCCGGAGTTCCGCGATCCCGCTTTGCTCGCCAAGCTCGATGCGGTGGCGGGGCGCGTGCTGAAGCCGGTCGGCTGAGCCGCGCGCCCTGTCGCGGTGCCGGCGATACCGGCAAGGCGAGGGGGCGCATCGCGAAAGCGGGTTCCCAGTGCTTCGCCTCCTGCTCTAAGAGGAAGCACCGCAGCCGATGGAAGACCTGATGGACCGGCCCTCTTTCTCCGATCTGAAGAACGCGATCCGGACGATTCCCGATCATCCCGCGCCGGGCATCCTGTTCCGCGACATCACCACGCTGCTTGGCGATGCGCGGGCCTTCCGCCGTGCGGTCGACGAACTCGTCCAGCCCTTCGCGGGATTGAAGATCGCCAAGATCGCCGGAATCGAGGCGCGCGGCTTCATTCTCGGCGGGGCTGTGGCGCACCAGCTCTCGGCCGGCTTCGTGCCGGTGCGCAAGAAGGGCAAGCTGCCCTTCCAGACCGTGAGCATGCCTTACTCGCTGGAATACGGCAGCGACGAGATCGAGGTTCACAAGGACGCCGTTTCGCCCGGCGAGCGCGTGCTGCTGGTCGACGACCTCGTCGCGACCGGTGGCACGGCGGAGGCGGCGGTCAAGCTGCTTTCCTCGCTCGGAGCCGAGGTCGTCGCCGCCTGCTTCATCGTCGACCTGCCGGATCTTGGCGGTGCCGACAAGGTTCGCCGCCTCGGCGTGCCCGTACGCACGCTGGTCTCCTTCGAAGGACATTGAGGTAGGCATGAAGATCGCCGGCAAGGCCTATCGCACGATCTGGCTCGGCGAGGATGGCTGGAGCGTCGTGGTCATCGATCAGACCAGGCTGCCCTTCAGCTTCGAGACGGTCCGGCTGACGCAGGTGGAGGAGGCCGCAGACGCGATCCGCCACATGATCGTGCGCGGGGCGCCGCTGATCGGCGCGACCGCCGCCTATGGCGTGGCGCTCGCCCTGAGGGGCGATGCCTCCGATGCCGCGCTTGAGCGGGCGCTCGCCTTGCTCGGTGCGACGCGACCGACAGCGGTCAACCTGCATTGGGCGCTGGCGCGGATGCGGGCGCGGCTGATCGTGCTGCCCGAGACGGAGCGCGTCGCTGCCGCCTATGCCGAGGCCGCGGCGATCTGCGACGAGGATGTCGCGCTCTGCCGCGCCATCGGCGAGCACGGCCTCGGGCTGATCCGCGCCATTGCGGCAGGCAAGCCCGACGGCGCGAGGATCAACATCCTGACCCACTGCAATGCCGGCTGGCTCGCCACTGTCGACTGGGGCACGGCGCTGGCGCCGATCTATCTGGCGCACGACGCCGGCATTCCGGTGCATGTCTGGGTCGACGAGACGCGGCCGCGCAATCAGGGCGCGGCCCTGAGCGCCTATGAGCTCGGCGCCCATGGCGTGCCGCACACGGTGATCTCCGACAATGCCGGTGGCCATCTGATGCAGCATGGCGAGGTCGATATGGTGATCGTCGGCACCGATAGGACGACGGCGACCGGCGACGTCGCCAACAAGATCGGCACCTATCTCAAGGCGCTGGCGGCCCATGACAACGGGGTGCCGTTCTATGTCGCCCTGCCGTCGCCGACCATCGACTGGTCGCTCAGCGACGGCCTCGCGGAGATTCCGATCGAGGAGCGCGCCGCCGGCGAGGTCACGCATCTGCGCGGGGTCGGCGAGGATGGCCGCCCGGGCATTTTCCAGGTCACGGCGCCGGGCAGCCCGGCCGCCAACCCGGCCTTCGACGTCACGCCGGCCCGGCTCGTCACCGGCCTCGTCACCGAACGCGGCGTCGCGCCCGCGAGCTTCGAGGGGCTGAGCCGGCTTTTCCCTGAACTGGCGCAGGAGTGCATGAAATGACCGAGACCGAACTTCGCCAGCAGATCGTCGAGGTGGCGCAGGCGATCGACCGAGCCGGGTTCTGCCCGTCAAAGTCGGGCAATGTCTCGGCTCGCTTCGAAGGCGGTCTGCTGATCACGCCGTCTGGCCTGCCTTATGCGAAGACGAAGCCGCAGGACCTGATCCATCTGACGCTCGATGGCACCGTGCTCTCGGGTGCCGGAAAGCCCTCCTCGGAATGGCCGTTCCATACGGAGATCTACAAGGCGCGCCCGGACGCGCAGGCGATCGTGCACACGCACTCGCCTCGGGCCACCGCGCTCGCCAGCGCGCGGCGCGGCATTCCCGCTTTCCACTACATGATCGCGCTCTGCGGCGGGGCCGATGTGCGCTGCGCCGAATACGCCACCTTCGGCACGCCGGAACTCGCGGCGAATGCCGTCAAGGGGCTGGAGGGGCGCAAGGCGGTGCTCCTCGCCAATCATGGCGTGATCGCGCTCGGCGGCAGCCTAGCCGGCGCCCATACCATCGTCGCCGAGGTCGAGAATCTGGCCGGGGAGTATCTCGACCTGCTGGCCTCCGGGCTCGAGCCGGTTATCCTCGATGCGGCCGAGATGGAGAGGGTCTCGGCGCGGTTCGCGGGTTACGGAAAGGTAGGTTGATCTTAACAGCGCGTCTTACTGGTTGTTAAGGCCTCTTCTTTAATCAAGGGAGCATGAAGCTCTCGCGCTATCTGCTCGATTCGCTCGACGCCCTCGGTATTGGGGCTTGTGAATACGACGCCGATATGCGGGCCCTGGGCTGGAACAGCACCTTCCTCCAGCTCTTCCCGGAGGATGAAGGCGAGATTTATGTCGGCGAGCCCTATGCCGACAATCTCGTGCGCTTCTATCGCCGCCGCCTGCCGCCCGAGGAACTGCCGGATATCGACCGGCATGTCGCCGAAGGCGTCGCGCGGCATGAGAATCAGACCCAGCCGTTCGAATTCAGCCATCACGGGCGGCGCCTGCGCGCCGCATCCCTGCAGGCTCCGGATGGCGGGCGCGTGCGCCTGTGGCAACGGCTCGATGTCGACAGCCAGGCGGAGACGGCGCCTGAGATGACGCTGCCTCTGATCGACGCGCTCCCCTTCATTCCCGACGGCGCGACGATTCTCGATGCGAATGACCGCATCATCGCCGCCAACAATGCCTTCCGACGTCTCTACGACCTGCCTCGCGGCGCGCCCGTGGTCGGGCGCAAGCTGGACGAGATCATTGCCCGCTGCTGGGCCGGAGCGTCGCCGGTGGCGGCCTGGAGGGCGGCGATCAGCAACGGGCTGCGCTATGACGGCGTGCCGTTCGAGATCGAGCTGCCCGGCCAGCGCTGGCTCAGGCTGATCGCGCGGCACAGCGCCGGCGGCCTCAGCTTCTTCACCCATGCCGACATCACCGTGGCCAAGCGCCAGCAGATGGAACTGCTGGAGGCGCAGGAGGCGTTACGCCGGGCCAATGCGGCGCTGGCGGAGCTGGCGGAGACGGACGGGCTGACGGGGCTCGCCAATCGTCGCCGTTTCGTGGCGCGGCTGACCGATGCCGTCGCTCTCCCGCAAACGCTTTCGCTGATGATGATCGATGCCGACCACTTCAAGTCGATCAATGACCGCTTCGGCCATCTGGTCGGCGATGCCTGCCTGCGTATGATCGGCAAGGTCGTCGCGGACCAGGTCGCGTCGGTCTCGGCCCTCGTCGCGCGGATCGGCGGCGAGGAGTTCGGCGTGCTGCTCGCCGGGGTGCGCCTCGAGGCGGCATACGGCATGGCGGCGGCCATTCGCCGCTCGCTCGCCCTTGTGCCCTGGCAGACGCTCCACCCCGATCTGACGGGCGTCACCGTATCGATCGGTCTTTGCGCAGGCGAAGGACCACTGGACGCCACCAGCCTGCATGCACTGGCTGATGACGCGCTCTATGCGGCCAAGCGCAATGGCCGCGATCGCATCGAGACGGCGAGCGGGCCCGCGCTGCCAAGGCGCATCGCCGGCTGACTAGAGCATTTCCGCGTTTCTCTGAATCGCCGAAATGCTCTAGCTCTTTGTTTTATCGCATTTTCTTCACGCGAACCGGTGTCCACTTCGCTCGAAAATGCTCTAGGCGCGACGCTCGACGAAGGCGCAGCCCTCGAAGCTGAACACGGTCTCGCGGTTCTGGTTCACGCCGGTGTTGTGGTGGAAGAACAGCCCCCATTGCGGGCGCGAGGCGCTGGCGCGCTTGTCTGCCAGCACCGAGTGATAGGTGATGCGGTCGCCCGCATAGACCGGCTTCAGCCAACGCAGGTTCCTGAAGCCGGGGGAGGGGCCGAGGCGGGGCGCGCTGGCGTTTCCGAAGGCGGCCTTGAAGGCAGCCTCCTGGCCGCGCCGATGGACGACCATCGCCGCCATCCAGCCGGCCGCAGTGTGCCAGCCCGAGGCGCA
>JAESGI010000269.1_pt1 | contig 25999 bp, 23 predicted proteins | sample 9269671 | NCBI WGS metagenome assembly JAESGI01 (sample SAMN14515641, study PRJNA621666) | algae metagenome | isolation source: Nostoc indistinguendum CM1-VF10 and co-occurring heterotrophs from gravelly... | place: USA: Clark Mountains, San Bernardino, California | collected 1998-06-05 | reverse complement strand
CCTAATTATCAACAGTGAATATCTCAAAGTCTTATTTTATCGTACAGACTAGCTAATTTAAGATGATTGCATTTATGGGCTATAGCCTAGCCACACAAAGGCTTTGACTGTTTTCGGAGATGTCTTCAGAAAACTCAGGTTATCTAGTAAGCGATTAAGTTCAGCTTCCTCAGCAAGATTACCAAAGACACCACACACAATCACAATATCTGCTGGTACTGCTTCTACATAGTTAGCAGAAAGAGTTGCATCACCATTAATAAACTCAATTTGCTTGGCTAAACCCAATGATTCTATAGTTGCTCGTCCCCGTTCGACTAACTGGGGATTGAGTTCAACAAGTCGTGCGTATACGTCATTTCTTCGGGGGTGATTTTTTAAGGTTCCTAATAAATCTCGTCCATCACCCGCGCAAACACTCACTACACGGATAGTTCCAGATGGCAACGCATTCAAGCTATAAGCAATATATTCCTGCACGATTTCTAGACGCTGTTGCAATTTTGGCTCAGTGTTGTAGAGGTCGTGCCATTCATACCAATCTTTTGGCATAAGGGGTAATTCCCGTTTAATGCACATCGTGTATTCAAAAACTACTGTTAGTCTATAGAATAAGTGTAGTTATTTGATAGATGCAGAGTATCATATAAATTCATCCGAAATCAAGTCCAATTATTTAATCTGGGATTAAAATGCATTGAATCCTAGTAAATAGACTTTATTAATTCGGCGTGGCTATTGATTTTAACTGCAATCGCCCAGAAGAATCAGTAAATTTTTATCCTTGGTAGGTAGCGTTTTATAAGCATTTTGACTTCACTACGCTACTAGCCCATAGTCTCTATTATTTAGTTGTGATTTGGTTGGGTAATTAAGCCCATCTTGATATAAACAGGAAATACTATTTTTTCCATTTCCGGCAATTTCATTGCAAAAAAACAAGCTCCTACGAAACAAGATATACCACCAAATAATAAAGCATTATCAACTCCAAATTTACTTGCCAATCCACCGAAAAATAAATTTCCGAATGGCAATATTCCTAAAAAGCCTGTCGTGAATATGCTAGTGACTCTAAGTAGGTAGGCACAATTAAACCGAACTATGTAAGCTTATGTAAAACGCTAGAAACGCTTTGAATACAAGCTTTTAAGCGATTTAGATTTCTTAATTTAGTTGTATTTTTTAGCGCCCACTTACTTACCTCGTTTAGTTTCATCCACAAGAATTAACTGGATAAAATTACTAATTGCAGCCAAAGTGAGAGTATTAGTCATGCCAACGAGGAAGATTAAGAATAGGCAAATTTCTAAATTACTAGAACGAGAAAAAAGTATCAAACTTAAACCTAAAATAATGGTAGAAACCGCTATGATTTTTTCCAGTCCTATGGCTTTTTTCTTCAAAACTAGATAAAGTCCTGAAACTATAGAACCTAATGCAGAAGCAGTCATTAAAATTCCCATAGTCTCGGCATTACCGTTTAATACTTCTTTCACGAAAATAGGTATGAGGTTAACGTGAGTCATTGCCATAAAACAAATCAAAATTTGTAACATTAATATATATTTAACAGGGATAAATGTATAAGTGTAATTAAATCCTTCTTTTAGATTTTGCCAAACATTGCTTTTTTCATTTGAATTACTAGTAACTGACTTTCTTTGACTAGTTAAGATAGCAGATATAAATGGTAAATAACTAATGCTATCTACTAAAAAACATAAAGCTGCTCCAAATTTAGCAAGTAGTAAGCCTCCGATCATGGGACTGACAAACTTGGCAGTATTAATTAAAAATGAATGAATAGCAATTGCATTGTAGGCATCCGCTTTATTATCTACCAGTCTAGGAATAGTTACTAGACGTGCTGGTAAATCAAAAGCTTTGACAGTCCCCTGAAGTGTACCAATAATAATAATCCATATAACGTTTATGTAACCGCTAAAAGTCAGAAAAGTTAAAGCGGTAGATAGCAAAATAGAAGCTAGCTGAGTAGTTATTAGAACATATCTGAGGTTCCATCTATCTAGTAATACTCCTACTAACGGTGTAATAATTAAACCCATAAATTGATTTGTAAATCCAACTACACCAACCAACATTGCTGAGTCTGTGAGTTGATAAACCATCCATATTAGGGCAATTTGAGTCATCCAAGAGCCAAAAAAAGATACGCTTTCTCCCAGCACAAAACAACAAACATTTGGCGATTTAAGAATAGGTGGCATCTGGAAAAAATCTAATAATTTTTGCCCTTTTATATGAGTTTTTTGATTAAGCTTTCTCATTAATATTTTCCTTTTTGAGAATATTTATAGGACTTTGATTTAAGTTGCTTCAAATTATATAGAAAAACTTAAATTTAGGAATACATACAATTAGTATGCGTATTGTTTTGGTACAAGAGTACTTGTAAGCTAATGAGCATTTAAGTTGCATAAAACCAGGGCTGAAGCCCTTACTACAAGCGAATCAGCTTGGAAAAATGAATGACGATTAGCTTATAGCCCATACCTTTTACTGTTGAGCGAGTGTAATTAATAACTTAGTGCGATAACCTTACGGTGACACAGTAGTAACATAAACGACATATCAGCAAAATACCTACTCATCACAGGTATTTAGTGAACTGACAAGTCCCTGCTTGCTTTTGACTGCTCTCTGTGAAAAAGTTTTGAGTATTTGTCAGCAAATACAACAAGTGTATAGAGTTACAGTAGTATAACAAGTCAGGCAGCAAAAATTCCCAAAAGAGCGATCGCAACCTTACAGCTACCTGAAATAGCAATCAAGATCAGAAATTTGTTATGCACACAACAAAATTAGTGTAACTAACAATTAGTAAAATATATATTTAGGCTAACGTATACTTTTGTTTACTAAAGGCTTGCATTAGAACTAGGGTTGTGTAACCATACTAAATTAATCAACGATAAATCGATCAAAAAACCGTACTTTAATGAAAAGCTAGTACCAGTAAGGCACAGAGGAATAATTCCGACGGTGTGATTATGAAGTCAGCAGTGCCCTTTGTTTATGAGTATTGCTGGACAAAACTAGAATTTAGTATCAGAGGTGAAGATCATGAGCGCAAATCAACCAGCATCAGATCAACAAGCTGCCACTAGCTTCTGTGCAAATCAATAAACTCTTCTTATCTTGCCGCACTAACTTATTGCAAGTTTGTAAGCAGCACTTTCGGTCTATTCGTAAAACTTAGTGTGACAAACTCCTCTCACAACACAGGCTGATATCGAGCTATCCCTTGGAAAGTTTTAATTTTTACCAAATTTACATCTGGTGAAAATTCCCATAATTACATAGATATGGAGAGATAATCATGACAGTTGCACTAGAACGTCCTACCAAAAAGTCTCGTTCAGCCCAGATTCGGGAACAACTCGGTTATCCCATCATCGATACCGATGTGCATACCCAAGAATTTGAACCTGCTTTTCTGGACTATTTAGCTCAAGTGGGTGGTTCTAAGATTGCCGATAGTTTCCGAGAACATCTACCTGGTGCTGGTCGCTATCGTTGGTTCCAGCAAACACCAGAAGAACGCCACACATACCGCACTGCTCGTCCTCCGTTCTGGGGCCGTCCCACAAAAAACACTTTAGACCTTGCAACAATCACTTTGCCAAAGCTACTGCATGAACGTTTGCAAGAAGCTGGGACAGATTTTGCTGTACTGTATCCTAATTTAGCAACCTTAGCACCGCAAATTAAGAACGAAGAAATGCGGCGTGCTGTGTGCCGTGCTGCGAATCTCTATCATGCAGAGATATTCCGTCCTTACTCTGACCGCCTTACACCCATTGCTACTATTCCTCTCAACACACCAGAAGAAGGGATAGCAGAATTGGAATATGCAGTTAAAGAACTGGGATTGAAAGTAATTCAAATTCCTGGTTATGTTACCCGCGTCATTCCTGGCTTCGAGAATTACTCTGAAGAAGTACAACGGGAAGCAACTTGGATTGATAACTTTGCCTTAGATAGTGCTTATGATTATGATCCCTTCTGGGCGAAGTGCGTAGAACTAAAAGTTGTGCCCACTACTCACGCCTCTGGTATGGGTTGGACATCTCGCCGCTCGATTTCTAACTATCAATATAATCACATTGGACATTTTGCTTCGGCTGCTGAAGCTTTTTGCAAAGCACTGTTCTTTGGTGGCGTGACTAATCGTTTCCCTAACCTAAAATTTGCCTTTCTAGAAGGTGGTTCGGCTTGGGGTGCGAGCTTATACACCGATATTATCTGGCATTGGGAAACTCGCAATCCAGAGATTTTACAAAACAATCATCCTGGTAATGTGAATCAGGAAGAATTACGAGAATTATTTACTCGTTACGGTGGAAAAGAATTCCAAAATCGCTTTGATGAAATTGGTAGTGGTTTAGGTTTCCACGGAAAATATTTTGCACCTGAAGATCCAGGCGAATTAAACGAATTTGCGGCGGCGGGAATTAGCAAAGCTGAAGATGTACGCGATCGCTTTTTGAATCACTTCTACTTTGGCACTGAATCAGACGATGCTCGTGTAGCTTATGCCTTCCATCAAAAGGCTAATCCTTATGGCGATCGTGTCAAAGCTTTCTTGGGTTCTGATTCTGGTCATTGGGATGTACCCGACATTACAGCCGTTACTTCCAACGCTTACAGTATGGTAGAACGCGGCATTCTTAACGAAGAAGACTTGCGATATTTCTTATCTACCCATCCTTTAGAGTTATATACCAGCCTCAATCGTGACTTCTTTAAGGGTACAGCGATTGAGAAAGCTGCAACAGAATATTTAGCTGGGAAAGAAAGCCAAAAATAGGAAGTAGGGAATTTTAGATTTTGGATTGGACTGTAATCTAAAATCCAAAATCCAAAATTGATTACCCTATTCCCACAGCTGTCCATGTTCCATTTCCTCTGTTCTGTGGAGTGGGAAAATCCCACTCTACATTCCTAGTAAATTTTCTATCTTTCGGTCATGAAAACACTTTCCACTTATGACCCGACATTATTTGAGGGTGCAGCTCAGGTTTACGCTGAATATAGAACTAAATACCCACCTGAAGTATTTGAGAAACTAGTTGAGATTTTCCATCTCAATGGTCAGGGACGACTCCTGGATTTGGGTACTGGGCCAGGATTAATTGCTATTGCCTTACGAACCAAATTTGAGGAAGTAATTGCGATCGATCCAGATCCAGAGATGCTTAAAGAAGCGCAACAGCAAGCAGCAGCCAAAGAAGCAAACAATATTACTTGGTTAGAACAAGGAGCCGAACTAATTAACCCTAGTTTGGGGGTATTTAAACTAGCTACCATTGGCAGAGCTTTCCATTGGATGGAACGAGAAGTTGTGCTGGAACGCCTTTATGAATTGCTGACAGATGATGGAGGTTTAGCACTACTCAACACTGGTGATAACCCTTGGGAAAGCTCTTTACCTTGGAAACAAGCTGTTATTGGAGTAGTGAAAAAATGGTTAGGTGAAGAACGACGAACTGGACAACGAGGACAAGGTATTCGTAAACCAGTTGATCCTCCCCACGAAGTTATAATTGCCAATTCCAAATTTGCTCGTCAAGAATTCTATAAAGTGCCTTTTGAAAAGTCCTGGACAGTCTCTAGCTATCTTGGTTACTTATACACTACAGCCTTTTCTCTGAAAATTTTCTACGGTGATAAAGCCGAAGAATTTGAAGCAGATATCAAAGAAGCATTATTAGCAGTTGAGCCTTCTGGACACTTTACAGAAGAACTCACAGCAACCATCCAAGTAGTTTGGAAAAACTAGCTCTCACACTAGAAAAATACAAAACTTAAACTTCCATTCACAGATGAGTAAAACACGCAAGTTTCGTTTAGGTGCATTTATTCAAGCCACCGGACACCATATTTCTGCATGGCGACACCCTGATGCACAAATAGACGCTGGATTCAACTTTGAGCATTACAAGGAAATTACCCAGACAGCCCAACGTGGCTTATTTGATGCAGTTTTTTTGGCAGACAGCCCAGGAGTTTGGGGCGATGCGCCGGAAATTCAGAAACGCAATGGTAAACTTGTCCATTTCGAGCCAGTCACTCTTTTTTCTGCTTTATCCTCTGTAACCCAAAATATCGGCTTTATTTCCACCGCTTCAACTACTTATGAACAGCCTTACACTCTAGCACGTAAGTTTGCCTCTCTAGATCACTTGAGTCAAGGTAGAGCGGGGTGGAATGTCGTCACCACAGGTAATGAAAATGCCGCAGGTAATTTTGGTCTTGAGCATCACCCGGAACACAGCCAGCGTTATGAACGTGCCCAAGAGTTTGTGGAAGTGGTAAAAGGACTATGGGATAGCTGGGACGACGATGCTTTTATTCGCGACAGAGAATCTGGAATTTATTTCGATCCGAATAAACTGCATATACTCAACCACAAAGGTAAATATTTTTCTGTCAAAGGCCCCTTGAATGTCGGTCGTCCACCCCAAGGTTATCCGGTAATTGTGCAAGCTGGAGCCTCGGAAGCCGGACGAGACTTAGCTGCGCGGACTGCTGAGGTGATTTTTACTGCCAATCAAACCCTAGCCGATGCCCAAGAATTTTACGCTGATGTCAAAGGTAGGCTGGCGCAATATGGACGTTCTCCAGACGATCTCAAAATCATGCCTGGGGCTTTCCCAATAATTGGCAGAACTGAGGAAGAAGCTCAAGAGAAGTATGAATTCCTACAATCATTGATTCATCCCGATGTAGCTTGGGGCATTTTGCAGAATTATTACAGAGGTGTCGATTTGTCTAAATATTCCCTAGATGATTTGGCTCCCGAACTGCCCAGCGACACCAACAATAACAAGAGCCGTCTGAAACTAGTTAAAAATTTGGCTACTCGTGGGACTTTGACGCTGCGCCAGTTATACCTTGCTCTGGCTACTGCAAGAGGTCATCGCACCATACTTGGTACTCCTGAAAGCATTGCTGACCAATTAGAGGAATGGTTCAACAATGGTGCAGCAGATGGCTTTAATATCATGCCGCCAATTTTGCCTACAGGGTTGGATGACTTCGTTAACTTAGTCTCCCTGTTCTCCAGAAACGGGGTTTATTCCGCACTGAATACGAGGGCAGTACCTTACGTGAAAACCTGGGGCTACGTCGTCCTGGTAATCGCTTCGCCGCTAAACAAGTGGAAGAGAGATTAGTTTTGGCGTAAATTTTCCAGCTTTCTTTGCATATTTGCAAAGCACAGAGATATCAGAACAACTTGTATTTTTTCAAGGAAAAAAACATGACTCAATATAGCAGATTGAAAACATCCCGCTCCGCCGCCATTAAAGCCAACCTTGATTATCCAATCATTGACACCGATGTTCATACCAATGATTTCACTCCGGCCCTTGAGGATTATATTGCTAAATACGGTGGCTCGAAACTGGTAGACGAATTGCGTAAGGCGGAAGCCTCTCGTCTCAACTCCAAGAGCAATGGTAAAGATTGGTATCAACAAACTCCAGAAGAACGTCAATATAACCGGACAATTCGATCGCCTTGGTGGGCTAGAGTTACTCGTAACACGTTGGATCTCGCTACTTACACTTTGCCCGAATTGTTCTATGAACGTCAGGCGGAGCAAGGATCAGATTATTCAGTGTTATTCCCCAACAACGTCCTAGCACCAGCTGGAGCCAGTTCAGAGAACCGTCAAGCACTGCAACGGGCAGTCAATCATTATCATGCTGACCTCTACCGCAAATATAGCGATCGCCTGACACCAGTAGCTGGCATCCCCATGAGTAATCCTCAAGAAGCTATCGAGGAATTAGAGTTTGCCGTAAAAACACTGGGTCTTAAAGTGGCAAATATTCCTGGTGGTGTAAAACGCCCAATTAAAGCGATCGCAGATAAATATCCTGCCGATCAATTCCCGGAAATCGCCAAATATTCTTCTTATATCGACTTTTATGGACTGGATAGTGAATATGACTACGATCCGTTCTGGGCTAAGGCAGTTGAATTAGGTGTACCTATTACTACCCATTATGGTAGTCAAGGTTGGACTGGACGCTCCTCCATCAGTAACTACATGAACAACCACATCGGTCACTTTGCTGATGGTTCCCAAGCATTTGCTAAGGCACTGTTCTTTGGTGGTGTGACCAAGCGTTTTCCCCAATTACGCGTAGCCATGCTCGAAGGTGGTGCGGATTGGGGCGCTCACGTTTACATTCATTTGGTGGATCGTTTCTCTAAGCGCAATCTTCAGGGACTTCAAAACTACAACCCAGATAATGCTAATCCCGATGAGTTGTTCGAGTTGTTTGAGCGCTTCGGGGGTGAAATTACTCAAGGACATTCTCTCAGCAAAGAAGAATTGACTAAGAGTGTACTGGGTTCTTCCTTTAACCGTCATAGCCGCTCACCCGTTGGTAGTGAACTGGAAGACTTTGCCGCAGCCGGGATTGAAACTATTGAAGACATCCGCGATCGCTGGGTGAACAGTTTCTTCTTTGGTTCCGAGTCTGATGATCGCACCATAGCCGCAGCATTCAATGACAAAGCTAATCCCTTGGGTGTGAAGATCAACGCCATTTATTCTTCGGATGTTGGTCATTGGGATGTGCCAGACTTGACCGACCCATTAGCCGAAAGCTGGGATTTGGTGCAAGAAGGTGTGATTTCTAAAGCTGACTTCAAGGACTATGTATTCACTAATCCTTACAAGTTCTATACTCAAGCCAATCCTGACTTCTTCAAGGGTACGGCGGTTGAATCCAAGGTAGGTAACATCGAATCTCTACAAGTAAATAAGAATTTGGTGACGGCGTAAGGGATGAGTAAGGAATAGCTATATTCCCTTCTTCTTTGCGATCGCTAGTACTGGTTAATTTGTCGATCCGTTGCTTGGTGGGGCGATCGCTACGAACCACCAAGCAACGAAGAATTGGTATCTCTGTGTTCTCTGCGCCTCTGCGGTTTATTTACCTTACGAACCACAGAGACACGGAGAACGCAAAGAAAGTAAGAAACAGAAAAGTTTATTGCGCTCTAAAATCTAGGAATCAAAATTATGCCCGTCGAACAGCATTCTTTTAACACCAGCAATGGTTCCTTGCCTTATCTTTTTTCACCTGTCTCTGCCTATGCTAATCAACCCGCGCCCCTTGTGTTGTTTCTGCACGGAGCGCGCGATCGGGGCACAGATATAAATGTGCTGCTGAAATGGGGTTTACCTCGTTTCGTGGATTCGTCTAGCCCCTTACCTTATGTCTTTGCTGCTCCTCAACTTCCAGAAGGACAGACTTGGATAGATCGAGAAGCAGATGTGATTGCTTTGCTTGATGATCTCATTGCCTCCCAAGCGATTGATCCGTCCCGTGTAATTTTGTCTGGGTTCAGCTTAGGTACAGCTGGGGCTTGGCATATTGCTGCTTCCCATCCTGGTCGTTTTGCTGGTCTGGTGGCAGTTTCAGGTCGTGTACCCAAAACATTAGAAGAAACCCAATTAGCCGTGCTGAAAAATATTCCCATCCAGATATTCCAAGGCGGAAAGGACGAAAAGCTTTCTGTTGAAGATGTGGAACAAATTGTTAATACCTTACGCAAAGCGGGGGGAACAGTAGATTTTACATTGCTGCCTGATGGCGATCATTTTATTGCTGATGAAGTATACAGTGACCCGAAATTGCAACAATGGTTAGGTTCACAAAAGCGTCGTCAAGTTTCTGTAGTTGCATAAGCACAATCCCCAGTCTCAATCGCCATCACCTCTTAACATGACACCAACAACTAAACTCGGCCAAACTGGATTGACCGTTTCCCGTCTCTGTCTTGGCACAATGACCTTCGGCTTGCAAATCGACGAAGAAATTTCCAGACAGATTCTCGATACCGCAGCCGATGCGGGAATTAACTTTCTAGATACAGCCGACGTTTATCCCCTTGGCGGTGGACTGACTACAGCTGGACGGACAGAGGAAATTGTCGGACGCTGGCTTAAAGGCAAACGCGAGCATTTCATTTTAGCTACCAAGTGTGTGGAACGAGTTGGCCCTGCACCTTGGGATCAGGGTGCTTCACGCAAACATATTCTTGATGCTATTGATGCTTCCCTCAGAAGATTGGGAACCGATTATGTTGACTTATACCAATTACACTCCGACGATGCCTCAACCCCTCTGGATGAAACCTTAGAAGCATTAGATACCGTTGTGCGTGCTGGTAAAGTGAGATATATCGGGGTTTCTAACTTCTTAGCCTACCGACTCAGCCGCGCCTTGGGTCGAGCCGATGTGCGTAATTTAACTCGCTTCGTTTCAATTCAACCGCGTTATAATCTTCTGTTCCGTGAAATTGAACGAGAACTATTGCCTTTAGCGCAAGAAGAAGGACTAGGTGTAATTTCTTACAATCCCTTAGCAGGTGGCCTACTCACAGGCAAACACAGTCTTGCTCAAGGCCCCACATCAGGCAGCCGTTTTACCTTGGGTACTGCCGCAGAACGTTATCAAGAACGTTACTGGCATGATCGCCAGTTTAATACTGTCGAGGAATTACGCACAGTGGCGGATCTAGCTGGAGTGTCCCTTACTACCCTAGCGGTGGCTTGGGTACTGGCTAATCCTGTGATTACTGCTCCTATTATTGGTGCTAGTCGTCCAGAACAACTTTTTGACACCCTCAAGGCTGTAGAACTGAAACTTGACGACAATTTGAAGCAAAAACTAGACGAAATCACCGCCGAATACCGCAGGGGAGATTCTGTGCGTTAAGGTTGCTAACTCAGCGATTTTATAGAGCAAGATGCTAAAAATTCGCCAAGCAAAATTGCATGATTTTGAAAATATTAAAGCTTTTTACAAACAGTGTGGTTACGGAGGTGATCTGAGTGAGGAAGCCTTAGCATTCATTGCTCAATTTGAGGAGAAAATTGTTGGTGCAGTACGTTTATGTCCAAATACTGGATTCTTTGTGCTAAGGGGAATGCAGGTTTTAGCTCAGTTTCAGCATCAAGGTTTTGGTAAGCAGCTACTTCAAGCTTCTACAGAGCAACTTGCTGATCAAGTTTGTTACTGCATTCCGTGGCAGCATTTGAAATCTTTCTATCAACAAGTAGGGTTTCAAGAAGTTTCGCCAAGCAAGGTTCCAAACTTATTGCGTGAGCGATTTAATAACTACATTTCCAGAGGAATGAATGTCATTCTAATGCGTCGGTTGCCAACTGTAACAATGTTAGGAAGAAGCTGAAGTGATACGCCGCAATCGCCGTTCTTTAATCAAAAGTCAAACTGGTACTCGGAGCGAATTCGTTGGTTTCAGTTTATTTCAGCAGCCATTTTGAAAGTTGGTACTCTGTATTACTCGCTCTCTCTGTGGAATCAAGGAGCGATCACAGCTGCTGATTTTGTGGTAGCAACTAGTTTATCACTGTTAATTATCAGTGAAGCCCGTAATTTGAGCCGACGGTTTCTCGAAATATTTGAACATATCGGGAATATTGCCAATGGTGTTTTAACTATTATTCAACCCCATGAACTGATTGATCAAGATGAAGCGATCGCTCATTCAATCACTCAAGGTAAGATTGAATTTCGCCTAGTCAATTTCAGTTACTTAGAAGGAAAGCAAGTTTTTCAGAACCTTTCTGTCACCATTCAATCAGGTCAGCGTGTAGGACTAGTAGGCTTTTCCGGCTCAGGAAAATCTACTTTCGTCAATCTGATTTTGCGTGTATTTGACCCCCAATCGGGACAGATTATCATTGATGGGGTGGATATTCGTGATATGACTCAAGAGGCTCTCCACGCTCAAATTAGCTTGATTCCCCAAGACCCTTCTTTATTCCATCGGACATTGATGGAAAATATTCGTTACGGACGACTGGATGCCACCGATGAGGAAGTGATCAAGGCGGCACGAAAAGCTCATGCTCACGATTTCATTGCCCAGATCAAAGAAGGTTATCATTCGCTGGTGGGTGAACGTGGTGTCAAACTATCGGGAGGACAGAGACAGCGCATTGCGATCGCCCGCGTGATTCTCAAAGATGCACCAATCTTGATCCTAGATGAAGCTACTTCCAGCCTCGATTCGATCACCGAAAAAGCGATTCAAGACACCCTAGATTTGGTGATGAATGAGAAAACAGTCATTGTGGTAGCTCATCGACTATCTACGATCGCCCATCTAGACCGCATTTTAGTATTTGACCAAGGTCGCGTTATTGAAGATGGTACCCACAGCCAACTGTTGGCAAGCGGTGGTGCTTACTACAAGTTATGGAAAATGCAGGCAGGTGGATTTTTACCTGTAAAAGCTAATAATCAGAATGTATCCGAGTTACCAACCAGATAGTTGTGAATAAGATGCTTTAGTAGTTCGCCAAACAATTTGGCTGCAAGCTTAGTACTTTAGCTCTTAATACTTATTCACCCAGTAAAGTTGCCTTCCCAGACTACTTGAAAAGTTTTCTAAGTAATTTTTAATTTTTAGCAAGTATGAATAGACTATTCAACACTCGCCGCCACTTCATCAAGCTGAGTACAGCAAGTTTACTAGGATTATCAACTTCATTTGCTCTGGGTAGTTGCAATACAAAGACTCAGCAAGCAGAAATATCTACTAGTGCAATTAATGTATCAGCTTCTAATAAAATCAAAGCAAAAGTACTCCGTATGGGGTATCAACAAGCTGGTGATTTAGTAAGAGTTACAGGAGTCTTAGAAAAACGCTTAGAGCCTCTAGGTATCAAGGTAGAGTGGGCGCAATTTGCCCAAGGACCGCAGCTAATGGAAGCCATGAATGTTGACAAAATCGATTTGGGTTCCGTAGGCGAAACTCCCCCAATATTCGCCCAAGCATCTGGCGCTCAAATTGTTTATGTTGTTGGTTCCCGACGCACTGAAAAAACAGGTAGAGGAAGTGCGATCGCAGTACCCCCAGATTCTCCAATTAAGACTGTCCGGGATATCAAAGGGCAAAAAGTAGTCTTCCAAAGAGCTTCTGCCTCACACTATTTTATTCTCAGAGCTTTAGAAGATGTAGGCTTGAAAGCTAATGATATTGAAATTTTGAGTATACCTAACGTAGAAGCCAGTAGTGCTTTTTTGGAGGGAAGAATTCCTGTTTGGGTAAGTGGTGATCCTCATTTAGCCAGGGCGGAAATATTAGGTAAAGCGCGGATTATTAAAACAAGCCAGGGACTTGATACTCCAGGCGGATACTATATCGGCAGAAAACAATTTGCAATTGAAAATCCAGAATTGCTGCGAATAGTGATTGAGGAGATTGATAAAATTCAACGCTGGGCAGAAACACATCCCAAAGAGACAGCAGCCTTAATTATGCCTCATCAAAAATTAGATCCACAAGTGATGGACTTGGTACTTAGCCGTCGTAGCTACGGATTAAGGGCTATTTCTGCTGAGTTAATCAGGGATCAACAAAGAGTTGCTGATTACTTTTATCAAAACGGAGTGCTGCCTAAACCTGTGAATATTCAAGCAGCCGTATTGACATCTGAACAATATGCAGCTATTACTCCGGAAACAATTAGCCAAAAATAGCATGAATAGAAATTTGCGGCAGCAAAAACATATACCCGCGCCGCCAATTGAACAAATAGAGAAACAACTGTTTTCACTGCTGTCGCCAACAAGCTTTAAACCACTAAAATCATGTTCAGCCAAGGACGAAAAAAAACTGCGTGAGCGAATTTTGACATTACCAGTATAGAATTCTTTCATGACTTGGTTGTAAGGTGCGATCGCCTACTCTTGTACTTCTAATCTATAAGTTTCCCGATGCAATACTGCTGCTTGGAGTAACCGTGGTTGAATTTCCAGATTCACAGATGGATGTGTGTAACCAACGCGCAACCCAAACATAGACATGAGGTAACTCGTGTACACAATAACGACGATAAAGTAATTTGGTAGGATTGTTCATAGCTTTAGCGATCGCAACTTGAAAAAAACAAAATTTACTGGTGTGTCCGACTTCCTGTAGAGTGTTACAAATTCTTAAATTTTTGGTGAAAAAGCTGCATATTGCTCAGGTGTAAGCATTGCTTCTCTGACATCGATTTGTTTGGGAATTAAATTCAGTTTGTAGAACTTATTAGCAACTTCCTGTTGTAGAGTAATTAGCTCTTGAGTGATTGGTGTAATGCCAAAAGTTCTTCTGTTCGTACTTTTTTGCATGGTTTCTAAATCAATCCCCAAAATAGGAGAAAGAGTAGCTGCTACTTCTTCTCGATTCTGAGTAGACCATGTTTCTAATTTTTGAATTTCTTCTAATACTGCCTTAATAATTTCTGTTTGTTGGGCAGCAAAATTCTGGCTGGCAAGGTAATATCCTCCTTGTTTATTAATTCCTGTGCCATCAATTAATTTGCGAGCATTGACAGATTGTTCGGCTGCTGCATAGAAGGGGTCCCAAATTGCCCAAGCATCAATACTACCTCTGACAAAAGCAGCACGAGCATCGGCTGGTGTTAAATATGTAGGTTCAATATCACTATACTGCAACCCATATTTTTCTAAAATTTGCACTAGCATATAATGAGCGCTAGAGCCTTTTTGAAAAGCAATTTTTTTACCTTTCAAATCATTGACTCTTTTGATGGCGGAATCTTTAGGTACAAGTATTGCTGAACCAGCCGGGCTAGGGGAAATTCCAGCAACATAGGTAATCGCTGCACCTGCTGCTTGGGCAAAAATTGGCGGTGATTCTCCTACGTTTCCGAAGTCTATACTGCCAACATTCATAGCTTCTAAAAGCTGTGGCCCCGCAGGAAATTCAATCCATTCTACAGATACACCTTCAGGTTGTAAGCGTTTCTCTAAAAGCCCTTTACTTTTAAGGAGAATTGCCGATTTTTGATAGCCGATTCTAATTACTGATGCTTTGCTTGCAGTTGGGTTATTAACAGATACAGCAGTAGTATTGCTGCCATTATTGGCTGTACAAGCAGCAAATAACAAACTGAGGCATAAGCCAATCATAAAAGCCCCAACCAATGGGATAGATACGACAGATATACGAAACTTCCATTTTAAAAAATGGACTATTAAACGCTGGATCATGAGATGAAGCACCAAAATTTATCCTGAACTAACCAAATTCTACATTAAACCGATCAATTTGCCGTATTTTGCTTACAAAAAAATTCACTTCCCCTACGGCTAAAATGCCAAACTGGTGCGGAGAACACCTACCCAAATCGAGTCATTAGCATCATTATGTTCTGGTTTGGTAATCAAATAAAAAATTGGTGTGATACTAATGTTGTCATTTACACGGAAACGATAAAAAGTTTCGATGTGTAAAGATGTATCCGGGTCTTCACGATTTTGTCCAGCTACCTGAAAATTATTACTTGTTACGTTTGGTGGTATCCCTAGAGTAATACCACCAACATTCCCTTCTTTAAATAAATCTGGGAAAGATAGATTCAAAGCACTATTGATAATAGTGGCATTACTATTATCATCGTCTTCTTGATTAGCCAGGGTATAACCAAACCAACCACCAACATGAAATCGAGGATTTACTCTCCAGTTAAATTGCAAGCCATAGTTATCAGATGTGGTGGCGTTTTGTAAAAATGGATTTCTGGCAAAAGCGCTGCCTGTGCCACCGGTAAGATTCAAACCAGAATTAGCTGTAAAATATTTACGGGTGTAAGTCAGACCTAAATTAAACTGGTTACTGGGTGTAAAAGTAAGCTGTGCGATCGCAGCAAAGGAACTGTCAAAAAGTCCACTATCAGGACTGTTTGCCTGAGTATCATCAGAAATATAAGCCGCGTGTAGTTGCAATTGATTACTAAATTTATAGGCTACAGCTGCACCAGCACCATCAAAGCCAGGGCGATATACAGTCGGGTTGAATGCTCCAAACCGAGAAAAACCACCTTGTAAAGCACTACCATTGATGGGGTTTAAGGTAGGGACATAAACTGGAAAATTGAGTGTTCTCGTCCCTATCCAAACTGTAGCTTTGTCACCTACAGGAAAGGTATAGTATAAAGCTGATAAATACACTTCATCATCTTCAAACTTCCCAGCATCCAAGGTAAAACGAGTCATGTGAGTACCCGTAGTTGCAGCCAAGTTAGGAATGTTCATGGCTTGTAAAGACGTGACTAATTGATCTCTACCTGTAAAGCTAGTTTGCAAGGACAGTTGGGAACGGTAAGAGAAAAAAGTGTTAGTGTTATCACTAGTATCATCTGCGGGAGTATTATTTGCCCTGTTACCAAAGGTATCGACCACCACAAAAACCGCATTACCGATTAATTTAGTAGTTGTGGAAAATTGTTCTGCTTCTACCTTTGCTGTTCTGACTTCTAAATTATCGATTTTTCCCCTTAAATTAACCAATTCAGCCCGAAATTGCTCTGTTAATCGTTCAAGAGCCGCCAAATCTTCTTTACTAGATAATTCAGCTGTAGACGATGCAATCAATTGTCTAATTTGTCCTAAGCAAGCATTTAACCCAGCCGCAAATTCGTAGCGAGTCAAAGCACGATTTTTGCGATATGTGCTGTCAGGGTAGCCAACAATACAACCGTACCGTTCCACCAAAGATTGCAATGCTTGAAAGGCCCAGTCTGTCGGCTGTACATCAGAAAGTTCAGATACTGATGTTACAGAAGATTGGTTAACTGGTTGTGGAGTAGCTTGGACAAGTTTAGGGTTAATGTTGATTAATCCTGCTGACTCAGATGTATCAACTTTACTCAATGGTAATAATGTCCTTTCTTCATTGGCAAGAGCTTTGATACTTGCGGTTAAGATTAACAACACCCCAAAGATTGGCAAAGTCAGTAATAAATTCCAAAGAGTTTTTTTCATCTTGATAAACACACAATTCGGTCTAGTACAAAATCTTTTGTAATTCCCTATTAGTCCGGTCACGTCATAAAGCTATCTTGTGCCACAGGCTAAGGTAGCAAAGATATTCAGGGATTTTTAATTATTGGGTATGATGAAAAGCGCACAACGTGCAGGCTAAAGCACAGATGAGGTAATCTATCCCAAAAAAAGTCTTTAACGTGAGATTTTTCCAAATCGCAGCCTGAAGTTGACACAAAAGAACTTTGCTTTGCCCCCACAAAGCGTTTCATCTGTAGTCAAATTATCCAGAACTGCTATTGAGATTAATATACGGCAAATCGATCGACTTAGCGAGCTTTAGATTTTACAAGATAGTAGCATTTCATAAAAACTTTAGTAAATGGGTGTTTATCACTGCAATTATTTAAGATTTAAAATTAATAAATATAGTTGCCCTGCTCAACGATATCTGGTAACGTGTATACTTCAGATACTAACTACGCTCAATTGGTAGGTTTACAGTATTTTAAGATTAGTAGCATAGCTAATGCAGATCAATTATTCAAAGATATGAAATACAAGCAACTTGGTGAAAGTGACCTAAAGGTTTCCGAAATTTGTCTGGGAACTATGACTTATGGACATCAAAATACTATTGAAGAAGCGCATCAGCAACTAGACTATGCTGTTTCTCAAGGAGTGAATTTTATTGATGCTGCCGAAATGTACCCAGTACCACCACGTGGTGAAACTCAAGGTACAACGGAAGCTTATATTGGGGAATGGCTACAAAAGCAACAGCGTGAAAACTTGATAGTTGCCACCAAAATTGCTGGGCCCGGTCGTCCTTTTAAATGGCTACGGGGGGGAAATATCAAAATTGACCGTGATAATATTAAGCAGGCAGTTGATGATAGTCTTCAGCGATTAAAAACAGATTATATCGATTTGTATCAGATTCATTGGCCTGATCGTTATGTTCCCACTTTTGGACAGACAGCGTATAATCCTGAATTTGAGAGAGAAACTGTTCCCATCTATGAACAATTAGAAGTATTTGCAGATGTTATCAAAGCTGGAAAAATTCGCTATGTAGGTTTGAGTAACGAGACTCCTTGGGGAGTTAGTGAATTTGTACGTGTGGCGCAACAATTAGGATTACCCAAAGTTGTTTCCATTCAAAATGCTTACAATTTACTCAATCGAATATTTGATTCGGCTTTAGCAGAAGTTTCCCGTCATACTAATGTTGGTTTGTTAGCTTATAGCCCTTTAGGATTCGGTTTATTATCTGGCAAGTATGTACAAGGTAGACCAAAAGAAGATACAAGAATCAGTTTATTTTCGGGTTTTGGACAACGCTATCTCAAACCAAATGTGAATGAAGCTGTAGCAGCTTATGTAGAAATTGCTAAGAAACATAATTTAAAACCTGCTCAATTAGCTTTGGCTTTTGTAGAGAGTCGTTGGTTTGTCAGCAGTACCATTATCGGTGCTACAACACTGGAACAATTACAAGAAAACATTGATAGTGTGAATGTAATTCTTGACCCAGAGATTTTAGCAGAATTAGATGCAGTTCACACGCGTTATCCTAATCCTGCACCTTAGGTGATTTCTCACAAAGAATATACCCAGGTTGACGAGTTTCGACTTCTCTGCGAGACGCTACGCGAACGCTCAACTCTCGATTTTTTAGTTAGTTGAGCGAAGCGATGCACTGGCTTGTACTGAGCGCAGTCGAAGTAGCCTGTTGTAAAGCCTGCGGCATAGCTACGCTTCGGGCGCAGCCTCTGGTAGAGAAGTGTCGAAACCAACGGTGGCGGTAGATTTATTAACGGAAATTGCCTTAGTTTTCTAAGAATTTTATATGTCTTCTTGATTTTTTAAAAAAAGTATGCAAAGCTTTCTTTATATAAAATACACTAAATCGATAGATAATTAGTAAAATTGGTATTTGAGAAGCCAACATACTGATGACTTTAGCTGAACAAGCTATCTTGGTTTGGTTGTTGGTCTATTGCATCTAACGTTCAAGTTTGCGTTTAACAGTAAGTATTGTAACTGTCTTGTCACAAAGGTTTTTATGTTCATGCAAGCATTGATATTGCAGTGAGGGATTTGATGAGTAATAACCTGTATTCTAAGAATTCATCTGACAACGATTTTGACCAGACCTTGCTTGGTGATGTGCTGGTGATTGGCGGTGGTCCAGCAGGTACTTGGGCTGCTTGGAGTGCAGCTTCTGCTGGTGCGCGAGTGGTTTTGGTCGATAAGGGCTATTGTGGTACGAGTGGTTGTGCAGCAGCATCAGGTAATGGTGTGTGGTATGTACCACCAGATCCTGATAGTCGGGAAACAGCAATGGCCAGTCGGGAAGCATTGGGAGGTTTTTTATCCAGCCGGGATTGGATGCAACGAGTGCTGGATCAGACTTTTGCGAACGTCAACCTACTTGCTGAGTGGGGTTATCCTTTTCCTGTAGATGACGAGGGTAGACCCTATCGGCGTAGTCTCCAAGGGCCAGAATATATGCGCCTGATGCGGAAGCAAATTAAACGGGCAGGGGTGAAAATTTTAGACCACAGTCCGGCTTTGCAGTTATTGGTAGATGCAGAAGGTGCAGTAGCAGGAGCGACGGGAGTTAACCGTCAAACTGGTACAAAATGGGTTGTGCGATCGCATACTGTAATCATTGCCACTGGGGGCTGTGCTTTTTTAAGCAAAGCACTGGGTTGCAATGTATTGACCGGGGATGGATACTTAATGGCAGTCGAAGCGGGTGCCGAATTGTCGGGGATGGAGTTTTCCAACGCCTACGGCATCGCACCCGCTTTTTCATCCGTCACCAAAACTTTATTTTACAATTGGGCAACCTTCACATACGAAGATGGTACGCCAATCCCAAATGCAGGTTCACAAAGGGGGCGTTCTGTAATTGCTCAAACTTTATTAACACAGCCAGTTTACGCCATCATCGACAAAGCCACAGAAGAGATGCGGGTGAATATGCGTTTAGCACAACCCAACTTTTTCTTACCTTTTGATCGTGCTGGCATTGATCCCTTTACACAGCGCTTTCCTGTAACTTTACGCTTAGAAGGGACTGTGCGTGGTACGGGTGGCATTCAGATTAATGATTATACTTGTGCTACTTCTGTACCTGGACTTTATGCAGCTGGAGATGCAGCCACAAGAGAATTGATTTGTGGCGGATTTACAGGTGGTGGTAGTCACAATGCTGCTTGGGCGTTGTCTTCAGGATACTGGGCGGGACAGTATGCAGCTATTTACTCTCTTGATTTAGGAAAGCAAGCGAACCAACGCCAAGTTGAAGCTGTGGGTGGGGTAGGATTTACATCTGGTAGTCAACGCCAAATTAATAGTGCAGAAGTTATCCAAGCTACCCAAGCAGAAGTATTCCCCTACGATCGCAATTATTTCCGCACTCAAGAAGGGTTGACAGCTTCATTGCAGAGATTAAATTCTCTCTGGCGAGAAATACGTACCAGTCAAGCAGCAGATAATCACAATATTCTCCGCACTAGGGAAGCCGCCGCAATGGTAGCTACAGCCCGATGGATGTATAGCAGTGCCTTGGAACGTAAAGAAACGCGGGGAATGCATAGACATTTGGATTACCCAGAATTAGATCAAAAACAGCAACATCATTTAATTAGTGGCGGTTTAGATCAAGTTTGGGTGATACCGGAAGGGTTGAAGAGTGAGAAAGAACTGGCGATAGCATCTTCTTGATCTCTTGTCTTCAATCTAAAATCCCAAATCTAAAATTACTATGATTGAATTAGTCAGTGAGTCGCGGTGCATTGAATGTAATATCTGCGTCAAGGTTTGCCCGACTAATGTGTTTGATAAAGTACCTGATGCACTGCCTACTATTGCCAGACAAAGCGACTGTCAAACTTGTTTTATGTGCGAATTGTACTGTCCAGTTGATGCGTTATATGTCGCCCCTGAAGTCGAACCCCTGACGGAGATAGACGAAGAGTCACTTAAAAAAGCGGGATTTTTGGGAAGTTACCGCGAAAATATTGGCTGGGGAGGCGATCGCACTACTAAAGCTAAACAAGATTCGACTGCCCAAATTCTCAAGCAGATGAAATAATCTGACAACTTTGATAGAGATGCGTAATATCGTGTCTCTATATTTTAATTTTCTAGTTTGTTTACCATGATTATTTCTACTCGTTATATTCCTAAGTTATCCACCCTCGCTACATTATTTCTCTTACTCCTCAATACTGCTTGTAGTTCTCAAGCAGTAGAAAATTCCAGTGGGGAAGTCAAACAAACGACTAGCACTCTGCGTCTGGGTTTTATTAGTACCAGCAAAAGTCAAGTTCCTACAGGCCCGACTGGTTGGGCAATGTATCATCATAAATTCTTACCAGGATTAGAAAAATTGGGTATTACAGAGGTGAAGACATTGAGTTTTCCCAATGGCCCCAACCTCAACGAAGCTTTAGTGGCTGGAGCAATAGATGTTGGTATTTATGGCGATACACCTGCATTAGTTGCTAAATCTCAAGGAATTCCTACCCGCTTAATTAGTCAGGAACAAGTGGGGATGAATGCTTGGTTATTGGCCAAAGAAAATGGCCCTCGTTCAATAGCAGAACTCAAAGGACAAAAAGTAGCGACAGCCAGGGGATCATATATGCATCGCTACTTAATCGGATTACTACAGAAACATGGTATTGCCGAACAAGTAACTGTGGTTCATTTACTGACTAGCGAAGCAGAAGCAGCCTTAGAACGAGGTGATGTTGCTGCTATTGCTGCCGCCGCCGGTGCGGGACCACTTTTGCAAGCTAAAGGCTACATGGCAATTGATGAAGCAATCAACCATCCAGATTTACGGGGAACGAGTGTGGCTGTGGCTACAGAAGCTTTTCTCACTAAACATCCAAATTTACCGCAAAAATGGAATCAAATTAAACAGGCTGCGGTGCAAGATATCCAAGCTAATTCAGAAGCTTACTATAAATTTCATGCTGAAGTTTCTGGATATCCCCTTAATGTGGTTAAAGTTTCTTATCCTATCAAACAATTTCCTAAAGAAGCTGTACCAACGCAAGGACGGCAACTTTTAGAAAGCACAAAGCAGTTTTTAGTGTCGCAGAAATTAGCTAAATCGGATTTTCTATTAACTGATTGGATTGTGCCGTAAGGGACTTCCAAATAAAAAAATAATCAATCGCTTTGGTGAGCAGGGGGAGAAAAAATCGGACAGTCGTATTGGGCGCAGCAATTAAGTAGTTTAATTTTTGGATGTCCGTAAGTACAAAAATAATTAAGGGAGTTATCAACGATGAAACTCATTATCCCAATAGACGTGGCGGCTGAACTAGAACCAAAATTACCAGATGATGTAGTAGTTGTACGTGCGGATAGCGAAGGCAACTTAGATGGTGATGCTACAGATGCCGAAGTTTACTATAGCTGGTTTCTCCTCAAGCCGACAACTTTACAACGAATTCTCGCTTCTGCACCGCAATTGCGTTGGCATCATGCACCAAATGCGGGTGTCAATCACATTATTACACCAAAATATATTGAACGTAATCTTATTTTGACTAATGGGGCGGGAGTTCATGCTATCCCTATTGCCGAATTTGTCATTGGCTATATGTTGTCCTATGCCAAACAACTACCAAGGTTACAAAAACTGCATACTCAACACCGTTGGCAAAGAGGTTTTCAAATTGAAGAATTGTTAGATAAAACTTTATTAATTATCGGTGCTGGTGAAATCGGACAAGAAATTGCTGTCCGCGCTAAAGCTTTCGGGATGCGTATCTTGGGCAGTCGCCGTCACCCACAACCATTACCTAACTTTGAAAAAGTCGTGGGTGCTAATGAGTGGAAATCATTACTAAGCGAAGCTGATTATATTGTAGTTGCTACACCATTGACATGGGAAACCAAGGGCATGATTGATAACGAAGTATTCCAATTAATGCGTTCTCATGCTTACTTAATTAATATTGCTCGTGGGGCAATTGTGGATGAATCTGCACTTACAAAAGCATTACAAGCAGGTAAAATTGCTGGGGCTGCTTTAGATACTGTATTTACAGAACCACTACCAGCAGAAAGCCCATTGTGGCTATTACCCAACGTTTTTATTACACCCCACTGTTCTGCTCATTCTCCTAGAACTAAAGAGCGATCGCTGGCTTTGTTCCTGGATAATTTAACACGTTATCGCCAAGGTCAACCTCTACGTAACATCGTAGATCAAACAGCAGGTTATTAATTCATTTGGACTATTGCGATGATTCCTTTATCTCAGTCCAGATCAAAAAAAATCAGTAGCTTTTTATTGACAACTCTGTTTATGAGTTTTCTATTCCTGGTGATTCTGCGATCGCCTATGGCCGAGATGTGATTCCCTTGGTAAAAAAAGAAGTACAGCGACGAGAACAACAAATAGAAACAGTGGCTTAAACCACCTACAATATTATGTCTCACACAACTATTCCCGAACCCTTAGAAACAGACCAATGGTTTGTTGATAGTCCTGAACTATCTGAGTTTGTCGCTACTGCTAAAGAAATTATTGCTAGTACCAGTGGCGATCGCGCAGAAACCCTCAATGCTCTAAAACCTTTTTTTACTGCCCTACTCAACAAACAAAATTGGCTACCACAAAATTTTGCTCGACCAAATCCTGACGGTGGTTTAGGTGGTGGTATCGGTCAATGGTTGCTGTATCGTTCCCAAGAGCCATGTCTGACGACAAGCCGCAACTCTTGGAGAGGCTTTGCCAATGCGTCTACGTTAACTATTTTTAGTTTAGTAATTCCCCCTAATTCTATAACTCCTATTCATGATCATTTATCTTGGGGACTTGTAGGTTTGTATCAAGGCAAACAAGAAGAAACTATCTACCGTCGCCTAGATAAGGGTGAAACAGAAGGATTTGCCGATTTAGAAATTGTTGGCTTGCATCAAGTAAACCGTGGTAAAATTTCCCATTTGTTGCCTCCTGATGGAGATATTCATTCTGTGAAAGCTACCACAGTATTTACACCATCTATCTCAATTCATGTCATGGGAAATGATACTGGTAGTATTTGGAGAAATCAGTATCATCCAGAACAACAAAGTATCAAATCTTTTCGCTCTGGATACTCTAATGTACCTTAAATCAATTCTCCAAAATCAACAAGTTGATGTTAAGCAACTATGGGATAGGAGTTTTAATGAAGATATCGCCAAATGCAATTAGCGGTGTCTCCAGAAGTTAGAATTGAGAGTCAAATGTCACAATCACCTGTTTTAGAACTTACCACAGCACCATGTTCTCCTGATTTATTTGAGCTTGTCGCGTCGCTAGCGGCTGATTTTGCCACACGTGCAGCCATCCACGATCGCAACGGTTCTTTTCCGTTCGAGAATTTTCAAGCTCTCCACCAAGCACAGCTGTTAAGTCTCACCATTCCCCAAGAATTCGGTGGTCAAGACGTAAGTTATAAGACTATCTGTAGAGTAATTGAAAAGATAGCTAGTAGTGATGCTTCCACGGCTTTAGTGTTGACCATGCACTATTTACAACATAGTAATGCCGCCCGGACTCGTCGTTGGCATCCCGCAGTTTATGAGCGCTTGTGTCGGGAGTCAGTCACAGGTATTGCTTTACTCAATGCGGCTCGTGTAGAACCAGAATTAGGTACACCCGCCAGAGGGGGATTACCTGCAACTATTGCCCAGCAAACAGAAAATGGTTGGCTGGTAACCGGCCATAAACAATATACTACAGGCAGTCCTATCTTAAGTTATTTTGTCGTTTGGGCACGCACAGATGAGAAAGAACCAAGAGTAGGCAGTTTTCTTGTGCCGCGCGATCTTCCTGGTGTGAAGATTGAGGAAACTTGGGATCATTTAGGGATGAGGGCTACAGGTAGCCACGACCTGATTTTAGAAAATGTCTTGATTCCCCAAGAATACGCTTTGGATATTCATCCTGTTAAAGCTGTGTTAGTACCAGACCCCCTGAAACTTGTAAGTGGTAGTTTATGGTTAAGTGCGTTATATCAAGGAGTAGCCACAGCCGCACGAGATTGGTTAGTTGAATATTTGAATGAGCGATCGCCTACTAACTTAGGTACTAGTTTAGCAACTTTGCCCAACTTTCAAACAGCTATTGGTGAAATTGAAGCCTTACTGTACGCTAATCAACGATTAATCTACAGCCTAGCGGACGACATTGATCAAGGTGAATATGACACTAAAGTTGCTTTACAAGCACAAACAGTAAAATATCTAGCTACAAATAACGCTATTCGTGCTGTAGAAATAGGACTCAAACTAATTGGTAATCCGGGATTATCTAAAAAAAATCCTTTAGAAAGACATTATCGAGATGTGCTGTGTAGTCGCATTCATACACCACAAGATGATGTAGTTTGTCTCTCTCTAGGCAAGTCAGCATTAAAAATTCAAACTTAAAAATGTGAAATTAGAAATTATCTAATTTCTGCATTTTATCTAGAGGCAAAACAGATGTTTGATGGAAAAATTGAAAGAGAATTATTAGATGGAGAGCCTTGGTTAATTAGGCAACCATGTAAACTACCATATTATCTTCAGCTATTAGTCGATCAAGAACAAGAAAGAAAAGATATTTGGGAGTTAGAAGAACACAATATATCTACTCTGAACCCAAAACAGAATAATTCACAAACTACGAATTATTTTGAGCCTGATACCAATTCTGTATAGCACCCATTCTTTTTAAAGATGAGATGAGAGGCACCCCGTTGACGGTTAACAGTTAACAGTCTTGCGTATTATCCCATCCCCTTTTAGCAATACCCACCTAATTTATAGGTAGCACATCCACTACAATACAGACGATTTCTCTTATAAAACTGGGATTTGTTTATTTTGAAGAAATTGCTGTAAATGGGGTTGTTCTAATTTAAAGTTGAATTATTGAGCCTTTTCCTTATTCCTTGCTTAATTTCACGCCGTTCCTTAGGTTTGGCTTTTATTCTATAGCAGCTACAGAAATGACATGGTGTTGCCGGAACAAGCACCACCTTGTAGCCATAGTACGTTAGTCATCGGCTAGATGTTTTTGTATTGTTTACCATACGTGATTTAGGAAATAGTGCTTGTGGAAACTCACGTAT